>Ga0265301_10007098_pt1 | contig 10567 bp, 14 predicted proteins | sample AusTroGonzalo_MG_2_FD_193488 | JGI IMG/M metagenome (GOLD analysis project Ga0265301, IMG submission 193488) | Bovine rumen microbial communities from tropical cattle in Woodstock, Queensland, Australia - Gonzalo_04 | ecosystem: Host-associated > Mammals > Digestive system > Stomach > Rumen ...
TCTTCTGATATTTGTCGCTGTAGAAGGGGGCAATACCCTGCTTTGTGCTGCCGAACTTCTTGTCCTTCAGCCGCGCCTCCTCCAGCGCGTCCAGTTCCCGGTGCCACGGCAGCAGCAGGCTCGCCCGGTCGCTGATCTTCAGATTGTCCGGCGTAATCTCAATGCCCTTGGATTTGACGTCCTCAATCTCCTTGGCCAGGCTTTCCGGATCCAGCGCCACGCCGTTTCCCAGGATGTTCACGACGCCTTTCCGGCACACACCGGAAGGCAGCGTATGCAGCTTAAACCGTCCGTACTGATTGATTACGTCATGGCCGACATTCCCGCCGCCCTGAAAGCGCACAACAACGTCGAAAGCCTCGGTCAGCAGATCGACCATCCGGCCCTTGCCTTCATCTCCCCAGTTAATACCCACGATAGCTGTGCATGCCATAATCTGATCCACCTTTCGGGTTGTTTTCGTTTCGTCGCGTTTCGTCTGACAACTCGGTTCCAAAAAATACCGGTGAATATTGATATTGTATATCCCGAAGCCTTCTTTGTCAACGAATTCCTCCACTCTTCACGCTCTCCACTCTCCACTCTTCACTCTGAACTCTCCACTCTGAACTTCCGTGTCATCCCCATTCATTTATCTCGGCAGCACCTTATACCATTTCTTAGTGTTTTTTGTGTTCTTGTGTTTTTGTGTTCTGCCTTCTGGGACACCGGGGACAGGAACACCGGGGACAGTCCCCACTGTCCCATAATTCTGAATTCATGCAGCATAAACAGCGAAGGATACAATCCCAGCCGCTCCGTCCCGATCAGCCTTGCCCGGGCATAGCCGGTGACAGGCTCACCGTCCGCCAGAATAGTCAGCGTACGGTCCATCAGATCTTGCATTGACAGATATTAACCTCCGTTTCATAATGACCAGGTCTTAACTTTAAATTTTCTTAACCACCGGAATACAGCAGAGAGGTGTACCGGGGATGGAAATCAAGCGAATTGATCAGGCAAGCCGGAAACGAATCAACGCATTTATTGTCCAACAATGGTATACCATGCAGATGGTTGTTCATGGCAAAAGCATTGATATGGGTGATGCAGATGGATACTATGTCTGTGAAAGCGGTGAAATCATCGGACTGATTACATACCAGATTGCTGGAAAAGAAATGGAAATTCTGTCACTCGACAGTCTGCGGGAAGGCAGGGGCATCGGAACCGGATTGTTGGATACTGTTGTGGCAAATGCAAGAGAAAACGGGATACATAGGATCTCGCTGATTACCACGAATGATAACCTTGATGCACTTCGGTTCTATCAGAAGCGCGGATTTGATATGTGCCGTCTCTACCGTAACGCACTCGATCAGGTCAGGAAGATCAAGCCTGAAATTCCGCTAACCGGCATAAACGGTATTCCTTTGAAACATGAGATTGAACTTGAAATGATTCTGTGATGATCAGCACCCGGAAGTTGAAGCACCTAAGATACCTGCTGATTCATGTTGGATCGGCAGGCGTTTTCATGAGGATTATCCATACATGATTGTAGCAACCGATTATGCTGAATTATTCACGAGCATGTAGATCATGTCCCGTCAGCCTTTGATGCACAAAGGATTCCGGGACGTTTTTTCTTTCACCAAATAGGTGAAACTCCTACAAAAAGAACCCCAGATCTGGTATAATAGAACTGCTACGAAACCACCATACCAGGGAGGAGTTCTGTAATGAGTTTAACCGAAATGAAGCTGGAAAGCAATAACAAAATCAGGATCGATTTCGGCGGCGGAAACCTTTCATCAGATGGTGGTTTGCTGCTGATGAAGGAATTTCTTGCAAAAATCGGCTTTGAACGGCTGGCAGCGGCCAAGTTCAAAACGACCGACAGTGCGAAGCGGTTCCATTCGGATGTGGATAATCTGATGCAGGTCATGTACCAGATCTTCTCTTCGTACAATGAAGATGATTGTGCGGACGAACTCTCCAACGAACCTGTAATAACTGCGGCGCTGGAGAAAGAACGTCTTGCTTCTCAGCCAACCCTGTCCCGCTTCTATAATCGGATGGATGAGAATACAATACAGCAGTTATCGGATGTGATGACGGAGCTTCGGAGAATCGTGTACCGGATTAGTCCTCCAAAGGAGCTTCCTGTATGATGTAAGTGACCGCTGAGAAGCAGGCCAGGTTGCAAAGGAAAGTACCCCGCAGTAGAATTGAATCGCTGATCTCTTGGCCGGGAACAGCGCGATTCAAACGACTGGAGGGTACCGAAATGCATTATACGCAGAATCAGAAGCTTGAGCAAGTGACCGAAAAGACATTGGTGATTGGAGTTGATATTGGAAGCGAGAGCCATCACGCACGGGCATTCAACTACCGCGGGATCGAGTATAGTTCGAAGGACTTCGAGTTCGGCAACAACGCGAACGGATTTGAAGCGTTCCAGGGATGGATGCAGAGTTATGTACTGATGTTTGGCGCAAAGAAAGTGATCGTAGGCTTTGAGCCGACCGGCCATTACTGGTACAACTTTGCGGACTTCCTCAAGGCACTGGGAATCATGTTCGTCATGGTAGCACCGCAGCACGTGAAGCATAGCAAGGAAATGGATGACAATACGCAGCGCAAGGATGACCACAAAGATCCAAGAGTGATTGCCAAATTGGTCACGGAAGGGCGGTATATCATCCCCTATGTGCCGGAAGGCATCTATGCGGAGCTTCGGACGGCGTATGGCCGGTATTGCGAACTGACGGAGACCAAGGTACGGCTTGAGAATCGGATCACACGGTGGTTTGATATCCACTTTCCGGAATACCGGGAAGTATACAAGAATCCTGGAGCGAAGACCGGAATGATGGTGCTGAGGATAGCTCCTCTCCCGGCGGATGTCCTGAAACTTGGGGCGGAAGGAATCAACCAGCTTTGGCGGGGTGTGAAAGCAAGAGGTGCGGGCATGAAGAGGGCTGAGACCCTGGTAGCTGCAGCGAAGCGGAGCACCGGCAGAGCAGGAGGAGATGCTGAACGCCTGGATTTGTGGCAGATGCTGGAGGAATATGAGCTTGTTATGCGGCACCTTGAGCAGATACAGGTCATGCTGGAAAAACTGGTAGCCCGGATTGACGGAGCAGAACGGCTTCTGCGGATCAAGGGTGTAGGTTTCATTACTGTGGCTGGGTTCTTTGCTGAAGTGGGCGATCTGAGCCGCTTTACAGATCCCAAGCAGATCCAGAAATTAGCAGGCCTCTCAGTGGTAACGCCGGACAGCTCCGGAAAGCACAACGGACAGAGCGAAATCAGTCGCCGGGGACGCAAACGGCTGAGGATGATTCTGTTCCGAGCAGCGATGAGCATGGTGAAAAGCAACAGGGAAATGAAAATGCTCCACGAGTACTACACGATGCGAGAGCAGAATCCACTGAAGAAGATGCAATCACTGATGGCCATCGCAGGGAAGATTATACGGGTGTTCTACGGGATTATGAAGAATGGCACGGAATATGATCCAGTCAGATTAATGACGGACATTAGACGGCCAGGAATGGACAAGAACGCGGCCTGATGAGGGCCGGGAGTCGCGGCGCGAGCCCCTGGAAGGCTTGCTCGCTACGCTCCCAAGCCTTCCAGGGGCTCCGTGGCACCCAACAAGCAGAACTACCAAGACTTAACGACTGTTCCACATAGACAGCGTCCACCCGATCGGGTGCTATGCGGGGCAATGGGGACTTCAACAGACGGGTCGGATGTCAGCAAAGAATTCACCATGAGGCATGACCCCGAAAAGGAGCATCGCTGACGCCCAGGCTATGGATAGGCGGGACGAAGGAAGTTAGGGCAAGGACCCTGTTGGATACGGGAGGTTCGCAGCCGTAGCAAGGACTGGGAGACACAACCGCTGTATAGACGGCGTGGTTGCTGCACCCAAAACCAGCTATTTTCCGCACTTGATGCAGGAAACTATCTGTAGCCGTGCCTCATCTGTTGGAATTCCCACTGCCTCGGACGCGAAAAAAGTCCGAGAAATCAACGATTTACTACTTGACATTATGGGGAGGTTCTCTTTGATCTGGACTCCACTCTCCTCAGACTCTTCAGCAATCAGGAAGGCAAAGGATACAACGTACATTACGCGGCGGTTGGATATCATCCGCTCCTTTGCTACGATGGTCTGACTGGCGATCTCCTGAAGGCCGAGCTTCGTAACGGTACACAATATTGTGGAAAAGATGCCGCAGCGTTCATGCAGTCCCTGTTCTATGAATACAATGACAACTATTACCAGACGCATCTCTTCCTACGCGGTGACAGTGGCTTTGCCATGCCGGATCTGTTTGATGCATGTGAAGATAATTGCTGTAAATATGGCATCCGGCTGAAGGAAAACGCCACACTGCGCAAGCTGGCTGCCGAACTTGATGATATTCTGTACGACCGAACCAAGGACAATGCCATTGATTATGCAGAAGTCTTTGGGGAGTTTGACTACCAAGCCGGTTCCTGGCGTAAGTCTCGCCGTGTCGTCGTGAAGATTGAGAAGCCTTACGGGCAGATGGATCACCGATATACATTCATCGTAACCAACATGGATCTGCCGATCCGGGATGTTATCCGGTTCTACTGCAACCGCGGCACCATGGAAAACTTCATTAAAGAGGGCAAAAACGGCTTTGACTTTGGGGCTGTCAGTTCTTCCTCCATGATTGTGAACTCCAATCGCTTTCAGATCCATTGTCTGGCATACACTCTGTTCAACTGGTTCCGCCGTTTGGTGCTTCCCAAATCCATGCGCAAGATGCAGGTGGATACGATTCGGCTACGGCTGATAAAGATTGCGGCCCGTGTTGCTCACAAAGCCCGGCAGCTCTGGTTCCGCTTATGCAGTCACTGCCCATATCAGGATGAATTTCGAATAACCCTGGCAAACATACAGGCCTTACCGGTCTGAATCCTTTGAGAACCTTGACAATCTGCTGAAAATCACCTCCGGTTCGTTTCTGGGGGAGGTCTGTCCCTTTTGGAGACTCACCGCCCCTTGCTTCAGTATACTCTTGTTGATTTTCGGCGTTTATGCTATGCTGTCAGCAATACAGACAGCGTTTTTTGCTGCTGGTGAATACCCGTGAATAATTCGGGTGAAAGTATTTGTCCATTCAGCGGGCACATTCAATCACTGAGACCGGAAATAAGCACCATCTTTCCCATATTCACGCTGAATACGGGGAGGAAAAAGCAGAAATTTCCTTTTACGTGGAAATCCTTGCCGGAAAAATGAGAGCAGACAGGCTTCATATGGTTCAGGCCTGGATTCATATTCATCAGATTCTGAAGCGTATGAGATTATTCGGAGCGGGTCATCTTCAGCGAAGGGAGAATGATCAGATTGTATCTGGCAGTAATGTATTCTTTGTAGAACCGCTTTTGCAGATCAGAGATTTCAAAAATGGAATCGATGAAATCAGAAATGGAAGTGAGATTGATTTGGGGAGCAATCCGCAATACTGCAGCATTGCAATCAGCATTCTGCCCACTTGTCAGGAAATCGTAATAGTTGATTTTTCTGTCATGCAGCTTGATTGCGGAAGTTGGAAACTGGAACACTCTGGAGTGTAATTCCTTTTCATCGGAGAGTACCTTTTCCATTACGTTCTCATCAGCCTGAGGGAGCAAACAACTACCGCAATCAAAGACTGGTGCAATCTCGGCGGTTTCAGCGGCTCCGTCATACAGGAAACCCCAGTTGCCGTTATGACGATCAAAGTTCCCCAGTAATGCATCGACGACAAAGACGTCCCAGAAATATGACCGGAGAAGGGTGGGAGACAGGTATGCTTGCTTATCAATGGTATCCATGATATCTGACAATTCGGTGCCTGTCCCGTTACTGCTGGAATCAAGCACAGTGTTCTTGATGGAACAGAAATCGAACAGGCGCTTACCGCCCACAGTAAAATCCTTGCATGCGCAAACAAGCTTATCCTTTCCACGGACGGAATATGTACCGAGTACCGTTTCCTGGGCTGAAATACCAATAAGGTTGAAAATGCTGCTGGCTATATGCTCGCTGATGCAGCTGTTTGTGTACGAGAGATTGGTTGGTTTTCCCTCAGCAGAAGGCGGGAACTTGATCATGTATACTTCGCCGTTATAGCTGACAGCAATTTTGCTTCCGTTTGCGCCGTTATAGGCCCTGCCGGGGATGATCCTGCAATTGGTGAAGTCAATCATGCGGATGTACCTCCGTAAAGGAATTTTTTCCGAAGATAATCGGCGTGTTCCGGAGTGATGACGCCGTCGCTGATGGCGGCTATGTTGATGCTACCGTACAGTTCACCCCAAAGGCAGTCGAGAAGGCTGCTGTGAGTTCTGAGTCCTTCCTTATAGGCGTCCAGGTCATGTTGGAGATAGCCGGGGAGTCCATACTCATACGCCTGTTCGCGCTCTGCCTGGCGGATTCCGTCTTCCGTAAGCAGCTCCATGGGGACATCCAACGCTTTTGACAGCTTGTACACTGTTTCGGCGGTACACTTCCCCAGGTTGGTTTTTCCGCTGCAGATGTCATTCAGCGTAGCGTGCGGGATCCCAGCCTGAACGGCAAGACGATACTTCGTCATGTTGCGCTTACGAAGCAGATCATCAATGATCAAGGCAATCACCTCCGGAAATCATTATAACGGAACACCGAAATAAAATGCAACGGGAAAAATCGGTTCCGCATTGCCCCCTACCATCCTTTCAGCCTGTTAGTCCTGCTATTCCATTCCTTCTCATAAAAGCCGCAGCGATCCCTGTCTGAAACATCAGCCCACAGTATCAATATCCATGGTGGACCGCGTGTTCAGGCCGACCATGGAGGAAACCAGCATTCCGCCCTTCAGAATAAAGTCATTGCGGTATTTTGAGAGGGCTATCTGTGGCAGGATCTGATATTTTATTCTTTATCCATGCATCACAATTTTCTGTAAAATTCAACAGCCCCGTTAATCTCTTCTTCCGTTGGATGGCCCTTGGCAATCCCGCCAAGGAGTTTGAACGGCCCGAAAGTATCAAAACCGAGGCAGTGATACGCTCCGATTTCACGGCAGTTTTTCTGTTCGGCAATTGTCCGTATGGCAGTCAGAAAAATCCCTTTCGGAGCACCGTGCGTAAAAATATAGAACACATCCTTCCCTTCCGGCAGATACTTTTCAGCAAAAGAAAGCAGTTGCTTCGCAAAACTGTTATAGTATATGCCTGAAGCAAACCCGATGCGGTCATAACCCTTCAGGTCCGCCGAAGTCTGCGCCGTAACATCAATCAGCGCAACCTCATTTCCCGCAGCAATGGCATCCAGCAGCTTTTTTGTGTTTCCGTGATGTTTGGAATAATAAACGATTGCTGTCCGCATTTTTTCCTCCACTTCCTTATGTCTGATTTGCCGTCGCGGCGATGAGTTGCACCAGGCAAAACGAAATTGCCTCACCCTTTGCTGACTTTCCACAGGTTAACTGCATTCTCAGGGATCACTTCAAAAAGTCCCAGTTTTTGATATCCTTTTCCGGAATCCCCGCCTCCCTGGCAGCTGCGCATAAAAGCTGAAGAGCGGCTGATTCATACCCCTGCCCGCGGTATTTCGCACAGATGGAGATTGCTGCCAGCCAGATCTCCTGTTGTTCATCGTAAAAATAGGACGCGTCCCCCACAAATGACCTGCTTTTCCCTGTTGTGATGTATCTGTAAAACCTCTTATCCGGGTTATTAACCCATATTTCATACCATTTTTCCCACTTATCCTGCAAAAGCGGAACAGTATTGCAGGATTCGCAGGTAAAACGCACTGTTTCCGGATCGGAGGTTATCGCCTCCCGGAACCATAAATCCTCAAACTTTGGCTTATAGAGACGGATCGATAATATTCTTTTTTCCATGGCTGTATCTCAATACCTGTCAGACAGGCAAATATACTTTCATACAATATTAAACGGGCTCCCACCCTTCAATCCGAGGATAACCGATAACCCCTTAACGCACAAGGGAAAAAGATGTTTTTTTACGGTATCTTCTCCTGACAATGTTCCATCTGCATTCGCAGCCTCCCTCAAAGGAAAAAACCGCCACCCTCAGGCAGCGGTTCCTCCAGCCGGACCGAACAGTTCCGGCCAATTGCAGGATCAGTCAAAACTTTTCCATACAATCACATCCACCGGCGCCGGCTGATCCGTCAGATCATGATACTTTTTCGGCTCCTCTCCCCGCCGGATCCGCTCATTGTTTGCCCGCATTTCACAGGCAAACTTAATAACCAGGGCAACCGGCAGAACAACCGCGCCGAGAATCGCACAGACAATGATCATCATCTCATTCACCAGCCTTCTTCCTCATCCCACTCACACTCTTCGTCAAATTCTTTGTACCATTCTCCCTCGTCCTTTTCCTTACAGTTGAACACCACACCACAGTAAGGGCAGGATGCATAAGGCTTATCAAACCGATGTCCGCAGATACCGCACTCATATTCGTCCGTTGTGATATAGTGCGGATGTTCGATCCGGGATCTGGGTCTTTCCCCGGAAGCATGAGCACGGCCCTTCCCTTTTCCAAACGCACAGCCGATGATGATCAGCAGGATAATCCCGCCGGTCCACCAAAGTGCAGTCGTGCCGGACTTGACGACCCAGCAGATCCACAGAATCAGCAGAAAAATCTCACTCACAAGAATCACTGCTCCTCATTTTCATCATCGCAGTCTTCCGACTCTTCAGTCACAGCCTCGTAAATCTTATAGGCCAGAAACTGTTCGCCGATATCCGTAACACCGTCGCCGTTGAAATCAAACATGCCGCCCCACAGATCTTTCATACAAACAGACTCCATTTCCTCAATCGGTCGTGCAGTTATCTTTTTCCAATTACAGCATACGGGAATCGCTTCCTGGAATACAGAATCACTTTAGCGGAATAGGCAGGGCTATTTTGCGGCCCCGCCTTTCCCCCTGATCGCATTATTCCGACTCCGTGAAGCACTGGATGCCCTTGTCCAGAACATACATCACCGTGCCCTCGGCGGTGTCGCCGATCTTGTCATACAGCCGCCCTGCACTCCAGGCGTCGCCCTGAACCGTATACGGACTGTTGGCCACATAGCCCACCAGGCCCAGACCCTCCAGCATGACCTTGATAGCCTCTTTGTCATGCTCGTTGTCCGGCTCCTTCTCAAGATGGACCGTCATGCCCTTCTCAAAAAACTCGTCCCCATAGTGATGATTCGTGCCGGCAATCGTGAACCAGATCTTCATTGGAATGATCTCCTCTCTCGTCGTTCGGTCGTTCGGTCTCTTTCGGCATACTCATCGTACCAAATGCGATGCGACAAATTTTAGGCATCAAAAAAAGCGGCTGTTTTCAAGGATTTCAGCCGCTTTTAAACCAAAACTCATCCGTTGTCCTATACCAGATCATACATCTCCGCAGCCTTCCGGACCTCTTCCCGGATCTCCTCCACCAGTTCCGGCGGCGAAACCACCTTCACAATCCCGGCATGCTCCGCTGCCCAGTGCTTCATCGCCGTCGCGCTGACCTTCATGCGGCAACTGACAGTCCCGTCCTTCTGTTCCGTAAACTTCACATGCTTCCCGAAGAAATCAATGATCAGCGACACAAACTTCGCGGGAATCACAAACTCCACATCCACCGGTGGCGAGGTAAACATGTTTAGGTTCTGATACACATACCCTTCCAGGTTCAGCCCGTTTTCCAGGCCCTTCACGTCGCTCTTCGGCTTGACCTTTGTCTCCAGGATTTTGATGTCCATAATCCTGTCAATCCGGTAGTTCGCCACATTCTCGTATTTGTCATTGTTGCAGATCAGATAGTACCGTCCTTCATTGGCGACCAGCTGATACGGATTCAGTTTCTGCTTTTTATCTTTTCCGTTTTCGTCCTTCGTCTTGTGCAGCTTCAGGTCGGTTCCGTAATATCCGTAGACGATCTCAACCTGCTTATTCTCTGAAATCGCTTCATCCAGCACGTCAATATTGTAAAACAGGCTGGGATTCTGCGGAGAATCAGCACCCATGCTGTGCACGTGCTGAATCCGTTTGCTGAACCAGGAACTCGACAGCCCCGCCAGCTTGTCGATCAATTCCTTCCGCTGCTTATGCGGCACGGACCGGGAGAACAGCAGGCCGTCGATGAGCATATGCAGTTCCGATTCCGTAAAGTCATGCACATAATACAGATCCGTTATAATCGTGTTTTCATCCTTTTCTCCGGTCTTCTTGTTGACATGGGAACGGGTCACCTCATTGGGAACAATATTGTATCCTGCGTCGATCAGGTCGGAAAGGTTCCGCTTGATCGTCGCCCGGTTGACCTCGATGCCGTATTCGCTCAGCAGTTTGTCCGCAATTTCCTGCTGCGTCATGGGATGATCCTCATCCGTATGATCCCGCAGGATCTTCAGGATATAAAGGATGACAATCTTCTTTCCGCTGTCCTGGTACATATGATTCTATCTCCTTTAGCGTATAATCCGCCGCAAAGCTAACTTTCAGCAGTTCTCCTCAACTCTTCCCACACCTTCACCATCGCCAGCG
>Ga0265301_10007100_pt1 | contig 10564 bp, 11 predicted proteins | sample AusTroGonzalo_MG_2_FD_193488 | JGI IMG/M metagenome (GOLD analysis project Ga0265301, IMG submission 193488) | Bovine rumen microbial communities from tropical cattle in Woodstock, Queensland, Australia - Gonzalo_04 | ecosystem: Host-associated > Mammals > Digestive system > Stomach > Rumen ...
CAACACCTTCCGCTCTTTCTGTGTAAACTCTACGATCATCCAACACATCGAAGTAGTTTGTTGCTGGGAAAATGTTTGGTATCTCAAATATGTTTTCTAATTCATATATGATTGCAAAACATCTTGCTGATTCTGGATAAGTATTAATGAACTGATCTGATATTCCATCATATGAATGAACTAACAAATGTGTGTCGGTCATTAAACCAAAGATTGGATTACATCTTCCACCTCGTAAGTATTCTGGAGAATAGAAGTCAATCAAACACTTCACATGATTGTTTTTGTATTGAGATCCATCAATTCCAAGATCAGATATGAGAATGTGCATATTCTTTTTGATGTAATGAGTTGATACCTGAACATGATGTGTTCTAAGAACATCTAACTTGTAGATTATGATGTCAAGGTATTCATTACCAGTATCTGATGCACTGTTTGTCCAAGCGATCTTGAATTTGAATCCATGTTCATCGATTGCAATCTTACAATCATTACAGAAGTAACCATTGACTGTTACAACCAATGAGAAGTTCAAAATCTTATCGAATTCTTCCGAAACGAACTGTTGGATGTCAATGAACTTACCGTTTGACTTAGTATGCATCATCTGTAACTTCTGACGGATGAATTCATCACGTTCGCCGAAATGCATTTGGATAAATGGAACATCGACAACGTAGTATCTCGACATCTGATCATATGAAACGTATTTCTTATCTTCACTTGTACAATGTAACACAATTGCATGAGAATTCACCAACATGTTTGACATTGATGCTTGTAAAGTATGTTTATATGACTTAAGTAATGATTCATCAATATCATTGAACGAGTAATTTGATTTCGCCATTAAATCTAATAGATGAGAGAACCCACGTTCAGTACCAGCTACACCTAATGGCTGATTATATAATTCATTACCAGCTGATTCCAAAACTTTGATTCGTTTCATGATATCTATCCAACTAGTATCATTATAACCTTTTACATTACCACGATTCTTAGTTTCAATGTATTGATTATACTTATGAAACCATTCATTGTAATTGGCTTTCATATTATCATTCCTTTCTTAATATATTACTTTATAAAAGTTTAATTTTGCGTTTAATTTCCTATTATTTCTATTCTCTATATGTATATTATTAATTTGATATGAAATAGAAATTTAATATCTGTTTCGATATCAACGTTCACATTTTATCTATGCTGCCCAATGCATACGGCAGCTAATTCAACGGAGGTAATTATTATGCAGAGATTATCAAGATTAAATTACAGAGATGAATTCATTTTCGATCCATTCTTCGTTGCTCAAGATGCAAGATACTGGTGGTGCCCAAATACATTCTGTAATAAGAGTTTGATCATATTAGAAGAGTGGGCAGTTGAAAAAATGACAATAAAAGATATCGCAAATAAACATGAATTTCCAATGACTAAAGTAAGAAAACTTTTACGCGAGGGTGCAGAAGAATACAAATGGGCAATGGAGTCATTAACAAGAAATGGAGTGGATGTGAATATCCCTCATGAATATGATGTATACCATCTAATGGTATCTGAAAAGCTAAGAAAAAAGGAAGGGAATCGGTTAATAAAATATAAATGCCGAGATCTCCGACGACTTGGCGAATTTACCAAGGAAGAATTCCTTGGTAAATTTAAAGGATGGCGATTAAGTTTCAAAGCCATCTATAAAATCATGGACGAGCTGGATATACAGTTTAAATCATGATTTATAAGATGACCCGAGCATGTCTATAAAAGGCTCAGTCATAAATAAGACATTTACTTATTACAGGAGGAATTCCAATATGGAAAATAAATTTGAATTAAAAATGGAAACAGACTTTACGATACTTGGTCTTGAGATAGGGCATGAGTATAAAGTCATCAGCCCAAACAAACAGGGTGAAACTGGAGTATATGGAATTACAAATTCAGGCATTTATGTTGGAGGCAAATTATATTCCCCAACAAAAACAATCGGAACATATTCAGATGATTCCGTGTACGATTCTGTGCTTCACGATTGGTATGTTCCATATCGTGAATGCTATCATGAGTTTGATTACTGGCTTTGTGAAGCTAGAGTGGGCTGGTATTGCAAGCAAAGTCTATTCATTGATATGGGTCCAGCAACTAATTTAGGAAAAGTTTCGGGTCTAAATTTAAATGATCCTGAAATGAAAAAGTACTTGGGTGCACTCGGGCAGATTGTCCGAATCAAAAAATCTCAAACAGCTAAGCCAATCTGGGCTTATGTTATCAAAGGCTGTGCTGAGAACGAAGATGAATTATCCTGGCATATCCATTGGGATAATGAACAGGAAATTCGCAAAATATCCGAGTCCGAAATCGAGGATTCCATTAATTGGGAAATCCAGATAAAAGGATGGGCAAATTTAAGGAGGTACTAAATATGATTATAACAGATATGACGATCATAATGATCAAGGATTATGAGAAATATTATAGAGGAAACTATTATAATGTCAAAAAAACTTTTGGCAGATTCCTGGTTAATAAAGGATATGCCATAGATAGATTCTCTCCAAACTTCGAAAAACAAATGGCTGACATCCGTCGAGCTGAAGAACGCGAAAGAGAAATCGAAAGAAAAAAGAGGGAGGCTGAAAGAAGAAAGAGAGAAGCGGAGGAACGCCGTAAAAGAACAATAGATGGTATTGAAAGATATAGAACATACAATATCATTCTCCATGAAGGACCAGGTCCTGCAATCATCAAAGCAGAAGACATTGTAAATGAATTCTACAAATCATTCCCGGAAGTTAAAGAGGCAGGAGTTCAGATAGAAATATCAAAGAGCTATTATAATCTTCCAGAAATTGAGTATGGGAGAGCAAGGATGACAATCAAAGGACTAGATCATCCATTCTATATCCAGTTTCTGGATGATAAGAAGTTGATGTCACAGGATTAAAGTAGAAAGGAATGATTAATTTGACAAAGCATATTAAAACAAACCGAGGTGAATAGTATGAATGACAACATTTCAGATTCAATTCATGAGGTACTTACAATGATAGATTGTGCCAGAATGAATATGTCATCTAATGGAAGCATGCTTTATGAAGACGATCTATATTATCCCTTTATCGAGGGGGTGACAACACGAGAGGAGGCCGATGCTCTTGTGAAAGCTTTATCGGCATTAATTGAAGAGACATTCAAGGCTGGAAGAAACTATTAATGGAGGAAGAATTATGAATAGAAGAGATTTTACAAAGAGCCTTACAGAAAAAATGTATACAGCTTGTGGCAATGCCACATTAGAAGCAGCAATAGAATATCTAAGCAAGTATCCTACATTCCCAGCATATGCAGAAATGAAAAAGCAGCTGGAATTTGTTAAGGAAACCGGCTGGCCGATGTGGCTAGATGCAGACGAACCAAAGCCAACGGTGTCAGCCAAGCAGATAAGAGAAGTTGCAAATGAACTGGACGCAGTTTTAGATAAAGAGTTTGACCATATCATATTTATGTTCCCGATCAACCAGGCAACAGAAATAAATGCGAAAATTGTAAAGGAAAATGATCTCGACAAAGGAGGTGATAATCACACATGTTTCACTCGTGGATACATGTTTGAAGTATTAGAATACTTCCAGTCATATGGTAAATAAATACTAAAATGCAGATTAGGATAATATACATTGAGAACCCTGGGCAAATGCCCAGGGTTCTTTTTTGTATATTTTTGTTATTTAAATTTAGATTCATCTTGATCCCACATCTCAACGACTTGTTTCTTTAACTTAACCAAAACTTTATTGGCTGCAGCAATGATAACAACTGATGGAATCATACGTTTCAAGATAGAAGCTGGAGCAACGAAGGCTGAGATTTCTTCGTTTGGTTCTGATTCAGTGTAAGGTTCTTGTCCAGGTGGAACAACTTCAGATATGATCTGTTTATTCGCACCATAAGCCGCACACTTATCGCCGATACCTGCTTCGTCTTCATGTTCGATGTAGATTTCTATAAGAACATCACAACTTCTACCCTTGATAGTTGGTTCCGTCAATGGTTCAGTTGGATATTCATAAACGAGTCCCATTTTATAACTCGATGGACCTCCATCATACTTATCGAGGATAGCTCGTTTCTTTTTGTTCTGTTCGAAGTGTTTTGTTAAGAGTTTACGTAATGATGGAGACAATTTATCCAATGATTTGTTTGTATACATCTTAATCATTGCAACTGTTCCAGAATGTTCCGATTTGATAACACGTTTTGCATTATCAATGAAGTCTGTACCTTGGAATGCTCTGAGGAAGTTGTCGACTGCCTTATCACCAGTGTCACCCATACCAAAAGTGATCAATGGATCAGAAACTTCTACTTCATCACCGATTGATACAATCTTTTCGATATCATCTGTCTCATGAAGCTTTATTTCTTGACACATCGAAAGTTTAGTTGCTAAACGTTTCGAAAGTTTCTCAGTAACGATACCAGCGTCTTCATAAGTTGCATAAATTCCAGTGAAAGCAACCTTTGTAAGTGGTCCGATGTTCATTCGAACAACTCCATCGATATCTTTCGAGAAGAACTTCTCATGATATGCTAAGATGTCATTCTGTTTGAATGAATCATTGACTTTTAATGCTGGCATGAGTTTGTTATCGATATAGAAACCAGAACCAGAGTTGAATGATTCACGATGACCAATTTCGATTGCTCGTTTCTTTCCAGATTTATACTGAACGATCATGTAGTCATCATTCATGTCAACAACTTTACCATCTTCTTCGGCTGTGACTGAGAACTCATCTGTCATATATGATGGAACGATTTCATCGACACCATTTGAGATAAGTACTGGTTGTGAACCAGCTGTTGGAACGATATGTCCAGTCTGAGATGTTGCAATGGCTGTACGGATAGCATCATCACGAGAAACAGTTCCTGGTGTTAAGAGTTCAGAGAATGAAGCTAACTCAAGATCATTGTAAGCTTCGTCTGGTCCCTTTGCTGATGTATAACCACGACAAGATTCTATCTTTGGATCGGCTACTAACTGACGTGAGATACCAACGTTACCAGAGTTCGGTGATGACATTGCGACTTTACCGATCATCGAATCTTCGTAAGCTCTCTTATCGAGAGTAAACGCACGGTCATCATTAACACCGGAGAATCCTTTCTTGGTTATTGTTTCTCTCATATGAAGTTCAACCATTGGGTTGAGAGCAGACATTGGTTCTACATTTGGAACATCCAACAGCTCATTGATTACTTCATTTGGATTGAATACAATCTTAGCATCACGACTCTTCGATCCAGTTGAGTTATTGTATTTCGAAATGGCAAATGCCAAACGATAATGAATGATCGCTGGAATAATTTCCGATGATCTGATACGATATAAGTTCGCCGCGATTTCTGATGAACAGTTATTATCTGCCAACATGTTTGATCCATAAATGATCATACCACAAATGTCATCTGGGATATTATAATGTAAAGCAACTTCCTTTGTGATTGGATCGACAAAGAATTGATAATAAGTAATAAAGGTTGTAAGCTGAGCATATCGTTTAAAGAATAACTGATTGAAGATGTCAACATAGATTGAGTTGTGATCCATGATTGGAGTTTCGAACTCACCAATGTTATGAGCTTTGGTTGGGATACGGAAGAAACCATTGAACAATAACTGGTTCTGAGTTGTCGATGGAACTGCCAAACTCTTATCTTTAAAAGGAATTGTAATGTATCCTGGCTGAGAGAATCGTTTATCAACGATCTGAGCTTGTGAGTTTGATTTCTTTATCAAAGAAGACAAACCTTCCCATGCTGCGATGGCAACACCGGCTGGAATTGTACAACCGATGATGATCTGAGAATACATTGACAACTTACCTGGCTTTACTTTGTAATATGCATCAGCTAACTCTGGTGGAAGTGAATGAACCATCGTATCAGTCAATGTTTTATTATCTCGAGTCAAACCAGTGTCAGTATTGACAACAATTGGAACTTTATTGATCATACCACAACAGAATTCGTTTGGTTGTACCTTTACGAACTCATATTTCTTTTGACAAACGTCTCGGTTGAAATCAATCTCCAATCCTGTGTCTTTATTGGTAAATGACAACCATCTTTTTGCATATTCATCATATTCGATGGTCGAAATGTACTTTGAGTTGGTTGCAACGGAAGTTCCTGGTACAACGAACTTAATTCTACCCTTTTCATCCGATGTTTTGTTAATAACATTAACAAGCATTGAAATATCCACCAAAGATTTAGTATCATAACGTTCTACGGTAATTTTTTGGTAGTTTGTCGTGATGATTACCTTTTTCTTATTGATTTTAAGAATTGGGATTGGAAAATCTTGTTTACCAATGTTATACCAGATACCATTGTTGTAGAATCGTCCATTGATAACCTTCGGAACCTTAATGTTGATGATCGATTGACGATCTGTGTTCTTATTGCGTAAAGTTACTCGCCAATTGTTCAATAACGAGTTACAAGTTGAGATATCAGTGACTTCAACGTTAGTTACATAGAATCCGTTCGGTAATGATGACAAATTCATGAACACCGCAGCGATGTCACGGTCCATAAGCTTGTCTTCGTACTCCTTTGTGGCTCCAGCATAGACTGAACCCTTTCGAGCACCCGGATTTGTTGTCGTAATCTTATTTGGAGTAACTGGTTTTGGCATTGGAGCATCAACCTTCGATGTTAATGTATCGAATGTTACATTATTGAGTTTGATTTGACCAACTTGTTTACGAATTTGGAGTTCACGAGGTGAAGTTACCGATGCATTGACAGAATCTTCATTAACCGGAGCAGAATCTGCCGCAACATTCTTTGCAGCTTGTGCTAAGATCTCAGATTCAACCGGAGAGTTCTTCAAGTTGGCTGTAATCATATCAGTCAACTGTTGCTGTTGCTCTGGTGATGCTAAAACACCTTCATCATCTTGTCCTAAAGCTCGACGATGTAAGATAGATCTTATCTGCATCATTTTGGAGTTGTATAAACCTTTGGTTTCATCATGAATATCTTGTGCAAGATTGAGAGGTTCCTGTAACTCTTCGATGTCGGAACGAATTGAATTTATTCTCGATAATAATGCTCGAGATATGTTATGCTGTGATGCTTGGATCTGTTGAACTTCTTCTGTCGAGTTATCAGAATCAATGTTTTCATCTTCATTTTCATGCAAAGCATTTTCATTTTCCTTAGAAAGTTCTGCTTCAGCATCCTCAATTTCCTTGTCTGAGACGTTGTTTTGAGGTTTCGATTGTGCATTTTCATCACTTTTAGTGAGTTCCTTGGTAGGTACCTTTAAATCATCCGGAATTGAATTAATTTCATCCTTTAATTCTTCATTAGAAGGTCGATCGATTTCCGGTGCAGGTTCTTGTCGCTCTTCGGGTGCTTCTTTTTTACCGATATTCTTAAGCATCATTCTTAAACGTTGAACATCACGTTTTTCAAACGTATTAAGATCCATTTTATAATCCATCTCCGATGAACGGAATATGATTATGAATGGAAGCTGTTTGATTTGATCTTCGGTGTTAAGAATGTAAGCAGTAAGTAATGCATTGATAAGATCCGATCGATATGTTTCCGCATTTACATCAGTAAATATAGGATAACGTTGTGTATCAATAATGATACACCGATTACGAGAGAACTTAAAGTGATCAAATGTCTTTAAGAATATATCAAATATATTCTCACGTATCTTTTGTTTCGATAATGATGGTAAGAACGATGAAGTATATCGAACGAACTCAGACATTGCCACATAAAGATCATCAGTAATCGTTGTTGGATATGGATAGTTGATTGGCATAACTCCTGGAGTTAATTTTTGTTTTTGTAAGTATTGAACCTTACGCATATTCTCATTCTGATTTTTAATAAATCTGAATGGTTTGATACCGATCTTATCGATTACTTTATATGGGAATATTATCTTACGATAATCATTCTTCGGAGGTGGAATCTGTTTGATCATCTCAATGTCATATTCGAATGAATTCGATATCAAATAAATTGTGTTATCGGATTTGCCCGTTGGAAGTTTATATCGCATTCGACATGGAACAAAGTTTCGTCCCGTCGATAATTCTATTGGCATGAGTATCTCTCCTTTATATTTTATTAACATCCGTTTGCATAACATCATCGATAAATTAAATGTATATTTAATTTAATTTTTCATGGGGGATGATCAAATTGAATAAGTTTTATTGGACATGTCCATACTGTAATTCAAATCTTGATCCAGGGGAATCATGTGATTGTCGAAAAGAGGTAGTAGAAAAACCATCAGACGATAGTCAGAAAGATTCACCGACCGATGCAAATACAAGTGGTGTTTACCCAGTTGTGTCAGGAGGTGAATAAGAAAAATGGGATCTTGGGTTAGAGAAAATACATACGTATGTTTGGATGATATTACTTGTAAACGAGAAGATTTAAATCCAGTAATATATAATCCGAGGATGATCAAAGACATTGCAGAACGTAAGAATATATTACATAAATATATTCTCGAAAGATGTGGTGTTGAATTATCCGATTCGGATTTAGAAATCTTATCGCATTACGAAGTAAATGATACATTCAATTCATCTTGCAGTAGCAAGTATGGATCAGATGATATGTTATCAGAGTTCATCCAGAAGTTACGTGCAATAGTTCGATCAAAATAATATGAATGAATCGGGGCCCATCGTGGCCCCGATTTGTTTTCAAATTTTTTATCGCGATTAGTTGGGAGAAATCAATTGCCTTGAGTTAGCATACAAAAAATGTATGGAGTATATTATATAATAATATAATGATTCCTGTAGCATAGACAATTGTAATTCCGATTATACATATCATCGATATGTATATTATTATAGTGCAATAAGAAATAAATCTTATAGCCCGCGACTCACGGCATGAGTCAAATTAATCTTTCGAAAGAGGTAATTAGAATATGAAGAATTTAGTTAACAAAATCAATGGCACTACAACATTTGCTGTAGCTCACGAAGTGGCTTCAGAATTACATTTTTCATTTACAAATCTTGCGATCTTATATGGGGTATTCACCCTTGGAGTTTTCGCAATCATTCCAGGGATGGAAAGATTTACCGACCCGGCGCAGATTGCGCTGGGACACCTTGCCTTTTCTATAGGCAAGAAGGAGGACTAATATGAGAGAGCTAATCAAATTAATTATGCACCCGACTCTGATGGGTTGGATGCTGTTACCTCTGTTATTATTCTGGCGAATAATGTCGGGTTTGACTGCATTACTTCCAGACACAAATCCCACATTTATATTATGGGATTTCGTAGACTCCACAGCAGAAACGATAGCAGATGTAATTAATGATTCAATTAAAAATGACACATCCCCTTGGGATGTAATTTGAAAGCGAGGTTTTACAGATGAAGATTCCCAGATACGTGCTGAGTATGAATAAGCCGTGATGTAAGTATCAGGTCCCGAGAAGCTAAAAGCTTTGAGAGGTCAATGGGCCAGCCGTAAAAGACTTACAGCACAAACATATTCAGCACGTAAAGCAATTAAATACCACAGCTCCGCGCTTCCGACAGCGGACAAGAGTGGTTCTAATATTGAAAGGAAAGGAATGGTTCCATGAACCAAATGCAAGTCCCCAGTGACACGCCGAGTATATGTAAATCGGTGTACTATTATCTTGCTTCGATTGAGGCGGTGAAAGATAATAGTACGACAACGTACTCGGCGTGTAATAAATGAAAAAGAATGCATATGTATGATTGCGCATAATTACATGTGCATTCTTTTTCTTTTGTAAGCTTTTTGTTAGCATACAAAAGTTACATCGGTAGCATAGAAAAGAATAATATGCTATTATTTTATATTTATATATGTATATTATTAAAGTGATATAAGAAGGAGATAACAATCTCCTACTTATATTATATACTATCTTTTGATAGTATATTGCAGTTCCGTCCCAGAGACAAGCTGGGAACACCTGAAGACCTACGGGTGTGAGAGAAGGTCAACAAAAACAAATCACATTAATCTATGCTCCCTATAATGCATACTAGGGAGACAATTCAAAAGGAGTCTTAATTATGTTCGATTTCAATGCTTTACTTACAAATGTAAATTCATACGCATCAGCAAAGACAGCTACTACTGCAGAAGTAGATGCTAAATACAACGAACTGATCGGAATCCAGGATCAGCGCAACAAGCAGTATGATAAGATGCTTAATGCACTCCAGCAGGGTGCCAATGCACTTTCAGAAACTGATGCAAAGGATCTTCTCGCAGAAAATGGTTTTGTCAAGGTTGAACTTAACAAGACATACAAGAGCAGACTTAAGAGCCAGGTTAAAGAGGCTATGGATGCCGAAAAGAATGCTCAGTTCAAGGAGTCTCTTAGCGAGATGAAGGAACTTTATAAAGAGTTCGCTTCAATCGAACAGCAGAACCAGCCAAAGAGCTCAATAGATAAGTATATTGAGCTCAAGATCGCTAACGAATTCCCATCACAGCAGC
>Ga0265301_10007101_pt1 | contig 10560 bp, 24 predicted proteins | sample AusTroGonzalo_MG_2_FD_193488 | JGI IMG/M metagenome (GOLD analysis project Ga0265301, IMG submission 193488) | Bovine rumen microbial communities from tropical cattle in Woodstock, Queensland, Australia - Gonzalo_04 | ecosystem: Host-associated > Mammals > Digestive system > Stomach > Rumen ...
GCATTAAAAATTTCGGCAGCTCCCAATAAAGAAAAACGTACAAAGAAAAACGTTGATTTTAGCCTACGGGTATGCTACAATACAGATAATTACAAAACTCCTTTAATGGATTTTGTGATGTGGTTAGGGTAGATGGTGATGCGTCTACCCATTTTTTCTGCAATTTTTTGGCATAAAAAATAAGACCACATTCCTGTGATCTCACCACTTTGGTTACACCATATTCAAGAGGAAACCTTCATACGGCTTGTAAATATGCCATTCCTCTCTCCTGTTTGGTTACACTTTGATTACAGTAATCAATTCCATATCTGGAAACCCTTGAAAAATAAGGGTTTGTAACGCACCTAATGGGATTCGAAGCGAAACTTAAATCACGGAAACCCTTGATACATAAGGGTTTACACCACTTTTACAGTGCGTTTACATTTGATTACACTTTATTAAGCCGTTCCTTGATTTCGGAAACCTGCTTATTGTTGAAATAATAATGTTTCTTAGTGGTGAGTATCTCGGTATGCCCCATCTGTTTTTCAATAACTTTTTCCGGCACACCTGCATCTATAAGTTTCGTTGCGTATGTCTTACGGATTTTGTGAAAACTCCTAAACGGAATATCCACACATCTGCATAATGATTCTATCTTGTTGGATAGCCAAGCAGCTTTAATCCGTTTACCGTCACGCAAGAAAACGTAGTCATTCTTTTCACCCGTGTAGGCATATAGGCTACGCATGATTTCTTTAGCCTGATCCGTAAGCACTACAGGGCGGATTCCGTCACGCCCTTTAGTAAAGTTCCTGACTTCTTCTATCCACTCACCATGTTTGCCTTTATATTTTATTTCTGTTCTTTGTACCGTCAGCACATCCTCGTTCCAATCTGACCATTTAAGGGCTGATACCTCACCAACCCTTAAACCTGTCATAAATGCTAACGCTACACCCAAACCCAACATATCAGGGTTTTCTGTTATATACTGCTTTAGCCTTGTTTCTTCATCTATAGCAAATACCTGTTCTGCATCCTTGATTTCCTTACGTTCAAATATCTTACTTGACAACTGTAGTTCCGACATAAACAGGCTTATACGCATATCAGTATAGCCATGCTTACGGGCATATATCATGGAACCGCTTATCAGTATTCTCATGTTCCCCCAATTTTTAGCGGTCAGATGTTCGTCAGCTATCTTGCTCTTGATAAAGTTTTCCAGATAAAGTTCATCAATTCGTTTTACTTCTTTGTATTCAAGTTCTGTCCCGTGTATATACCGCTTATAGTCAGCAGTATAACGGTCATAAGTCTGTTTCTGGATTTCTCCGTATTCCAATTTCTCGGAAACCCAATTATCGAAACATTCTTTAAACTTGATCTTAGGGTCTTTATAAATCTCTATAATCGCATTTTCGAGGTCAGCCCTAACCCTCTTTGCTATCAGCCTCCTTTTTCCGGCTACATCTACATAGGCTTTCCATCTGCCATCTGTAGCCTTCCATATTTTTGTTTGGTCAAGAATTTTTTGTCTGTTCATCTTTTCGTATTCTTGCCGTATGAAGGTGAAGTCAATTATATTACTGTTTTCTAAAAATTGCAAGAGGGCATTTGCATCATCCATGCGAAACACCCCCTAACATCTGATTATCTCTTTTCCAATAAGCATTAGTACCACGGATGCCCTTGAAGTTTTTAGCCTTTTCTAACGAACACTTTTTGCATAAACCCTTATCAGTATCAAGTGGATTTCCACAATCATAACAAAGACCATAAGCACGTCTTTCACTTCTCGGAATAAAGTTTTTAGTTTCATTTTGGTAATCTCTCCTTCTCCGATTACGCTTCTTTATTAAACAGGTAATACAATATGTATGCCCCACTGCTACTTTGTTTTTTCTGCAACCACGGCACAAGCCACTTTCCTTTAGTCTGGAAATATCCATGATGTAGTAATTGTGGTTTGATCCGTAATTCTTTTCACGGCTTTTCTTGTTGCGTATAGCTGCATCCGCTAAACATTCAGGACAAATATGTTCATCACCCATAAGTTTGTTTTTTAAGCATCTGGGGCAAAAGTTATGTTCTTTCGCCCATTTAGTATTGTCCTGTTTGTACTGCCTAACCTTCTCGGCACATTCAGCACACATAACCTTGCCCGGAATAGCTTTTCTACTGCCACATCTGACACATATACCGTTTTGCTTGTTTTTATTATATTGCTCCTTTGTCATTTCCCATTCGAGGTAAACTATAGTTTTTATATGCGCATAACCCTTACCCCTTTATTTTATTTGTCAAATATTGAATCATATTTGCGACTACAACCGTATGAACAAAGGTAAATCAGAAACGTGGATTTAGTCTTTATCCTACGTTTAAATGTCCAATCCCTTAAACTAATAACATAAAAGTGCCTACTACACAGGGGACATTCAAACCTAACCATGCCGCCTTCCCATTCACCTTTATTTGGTGTTTTGCAGCGTTGCTTAATCTTTGCAATTTCCTCTAATGTCAGATCACTCATTCTAAATACTCCTTTAAAATATCGTTTGGTTCAAAACAACTGTCAGCATCAAACCACTTATCACGAATGATATTGCCGATAATCTTAACAGGAGAACCAATGCTTTTTGCAGCTACCCTAACATACTGACCTTTGAGATTATTGAATTTGCTAACGCCCAAAACATCCATGATACGCATTATGTAAATCATGGAATTACGGCTTGAACTAAAAGTTTTTGCACCTACATAGCCTTTGCCTAAACAGATTCCACCATAACATACGCCACATCCATTGCCTTCTATTGATAACCACATTGTTATACAGCCATGATCCGACATATCTAAATCGGCATTTGTTATTTTTCCATTCCAAATTTCATAACCTTCGGCTCTTAATTCAGCCTCTTTCCATTCTTTCATTCTGCACCTTCTTTCCCGTACTCCATCTGTTCATTCTCACACTTCATTAAAAGTTCTATCAAACGTTTCCAACAGTTAACATCACCCTCAAACCCTGTCGGTTTGCAATGATCTTCGCACCAACTAACATTAGGCTGACCATCAACAGTATCGATAAAGTCATGTGCCATAATGTCAACAACTTCGTCATACTGACAGGGCTTTTCAAAATACTTATTCAGGAGTGCAAAAATATGTTCCCGTTCATCTTCAAGCTGCTTAATTCTGGCTTTCAGTTCGTCAATCTCGGTCATACGTCCACCTCAATTTCAATTTCTTCGTTCCAAAATTCTCTTATAAAATCTTCCATTTCTTTAACACCAATCGTACACCAATAACCATCATCAAATTCTTTCATTATCGGACATTTATAGCAATGATACCCATATGCCTTACAGATTTTATCTTTCTGTTCTTCCGTAAGCAATTTTCTCTGTGTTTTCATTTGTATTCTCCTTTGGCTCAAATTTACAATCCCATCTTTCACAGGAATGTGCTGTATAATTTATGCCTATATATGCAAGTTTGTAGTGCTTACAATTCTTACAATCTCTGTCAGCCATTGTCTACCTCCATACCCTTTTGGCATATGGCATATAACAACCATCAAGCCTTATAACCATATCCTGATAATCTGACGTACTTATACCATCTGGGATTGCCAAAGAAACATTTTGGCATTGAAAAATCTGTCTTAATTCATTCATTATTTCCTCTACCCGTTTCTTTTCTTCATCAGTAAAAACATAGGTTTGTATCTTATACTGATAATTGTGCGGGTCATTCATTACTTTAATCATACTTAATCTCCTTATTTCTCGCCCAATGCCGACATGAAGTTTCCATAACCTCGTAGTAGCTTAAATACCTGCCATCAATATCGCAATGGCACCACGTTATATCGGCATCCTCATTCTGTGTTCGCTTGCAGTGTCGGCAAGAACAGCAAACTTTTCCGTTTTCAGCACTCATTGTCACCCTCCTTGTCCGATTCAACTATTGTTGGTGCATCATATACCAATGCCACCGCACCACATAAACCGTTGACAGTATCGGGATTACTTAAACGTTTAGCCTTTTGTTCTAATGCGTGTATTAAATCCTGTCTGTCAATCAAGTCTGTATGCCCTTTAGGAAGTACAGTGCCGTTTGCAATCGCTGTTATCATGCTACCGACCGTACTGTGACCTTTCATTTGGTAACCATTAATTATGTGGTTATCATCTACAAATTTTGATAATCCATTAACCGCATCAAATGTATTTTTATCAATTTTAATCACAACCTCAACTGTTTTCATCTTTATCCTCACTTTCTACTTTGTCCCACTTCGGGCATATAAAATGTATCTGACTATCACCGCCTTGCTCTGACCACTTGCATGACCTTAATGGTGATATCTGATGCTTGCAATTCTTACAGCCTTTATATTCGATTTTGTTAATAAGTTTTTGTAACTCCTTATCTGTGACGTGCATACTCATTCCTTATCCCTCACTTTCTGCCTTGTACTTGTCGATAATTTCTATTGCCTTATTAAGTCCCATTGCTTCTCCCCAATGTAGTTGTAAGGTTTTAACCTCACTTTCTTTTTCAATCTCTGCCCTTATCTTATTCAATATTTCTTTCAGCCTTTTAATCTCTTTTAAAGCATCAAGATAACTCATAGATTCGTCTGTCATTCAATCACCCCTTATCTCTGCTATATGCCTGTCTATTATCGCCAAACAATCCTTAATGCCATCATTAGAAATCTCGCTTTCACTCTGCCAATTACCGATTGCCATGATCTCGGATTTCAATTTATTCCACGCATCAAGGCTCTTGATTGATGTTTTAATCGCCTCTTGCATTTCATCATCCCAGAATGATTGCTTATTGCACACGCAACCCAAAGCAATTAGATTTATCTTTGCGTCTGATAATGTCATATGCCATCACCTCACATATCCGTACTATAGCCACGCTCTTTCAGCCACTTTTCAGCCTCAGCCTTTTCCTTGCGTGTAGCACTTTTAGTATGGTAAACCATCTTGCGTAACGATACCTCAATTACCGCATCTTTAGGTAAGCGTATCTCTGACGGATAAACGCCTAAAAGCTGATACTTCCTGTAAAAATCCTTGAATTTTTCAACATCATAGGTCTTAACAACCTCGTCACGTTCTTTAGTCCATAACGCTACTAATTTTGCGTCAACCTTTGCATATTCCATATTTACCATTCCTCGCTTCCTGCATTAACTCCCTTTGACATAACTATTCTTACGCCTGTAGGTTCATCCATTGTAATCAACTCTACATGACATACATGAGGCGGATCAAACTCTTTAACCTCACCCATTCTGGTAGTTTCATCCTTGTATGGATATACCGTTTTCATTTCATCAAGCGTATCTTTAAGTTGCTTTACTGTCATTCCGTATAATTTTGTCATATGCTCACCTTCCACAATCTGTTAACTAACTTTCTAACGCCTTCTTTGAATTGTGTCTTTTCCTGTCGGATTGATTCACAATAGGCTTTTAAAGTATCTTTACAGTAATTGTAATCATCTAAACAGGTTTCAATTTGCTTAACCACACGCCCAAGAGAACCTTCAATTTTCATATCAATTTTGAACGGTGTACCAACATCCACATAATAAGCACTACCCTCTGTATTAGTGATAACACAACATCCACACATGGCAGCTTCACGGGGGATTCTGTCTTTTCCGGGATGATTGCCAAAGTCTATATACAGCATGGATTCTTCCATTAGGCTTTTAATCTCGGAAACCGTCATGTTTACGATAGGGATAAACTTTTCATCAGGCAATTCAGCCATGATCCGCTTTGTAACCCCTAAACCCTTTTTAGGGTTATAAAGTATCTGACGTTTACGGGGCTTACTTAAATCAGCCGTCATGTATTCGTCATTCAGATAATCCGTAACGTAGATGGATTCAATATGCTTGCCCTGTAGATACCAATATGCGTACCATGATTGCGATAAGAATATTGTGTTTTCAGGAAATTTCAAGTATTGATCTTTCGGAATGTTAGCCTCATAATAGTAGACACTCTCGAAATAAATTACCTTCTGGTAATCTTTGTAACGGGGTTCATTAGCCTTGCGTACCCACGATTCAGGGAATATCAGTATGCTACCTTTAGGCGGTAAATCCGTAACAACACCATTATTGCCATACTGCTTATACGTTTCGGATATGGTTACGCTTTTCTCATGCCATATATAGGCGTTTATATCCTCGTAGGTATTCAGTTCATGGCATAGTTGATGTAAAAGCTCTATTCCGCCTGTTTCAAAGCCTTGTGGTGTGTAGATGTAAATGTTCATGTTGTCACCTCACTTTCATAACACCATAAGAAACCGCAAGTCTTACCCTTATATTTCCTACAGGCTTCACCGATAACAGTTCTTTTTACCCCATAATGTCTACCCGCTTCAGCAGCCGAAATCCAACGTCTTATTTCCATACCGTTCAAGTCAAACTGAATAACCCTTTTGCCATGCTTATCACCTGATCTTTTGTTTCTTGTTCCATAGTTTGCATTTTCCTTTTGTGTAACCCATTCAAGATTATCCACATGATTGTTTTTTCTATTCTCGTCTTTGTGATTTATACATGGTTTATTTTTGGGATTTGGAACAAATGCTTTCCCGACCAATCTATGTACCGAAAATGTTTTTGTAATACTATTTCTACATAACACAACATTTCTATATCCGTTATGTATGCCAAGTTTCAAAATCATTTCGGGTAAGTGCCTGCCCTCATCACTTATTCTTTTAAGGCTTTTAATTCGTCCATAATTACTGACTTGATAAATGCCCTCATACCCTTCAATATCTTTCCAGATTTCTTCCATGCAATCACCACCTTAATCGATACGCCATGCTTTTTTCGTACCGCTAATCGACCTCCCCATCTGGTCACTAATGCTACCTTTTCGTAAGTAGTTATAGTAATACATAGGCATATCATAAATTACTTGTCTATGAGGAACTTTCATCATTTCGTTGTGGAAGTAATAGTCTGATATAGAATAAACGTCTGTAAATCTATGTTTGCCTATAAATTCACGTTTCCAACACTTATTCCAGACCGAAGGATATAACTGACCCGATTTAGCTATGGGGCTTGCATACATGACCCCTTTCCAAATAAAGCTAAAGCATAATAAATCGGGATCGTTTTCCTGTCTTAACTTTCTATCAAGCTGTTCAAATACAAACTCATGCAGAAAATGGTCATCATCATCACTCCAGATAATGTATTCCCCTTGTGCTATGTCTAAACCTGCGTTTCTTGTTAATCCATCACGCCCGAAATCGACTTCAAGGGTTTTCGCCCCGTAGCTTTCAGCTATTTCTTTAGTCCTATCCTTGCACCTGTCACAAACTACGATAAGTTCAAAGTTCTTAAAGGTCTGTGCCTTGATACTTTCAAGAAGTGGTATAATATGTCCTTCCGCATTAAAAGCGGGTATTATCACCGAAAACCTCATTTCTTCCCCCTCGCTTTCAAAAAATCATCCAGATATTCAGGATTTTCATTAACCTTTATAATACACTCCGTACAAGCCGTAATCTTGTCACCATCTTCAATTACCTCACCAATAAGCTGATATAAACTTCTTTTAACTTTTCCTACTTGTTTATCAATATAACCTTTAAGTCTTTTGTTCCTGTCCCCTTGAAACCATTTGTTTTTAAATTTAGCAAGGCTTTTTCTGTAAGATTCCTCGTCAGTATCGCCACTCTGCCACCACTCTAAATCATGTAAAACCTTACATAAATCCTTAATTAAATCATCCATTTCGGCATCATACATCTGCCCCTTACAAGTTTCTTCCAATGTCAGGTAAATGTAATCATATGATCCACCACTCATTTAATCACCCCTGTCTAATCGTGACCTCACAAATTTCATCAACTACAATATCCGTAAACGGCTTAACTGCAATCAATTCTAATTTTGCTACACTGTTCGCTTTGTGAGTTATCGTATATTCCGAAACCAGACTGCTTATATCCTGACCGTTAAAAAACACTTTGGCTGTAGTAATTCCTGTATATATAATCTCTATCTTTCCTTTGCTTTCCACGTTTACACCTCGTTTCCCCAACAATCCCAACCGTCTACAGATTGTCTGGCAAATAATTCTATACGGGGAACATCCCCACATAACTCTATGATTCTATCTCTTACTTCATCAGGCTTTTGGCTATGCCTTCTAATCATGCTTAAAACTACTTGTGAAACCTTGTGGGATTGTGTTTTCCACCCCCCCTCACTCCTATCAAACACAATTCAGCGTTTCCTCTTGTGTAATGCCCCATGCCTGTATGTATTTTTCCTGTTTTTGTAGTTTTAATCCATGTAAAACCACAAGTCTTATATTTAAAGCCCCATGATTCCATTACTTCTTGTGTTTGAGGTAAAAAAGGCATTGTCACCCATAAAAACAGGATTGCATTTTTCTCTGAGATTTCTTTAACGGGAAGTGCCTTAATATCCTCTAAAGTCATGGTATTGTAAAAACTCTCAGCACCTCTTATATTGCCATGAACTCCCTTCATAACCATTTTGTCATTGTATTTCCACGGCGGATCAGCATAGATAATGCTGTACTTTTTATCTGTATTGAAAATATTTACTGTCATGTTATCCCTTCCCGGCGGCAGCCCCTTCAACTGCCGCCTGTAGTCAGCAATGCCCTGTAGTGTGATATAATATTAGATTCTTTTTGCGTTTGACGGGGCAAATTGCTTTATATTTCCACACCCTTTAGGTGTTGGATGCTACATAAAATCAAATAGTGTCATTTGCCTTGTTTCTTCTTCTATCCGCTTCAAGGATTTTTCGTAGTATTCCTTGCTAATCTCAAAACCTATAAAATTTCGGTTAAGATTTAGTGCTTCGATTGCCGTTGTGCCACTTCCTGAGAACGGATCACAAACTGTATCACCGATATTTGACCAAGTAAGTATGTGGTCTTTAGCTATGCTTGCGGGAAAAACGGCGGGATGCCCTGTCTTATTATTTTTCTCTGTCGGAATATTCCAAACATTAAATCTATAACCGTATTCCTTAACAACGCTTTCTTTCCATTGTGCTGACCGTCCCTTTAAACTTCCATCCGCTTCTCGGAACGTGCCATGTACTTTGACATTTGACCAAGCATTTTTTCTATCAGCAATAAGGTTTATAGTCTTAGGTTTTCCCTTACTAAGTACAAACATATACTCAAATATCTGTTGATACCGTGTAGCGTCAGGAAAAGCGCAACTATCTTTTTGCCATATCATAGTGTCATGGAGATTTAAACCTAATTCTTTGAAGTACAATGCTTGCCTAAAACTTGTCCCTGATTCACTACCGTTTATCGTTTGGTCAGATACTACCCAAACTAATACCCCCCCCACTTTTAGTATTCTTTTTATTTCTATTGCTATATTTTTGAAATCAAAAGAATAACCGTTATATGTCCTGATATTGTCATAAGGCGGGGATGTAACTATTAAGTCTATGGATTCATCTTCTAAGGCTTTCAGACCGTCTAAACAATCCATATTTTCAAGTTTAAAAAAGTTATCTTTCATAATCACTCCGCATCAATTAAATACTTCCGTATAAATCTGTTTGCGTATTGTGGATGTATTTCACTACGTTCTCTTGTAGATAAACCACTCCATGTTTTTGTTTCAACATAATCAAGTGGTTCAAATACCAAGTTTTGTTTAGGCATAAATCCTATGAACCAATATTGTGTAGGTTTTTTAAATGCGTCACCATCATTTCTGCGGTCTTTGTCAATAATGGCAGGTTTTAAACACCAATATCGTGTAAGGTAATGTTGCTCACCCGCAGGATTTTCAAACACCATCCTAAGATTTTTTCTTAATATTATTATTGCAAGTTTCGTTATCAGCTCATAATTCATATGCAGTTCATTATGCAATCGCAAACATCTTTCAAGTTTTTGTGTATCGGTCATACCTTTATCTTGTTTTTGTTGTCCCCAAAATGATAGTAAGATCTGTGCTTCAAACCTTGTGCAAGGGAAAAATGCAAGAATAATATCATCTGGAGTAAAACCATCAAAGATACTCGGCTGACCATCATAACCTTTTTCTATCTCGGTAAACAAATCTATCTGGAAATCCGTCTGACCATAATCATTTAAAATGTCATAATCATAGGCTTCATAGCCCAACTTTTTAAACTCATTCTTAAACGTCCCAGATTGTTCAAACAGACAATGTGCCTTGACTTGCTTGCTTGCTTGCTTGCTTGCTTAGGGACGCTACCGCTTCATCTGTCGGCTTGTCAAGCATTATTTCTGTGTTTTTCAATGTTTTCACCTCACTCCATATCAAACCCGTCTGGCATAGGAATAAAAATGCCTGTTTCTTCTGCCATAGTCTGTTGAATGTCTTTCCAACTAACCCACTTGTCAACAAGGCACTCAGCTCGTTTATTGAAAAGATTGATAAACTCGTTAAGTTCCTTTTCTTCAAACCCGTAAGCATCATGTATGCAGTAAATACTTATCAGCAGCATAGACTTAATCGTGTTAGCCTTTTC
>Ga0265301_10007104_pt1 | contig 10556 bp, 9 predicted proteins | sample AusTroGonzalo_MG_2_FD_193488 | JGI IMG/M metagenome (GOLD analysis project Ga0265301, IMG submission 193488) | Bovine rumen microbial communities from tropical cattle in Woodstock, Queensland, Australia - Gonzalo_04 | ecosystem: Host-associated > Mammals > Digestive system > Stomach > Rumen ...
CGTGTGCGAGGGCGTGGAACAGGCAGAACAGGTGGAATTCCTCCGGGAGATCGGCTGTACGAAGATTCAGGGATATTATTACGGGAAACCCATCTCCTTCGAGGAAATGCTGTCCAAATATGAGAACGGAACGGACATGGGCTTTGAGAATCCGCAAGAATCCGGATACTATGAGGCGATCGGCCGGATCAACCTGTACGACATGGCGGTGCTGGCTGAAGAAGAGGATGAGGAATCCCTCAAGCGGTATTTCAATACACTGCCGATGGCGATCATGGAAGTGACCGGGACCAAAGCAAAATATAACCGGTGCAACCAGAGTTACCGCGACTTTCTGGGACGTGCGTTCGGCATGACCTTCGGGACGGATGAACGGGATGTCGAAAGCATGCCTGAAGGTCCGGGCACTGCACTGATGCGAGCGGTGCTGAGGTGCAGCCAGGACGGGAACCGGGCTATCCTTGATGAGAAAATCAAGGATACAACGGTCCATACTTTTATCCGCCGCGTCGCGGTGAATCCTGTGACCGGATCTACAGCTGTCGCGGTAGCGGTTCTGGGCGTAATCAAGGATGATGAAAACACCGGGATGAACTATGCGCAGATCGCGAAAGCCCTGTCCGCGGACTATGTGTTCCTGTACTATGTGAACCTGGAGACAGAGGAATTTGTCGAATACAGCCCTGATCCGCAGCGGGAAGACCTGACAATGGAGCGGCATGGGGGAGATTTCTTCGCACAGAGCCGTAAGGACGCGCTGCAGCACCTGCACAAGGAAGACCAGGAAGCGTTTATCGGCGCTTTCACACGGGAAAATGTGGAACATATCCTGGATACGCAGGGAACGTTCACGCATACTTACCGCCTGCTGATAAACGGTGTGCCCACCTATGTAAGCATGAAGGCGGTACGCATGCGGGATGACCGGTCACATATCATTATCGGTGTCAGCAATGTGGACGCGCAGATGCGAGAGAAGGAAACACTGGCCCGGATTCAGTCGGAACAGATCACCTACAACCGGATCAATGCGCTGATGCAGAATTGCATCTGCATCTACGCGGTGGATCCAGTTACGGGCCACTACATCGAATATTCAGCCCAAAAGGATTATGCAGGTCTCGGGATCTCCAAGGAAGGAGAGGATCTGTTCGCCCAATCAAAGGAAGAGAGCGCCAAACACCTCTATCCAGAAGATGTGGCCAAGTTCCAGTCCCAGTTTACCCGGGAAAGGATTCTGGAAGAGATTGAAAAGAACGGACAGTTCGTGCTCCAATATCGGATGATGTTCGAAGATGAACCGAAGTACTGCCTGGCGAAGGCGGTGCTGGTGGAAGAACCGGACGGCCCGCAGCTGATCATCGGCGTGAACAATGTGGACAGGCAGATCAGGCGGGAACAGGAATATGAGCAGAAGCTTGCTTCAGCACGGAGCAGGGCGAATCTGGATATACTGACGGGTGTGAAGAACCGGACAGCTTATGAGAGCATGTCGGAGACATTAGCCAAACAGATCGAAGGCGGGAAGCCGGTTGCCTATGCCATTGTACTGTGCCGGGTGCACGGCCTGGCACGGATCAATGAGGAAAAGGGACGCGAGGAAGGAGACCGGTTTATCAGGGAAGCCTGCGCGGTGATCTGCCAGACCTTCAAGCACAGCCCGGTATTCCGGGTAACCGGGGATCAGTTCGCTGCCATTGCACAGGGAGACGATTATGAGCATATTGATGAACTGATGGCAGAGATGGAAGAGAGGGAACGTGTCAGCAGGGAAAATGACGGTGTGGTGATTACCTGCGGGATGGCGAAGTACGACGGCGCTGAAAGCGTTACCGCAGTCTTCCAGCGGGCGGAGGCGCAATGTAAATAGAAACGGCCGGCGGCCGCAGAACGGAATCGCTACATAAAAGAAAAAACCCGCAGCGAGTTGAATCGTTGCGGGTTTCGCATAAAAGAATTATTTTACAGCTTCGGCACCTTTTTCCATCGCCTGGCGGTTGATGGGAAGGAGGTGCTCCTTTTTCGGACCGAAGGTTGCCTTCAGGGCTTCCATGGCTGAATCAATGGTGATGACGCCGGTCTTCGCGATGATTGCGCCAAGCATGACCATGTTGGCCGTGCGGGCATTGCCCAGTTCCTCGGCGATGCCGTTGCAGTCCACGGGAATGGCGGTAATATCGTCCCGGTCCGGGGTGATATCGATCAGGGAGGAGTTATACAGCATGATGCCGCCTTTTTCCATGGCAGGGGTGAACTTGATCATGCTGGGCTTGTTCATGATGACGGCGATCGGGATTTCCGTAACCAGCGGAGAACCGATGGGCTCATCGGAGATGACCACGGCGCAGTTCGCTTCGCCGCCGCGCATTTCCGGACCGTAGGAAGGCATCCAGGAGACGTTCATCCCCTCGTGCATGGCGGCTTTGGCCAGCAGCTGACCGATCAGCAGTACGCCCTGTCCGCCGAAACCGGCAATCAGAAATTGAGCTTCCATGAATCACTCAACCTCCTTTTTCACACCCAGCGGATACTGGGGGATCATATTGACTTCCAGCCACTTGAGAGCTTCCTGAGGCGTCATGCCCCAGTTGGTGGGACAGGCGGAAAGCACTTCCACCATGGAGAACCCTTTGCCTGAGATCTGGGTTTCAAAGGCTTTTTTAATGGATTTTTTCGCGTCCATGATGTGCTTCACATCGTGCACGGAAACGCGGGAGATATAGGCAGGACCGTCCAGGGTGGCGAGCATCTCGCTCATCCGGATCGGGTAGCCGCAGAGCTTGGGATCCCGGCCATAGGGGGAGGTAGTGGTCACCTGGCCCGGCAGGGTGGTCGGAGCCATCTGGCCGCCGGTCATACCATAGATCGCGTTGTTCACGAAGATCACAGTGATGTTTTCCCCGCGGGTGGCGGCGTGGGTAATCTCTGCCGCGCCGATGGACGCCAGGTCACCATCGCCCTGATAGGTGAAGACGATGTTGTCAGGATTTACCCGCTTGCAGCCGGTAGCCACTGCAGGGGCGCGGCCATGGGCCGCTTCCATCATGTCGCAGTTGAAATAGTCATAAGCGAACACGGCGCAGCCTACCGGCGCGATGCCGATGGTTTTCTCCTGGACGCCCAGCTCGTCAATAGCTTCCGCGACCAGGCGGTGGATAATGCCGTGGGTACAGCCGGGGCAATAATGCAGCGGCTTATCGGTCAGCAGCTTTGTCTTCTCATACACAACAGCCATGCTTATTTCCCCTCCTTTGCCAGATTTTCGACTTCGGTGATGATCTCCCGGACCGTCGGCACGATGCCGCCGGTGCGGCCGAAGAAGTGAACGGGCTTTGCGCCGTTCACGGCCAGCTTCACATCGTCCACCATCTGGCCCATGCTCATCTCCACAGTCAGGAAGGCTTTCGCGTGCTCCGCGGCCTTCGCGATGGGGGCAGCGGGGAAGGGCCACAGGGTGATCGGCCGGATCAGGCCGGCTTTGATCCCTTCGGCACGGAGTTTGCGCATGGCACTGCGGGCAATGCGGGCGGTGGTGCCGTAGGCGACGATTACGAAATCGGCGTCCTCAGTCATTTCCTCCTGCCAGCGGCACTCAGTCTGTTCCATGACCGCATACTTCTCATACAGGTGATTAACGTGCTTTTCCAGAACGGCAGGATCAATATACAGGGAATTGATGACTGCCCGGTCCCTGCCGCAGCCGGGCTTCCAGCCGGTGGCTGCCCAGGTTTTAGGGGGAAGATCGGTCCGCTCTTTATGCTCCGGCATCTCAACCGGCTCCATCATCTGGCCGATGAGACCATCACCCATGACCAGCACGGGATTGCGGTACTTATCCGCCAGATCAAAGGCTTCCTGGGTCAGCTCGACGGCTTCCTGTACGGAAGAGGGGGCGAGGACCAGCATCCGGTAATCGCCGTGGCCGCCGCCGCGGGTGGACTGATAGTAGTCACTCTGGGCGGGCTGGATGGAGCCGAGCCCGGGGCCGCCGCGCACCATGTTCACGATGACGCAGGGCAATTCCGCACCGACGATATAGCTGATGCCTTCCTGCTTGAGGGAGATTCCCGGGCTGGAGGAAGAGGTCATAACCCGCGCGCCCGCGCCGGACGCACCATAGACCATGTTGATCGCGGCAACTTCACTCTCTGCCTGCAGGAAACAGCCGCCCTCAATCTTCGGCAGCCGCTTGGACATGTATTCGGGGATCTGGTTCTGAGGGGTGATCGGGTAACCGAAGAAGAAGCGGCATCCGGCCTGAATGGCGGCTTCGGCGATGGCTTCGTTCCCCTTCATGAGCATTTTTTCACCCATGGATTCGCTTCCTCCTTTTATTTTTCCACCTTGATCACGGCGTCGGGGCACATCCGGGCGCAGAACGCGCAGCCGATGCAGCTTTCCTGATCTGTGATTCCGATGGGATGATAACCTTTGGTGTTGATCTCCTTGCTCAGGGCAAGCAGATGTTTGGGACAAACGTCGGCACAGAGGCCGCAGCCCTTACAGGTCTCGCGGTCAATGGTCAGTTTGGCCATGGCTCCCGCCTCCTTACATCGTAATAAAGGATATTATAGATTTACTGCCGTTTTTCGTCAATGAAGAAACGGTATTTTGACGGTATTCTTGCGCGGTCCGCTGATTCCGGATTATGCATCGATCAGCCGGATCTCCCGGATTTCGGATTCTTCCGGCGTCATATAGGCAGTTTTCTGATGAGTATAGATTACTTTTCCGGGCATGGCACCGGAAGGCTTCTTCACATACTTTCGCAGCGTATAGTCAACGGGGACCATGGAGCTTCGCTGGCCTTTGCTGTACCAGGCGGCCAGCAGGGCGGCCTGCTTCAGCGTAGCCTGCGGAATTTCCCCTTCGCAGCGGACGATGACATGACTGCCAGGCATATCCTTGGCGTGCAGCCAGAGCTCTTCCGGCTTTGCACCGAGGGTCAACCGGTCGTTCTGGGATGCGTTCTTGCCGACCAGAATTTCAATTCCGTCAGCGGAGAGGTACCGGCAGGGCTTGCTTTGAGGAAGCTGGCGCTGCTGGCGACGGTTGGTGATCTTTTTCAGATAGCCGGTGCGTACCAGTTCCTGACGGATTTCCTCCAATTCGCTTTCACCGACGCACTTATCCACGTCCAGCAGCATCCCCTCGAGATAGTCAATCTCGGCGAGAGTTTTATCCCGCTGTTCTGCTGCGATTTCCCGGGCAGAGCGGGCTTTCTGGTATTTTTTAAAGTATTTTTGCGCATTCTGGCTGGGGGTCAGCCTGAGATCCAGCGGAACCGTGATGGTCCCGCCGTCGGGAGAGGTCCAGTCGGGCAGTTCCGCTGCGCTCATGCCTTTTCTCAGTTGATACAGATTAGCGTTGATGATCTCGCCCATGCGGCGGTATTCTTCCATTTTCTCTGCGGAGGAAAGTTCATCCAGTTGAATGGCCAACTTCCGCTGGCATCGGTCCAGCTGTCCTTTCAGCATCCGTATCATGGAGGAACTTCGCTGATTCAGCCGGTCCCGGGCATCCCGGGTGCCGAAATAGATCTCCAGCGCCTCGCTGAGGGTCGGGTAACAGCGTTGCCTGTCCGTATGTCTGGAAAGGTAAGGAAAAGGAAATACATCCTCTGCCTCGCCGCTTTCATTGAACAATACGCGGGCATCTGCCATACCGGGCAGACGGCGGAAGAAATCCGCCAGTCGGGTGCATGCATTCTGCAGGTTTTCCGGCCAGTCTTCACCGGGCTCAAGTATGCGGCAGGCCAGTTCCTCGGCGGCTATGCGGCTCAGGCCGGTGATGGTTTCTCCCAGCGCTCTGCTGAATACCCCCTGCGGGTACGAGTTCAGACGGGCAAAGAGGTTTTCACTTGTGATTTCCTCCGGACAAAGCCGATCCTGCGGTGGAGGAGGAAGATAGGTCATGCCGGGCTGAATCTGCCGAACCCGGCTCATCTCCGGGTTCACATGCCGGGTGGCTTCCAGGATCCGGTCGTTTTCGTCCAGCAGGAGGAGATTGGAATGCCGGCCCATGATCTCAAGCACAAGGCGGCGAAGCACGTGATCGCCGAGCTCATTGACCGCATCCAGATCCACATGGATGATCCGGTCGCCGCCGATTTGGCTGACGGATTCGATCCGGGCGCCGGTCAGCTGCTTGCGCAGCAGCATGCACATAGCCGGCGGCTCCAGCGGGTTTGAATAGGTGCCCATGGTCAGATGGCAGCGAGCGTTATTCGGGGATGCGCAGAGAAGCAGACGCCGGTTTTCGCCACCTGTGCGGATAAGCAAGACAATAGTATCGCGCTCGGGCTGAGTAATTTTATCTACCCGCCCGCCGCGAAGCAGTTCGTTCAGTTCTCTGGCGGCAAAGCCTGCCGTCAAGCCATCCATCGGCATCGCAAATATAGGGGGGCTTTCCGATCGCCCCCTTGACTCCTTCGTTTATTTGATCTTTTCGTGAAGCAGGGGGGAAAGCGGTTTGTAGATCAGCCCGGTGACAACGCAGAGCACTGCGCCTTTAAGCAGGTTGAAGGGACCGGTGATCAGCAGAAGAAGCTTCCACTCACTGTCCACGCCCGCTACATTGGCAAAGCTCAGGATCCCGTTCATGTCCATATGGAAAGCACCCATATAAAAGGGCAGCATGATGAACTTGTTGACCAGCACGGCGAACACTGTCATGAACAGTGTACCGAAAACCATCCCGATGATTGCGCTCTTCCGTGATTTATTCCGGTGGTAAATCAACGCGGACGGAATTACCAGTGCAGCACCCATGATAAAGTCCGCCAGTTCACCAACGCCGGCGCTGGACGAGTGCAGAAGACCGATGGCGCTCTTAAGCGCCAGAATGATCAGCCCCGGGACGACACCCATGGAAAAGGATCCCAACAGGACCGGAATGTCGGAAAGATCCAGCTTGTAGAAAGCGACGATTGGGATTTCAATCAGGAAAAGGATGGAGGCAATGGCGGCCAGAATCGCGATGCGGGTCATCACGCCGACGGAGAAACGGGTGGCTGTCTTGGTATTGCTCATGGATTGCTCCTTTCTCATGCCTGAGGCATGAACCGAAATAATACGCGCGCCCCTCAAAGCAGCTTCACTTTGAGGGGCGGAGAGCAATGCGCAGGCGCGCGATATTCACTCTGATCCGTTCTTCTCTCATCCAGACTGTACTGTCGGCCCCGGAATCCAACCGGGTCGGCTGAGCAATGCTCAGTTCGCGGGCTTTACCGCCGGTAGGGAATTTCACCCATCCCCGAAGAAGCTTTAAGCGGTACGCAAGGTACGGAGTTATTATAGGGGGTTTTATTTATCCCGTCAAGGAATTCATCGGAAGAACTCCGGAAGCGTGTTATAGATATACCGGCGAATATCCGGATAATCATGGACTCCGCCTTCCAGTACGCTGTAGTGCGTATTTTTTCCGAAGACAAACACGTGGGAGAAATCCTTCATAGCCTGCATCTGGGGATCCATGTTAGGAAAGGCGATGTCCTCCGAGCCGATCAGCGCATGGAGATAGAACTCCCGGCCCTGAATCGTGTCACAGATCAGGCCGGCGGTCTGTTTGGGATGCTTTCCGCCGCCGAGTTCACCGCAGATCCAGCAGTCCCCACTCAGGGGCATGAACCAGTGGAAGAGATCCAACCCGGCCATCAGCGCATACCAGGTGGCAACGGCACCCATAGAGAAACCGCCGATTCCGCGATGCTTCCGATCAGGCAGAGTACGATAGGTCTGATCGATCAGTGGAACGATTTTCCCGAGCAGAATCGGGCCGAAGGCCTTGACGGCCTCTGCAGAATAGGAGATACCCTTTCCGCTGTGTCCGGGAGGATAGTAGGTTGGCGCGACGACGATCAGGGGATCAATATCTCCCTGATCGATCATATGGTCCAGCATGTTTTTGAAGAGGCCGTCTTCCGAGAAAAAGGAATACGGATTTCCTCCGCCGCCGTGCAGAAGATAAAATGTGCTGTAGTGCCTGTCGCATTCGTCGTAACCGAAGGGAAGATAGACCGCAGCAGGACTGTAATCCGGAATCTGCAGTTCCTCAATCCTGCCGCCGTGCGCACACTCCTTAAGGTATTCTTCAGGAATCGGCTGTATCATAAATGTATCACCCCCGCTGACCGGTATATGGCTGAACCTGGTCTATGAAAGTTTCTGTTCCGGAACAGTATATCACAAAGCGGAGCATTTGAACAGATGAAATGATGTGAACAGTCAGAGTGTGTCCTGGGATTTGCGGCCGACACCGGCGGGGAAAACCTTTACGGCGTTGACTTTTTTTGCTTCTTTCTCGGTGGTGTCTGTCTGCGACCAGTCGATTTCCTTTTCCATCCAGGCATAATCACTGATACGGATACTGATGAGACGTCCGTCTTCGCCGCGCATATAGGCGGCAATGCCGGACATGGCAATCCGGCCCAGATCATTCCGACCCTGATCCGAGATCACATGGACCCACTCGATGACGCCGGTGATGCCGTCATCGATCAGGGTTTCGTAGCGCATACCGACTTTTTCCGGGATGTAGGAGGCCATCCCGGTATATACCCTGCGAAGGGCCTCCAGTCCTTTCTCCGGTTCCTGACCGCGATAAAGCGCATAGCCTCCGAAGACGCAGTCCGGATGCATGCAGCGGAGAATCCTGTCTACATCCACCCGGGGAACATGGTGAAGAGCTGTGTAGTATTCCCGGACGGCACCGGTCATCAGGCCCGGATCGCCCATTTCCAGATGGGCCGGGGTGAACAGCGGTTTCCGGTAAGGGGTCAGGTGCGGAACAAAGCTTGAGTGGGTATAGAGACGCACTTCTTCAAGCGTTCCCTGACTGCCCAGATCCGCGACGACAAACATCGGGACCTGGTCGATCATTCCGTCCGACTCGAAGTTCAGCACCATTTCCGTGACAGAACGTCCGCCGCTGCGGGTCTGGAATTTCGGCAGGATGGTCAGCCCCTCCGCTTCAAAACGGGTAAGGAAGCCATCCGCGAATAAGCGGATCCTCCCTTTGCCTTCGAAACGGCCCCAGGGTGCATCTATGGACGGAGGGGCATTCGAGAACTGGCGTTTTTCCGGGAAAAGGGAGAGAGCTTTCTCCGTGTTGTTTTCCGAGATGTACTGCATCATGAGCAGTTCCGGGGAATCATATCGGATTCCGGGCTGTGCTTCCGGATAAAGCGCGTAAAGTTCCGCCATTTTTCTGATCTTCATCGTTTATTCCTCTCTGTTGTGTCAGTTGTTCAGTCCAGTTCGGCATACATGGACGCCATCAGTTTCGGAATAAACCGGTAATGGTCGCCGGGCAGGTTTGTGGTCAGATAGACGCAGGTCAGGTTTTCTTTCGGATCCACGCAGAACCAGTTGCCGAAGGCGCCGTCCCAGCCCCATTCACCGACGGAACCGTTTATGCCCGCAAGTTCCGGATTGGTCATCACGCGAACGCCCAGCCCATAGCCATAGCCGCGCTGGGTGTCCCAGCTGTCGCTTTTACGCTGCTCGGGTGTCAGATGATCCGTGGAGATGAGGTCGACGGTTTTTCTGCCGAGGATCCGGACATGATCCAGTGTGCCTCCGTGTAGCAGCATCTGGGCAAAACGGGAATAATCCCCGATGGTGGAGAACAGCCCGCCTCCGCCGCTTTCGAATGCCGGCTTTGATGCGGGATAGTCCCGCCCTTCGGGTTTCAGTTTTTCCTGAATGTGATAGAGGGTGGCGATCCGGCTGTGGTTTTCCGCGGGGACATAAAAGCCGGTATTTTTCATACCCAACGGCTCGAAGATGTTTTCCTTCAGGTATACTCCGAGCGTTTTGCCACTCAGGACTTCAATAACGGCACCGAGTACATCAATAGAAAACCCGTACATCCATTTTTCACCCGGCTCAAAGGCCAGCGGAAGCTGCCCTACCAAATTGCAGTACTCCACGTTCCCCGGCACCGGCTTTCCCGATTCCGCGTACTCTTTTTCCTTCTCAATTCGGATCCGCCCCGCGGCCGTGTCTCCCCAAGGGTAAGGAACGCCGCTGGTCATCGTGAACAACTGCCGTAGGGTGATTTCTTCTTTGGCGTCCACGATCTCATAGCTGCCGTCCGGGTTTTCCCTTGCGATCTTTGGATTTTTGAATCCCGGAAGGTATTCGCTCACAGGATCCCACATTTTGAAAAGCCCCTGCTCATAAAGCTGCATGATCCCGGCTACGGTGATTACCTTGGACATGGAGGCAATCGGGAAGATTGTGTTTTCAGAGGACATCAGGATCTTGTTTTCGATGTCCGCATAACCGAAACTGCCTTCAAAACGGACTTCGTCGTTCTGCATGATACGAGCCGCACATCCGGCGATCTGACCTGAAGCGACAAAGCGGTCGAGCGTATCCTGTACCAGATTCATTTTCATTTTTGTTTTTTCCTTTCGGTGAATTATCTATATTATGCCAGTCAAAGCTATGAAACACAAGGGGGGAAAAGGGAAAAAGGAACGGATAAAATTTCCCTTTGACAGACGGATGGGAAGTTGCTATAATAGCGCCATGAAGTTTATCACGCTAAAG
>Ga0265301_10007105_pt1 | contig 10555 bp, 7 predicted proteins | sample AusTroGonzalo_MG_2_FD_193488 | JGI IMG/M metagenome (GOLD analysis project Ga0265301, IMG submission 193488) | Bovine rumen microbial communities from tropical cattle in Woodstock, Queensland, Australia - Gonzalo_04 | ecosystem: Host-associated > Mammals > Digestive system > Stomach > Rumen ...
CATGATTTTGCCGTCGTCCGCCGGACCCTGTGCGATGGAATTGCGTGAACCGAGTCAGGTTGGGAACAAAGCAGCTCTAAGCGTTAAGACCTTGCGCGTAGGTCATCTGTCGGGCGGCGGCTTTTTTTGCCGAACCGCTGAAATGGACCCCGCATGAACAACAGCAAACGCATCGACGGACGCACGCCGTCCCAGCCCCGCAAATTCCGCATCACGCCCGACTACCTCGCCCACCCGATCGCCTCCGTGCTCGTCGAAGCCGGCGGGACCAAGGTCATCTGCTGCGCCTCGTTCGAACAGGGCGTCCCCGGCTGGATGCGCCAGCAGGGCGTGTCCGGCGGCTGGGTCACCTGCGAATACGGCATGATCCCCGGCGCGGGCAACACGCGCGTCGCCCGCGAAGCGTCCCGCGGCAAGCAATCCGGCCGCACCATGGAGATCCAGCGCCTCATCGGACGTTCGTTCCGTTCGGTCATCGACCTGCAGGCTCTCGGCCAGAACACGCTGTACATCGACTGCGACGTGATCGACGCGGACGGCGGCACCCGGTGCGCCTCCATCTGCGGCGCGAGCGTGGCGCTTCAGATCGCATTCCGCAAGCTCCTCGCCGAAAAGAAGATCCAGCGGTTCCCCATGCGCGAGAACGTCGGCGCGATCAGCGTCGGCATCCGCGACGGCGTGCCTCTGCTCGATCTCTGCTACGAGGAGGATTCCGGCGCGGACGTCGACTTCAACGTGATCATGACCGAATCCGGCAAGTTCATTGAGCTGCAGGGTACCGCCGAGGAAGTGCCGTTCGACCGCGCCCAGCTCGACAAGATACTCGAGCTCGCGCAGATCGGTCTCGCCCCGATCTTCGAGGCGCAGAAGAAAATCCTCGAGAACTACCCGCTCCCGCAGAGCCATGAGCCTTTCGGCAGCCTCGGGACCGCATTCTCCAACCTGAAACTCAAATAACCTCATCCATAAACACGAAAGCCCGCGCCATGCAAACACCCTCCTCCTACAAAGAAGCCGGCGTCGACATCGACCTCGCCACTGAACTCCTCGGCCGCGTGAAACCCCGTCTCGCCGCCGCCCGCCGTCCCGAAATGCTCGCCCCGATCGGCGGCTTCGGCGGACTCTTCCAGGCCGGATTCCCCGGCTACCGCGAGCCGGTCCTGGTCGCCAGCATCGACGGCGTCGGCACCAAGCTCATGGTCGCCGCCGAAATGCAGAAATACGACACGGTCGGATTCGACATCGTGAACCACTGCATCAACGACATCGCGGTGCAGGGCGCGGAGCCCATCTATTTCCTGGACTACATCGGCATCGGCAAGCTCCGCAGCCCGCTGTACGAACAGGTCCTCGGCGGCATCGCCGACGCCTGCCGCGCCGCGAACTGCGCCGTGCTCGGCGGCGAAACGGCCGAAATGCCCGGCATGTACGGCAACGACTTCGACCTGGTCGGCATCATCACGGGCATCGTGGAGAAGAGCGAGATCATCACCGGCGAGCACATCGCCCCCGGTAACGTCGCGATCGGCCTGGCCTCGAACGGCCTTCACACCAACGGCTTCAGCCTCGCGCGCAAACTGCTGTTCGACGCGGGCGGATTCACGGTCAAATCCACGCCGGACATCCTCGGCGGCGAGTCCGTCGGCGAAGCCCTCCTGAAGCCGCACACCTGCTATCTCCCCGCCATCAAGGCCGCGAAGGCTGCGGGCGTGGCCATCAACGGCATCGCCCACATCACCGGCGGCGGCCTGATCGACAACGTGCCGCGCATCCTGCCGAAGACCGTCGACGCCGTGTTCCACACCGCGAAGATCCCGTTCCGGCCGCCCGTCTTCGACCTGCTCGTTCAGCTCGGAAACCTCCCCGTGCAGGAAGCCTACCGCGTGTTCAACATGGGCGTCGGCATGGTCTGGTTCGTCCAGCCCGGCGACGTCGAGACTGCGATCAGGGCCGCGAAGGACGCCGGGATCGCCGCGTTCGTCTGCGGCGAGATCGTCGAAGGCTCCGGCAAGTCCATCGTCACGGAGTAAACGCTCATGGATTCCGACACGGACAAGACCGCGCGCCGCTCCCCGGAACCGGCCGCGACCGCCGAATCCTCCGCGCCGCGCAAATCCTTTTTCCGTTCGAAAACAGAATCGTTCGTGGCGCCGACGCACGGATTCATCCCGGTCTTCCTGATCCTGGTCCTGTTCCTGCTCGCCGCCGTCTTCGTGAAGCCGCTTTTCTTCGGCATCCTCGCGGCCGTCCTGTCGTTTTCCTTCGAACAGTTTCTGGAGCGGCGTTTCTTCGGAACGCGGCTCATGCTCGGGCTCCACGCCTTCTGCGTGAAGCTGAACGCGCCTTTTGCGGCGTTCCGCAAGCGCATCACGCGCCGGATCGACGCCCCGAAACCGGTTTCCGCGGAGGAACCGGACGCCGGGACGGAAACCGCGCCGGGCGGGCTCCCCGTGTCGGAACGCCGCCGCATCGCCGCGCAGTCGTCCGCGCTGACGGTCATTCTGGCCGTTGCCGCGACCGTGCTGATCGCGTGTTCGGCAGCCTACTTCATCCGCCCGTTCGCCGAAAAGTCCGGCGAATCCATGTCCAAATGGGCGCAGAACAACAACGTGGTCGAGAAGCTGGAACAGAAGCTCGGCGAACTGCTGGACCGCCTCGACCCGCCGTCGCAGGAGGAAGCGGAGGCGGGCTTGAACGTTCGCGAACGCCTCCGGAACCGTTTTTCCGGCGTGATGGAGGAACATAACGCCGATCTCACGAAACTCTCGCTCCGGGCGGGCAACGAGCTGCTCAAAAATGCGTTCCATGTGACAGCCTGGGTCGGCACCTTCGCGTTCGACCTCGTGATGTTCCTGTTCTTCTACTATTATTTCCTGCTCAAAATGGCCGTGTTCGCCGCCGGACGCGAAGACCCCGGACAGAAACTCGGCGAATGGACCGTGAGCAGCATCTATCAGAGCGGCTGGCTGCCCGACGCGTCCGAAAACGAACGAAGTGGCGCAGCCCGCATCATCGACCACATCTACACGATGTTCCGGGCGTGGCTGGTCGGCTATTTCTGGATCATCGTGCTGGAAACGATCCTGTACGCGCTGATCTTCGTGCCGTTCAACGTGCCGTTCTGGCCGGTCCTCGCGCTCATCGCCGGGTCCACGATCCTGCTGCCGTTCCTCGGCCCGGTTCTGGCCGCACTCCTGTCCGTCGTCGTGACCATCATCTTCGCGCAGGAAGGCATCGTGATGCCCATCGTCGGCATCGCACTGGCATATCTGCTGATCCACGTGATCCTGGAACAGCTCCTGCTGTATCCGGTGCTGGTCGGCGAGGCCATCGGCCTGACACTCGTAGAGACGATCATCGTGGTGCTGCTCGGCGCGGTTGTGGCGGGCATCTCCGGCATGATCCTGGCGGTCCCGGCCGCAGCGCTCCTGAAGCTCCTCGTGCCGCTCTTCTATGCCGCCATGAACAAGCGCCGCCGCGTTCGCAAACTGGCGCAGAAAAAGGAATCCGCCCCGTGAAACCCGGGGAAAAATTCACCTGCCCCGCCTGCGGGAACGCCGCGTTCGCGAAACTGGAGAAGATCCTCGACGGCTGGGACGTGAAGGGCGAACACCTGGTGTGCTCGTTCTGCGGCGCGGACGCCGGCGCGCCGGACGCGCAGCAGGTCGCGGGTGCAACGGGAGTTTCCGCAGGACGCAAGGCGCTGGACGCGCTGTTCGGCAACACGGAGACGGACAATACGCCGAAACAGTCGATTCTGGATTCGGAAGCGCCCGGCGAGCGGCGTTTCTGCCGGGATTGCGCCCACGCGCTCGTGAACATTTTCGCGGTCATCTGCACGCGCAAACATTGCGAGGTCCAGCCGATGGACGACTGCCCGGACTACGAAAAACGCCCGGAGCTGCCCCTCTCTTCCTCGAAATCCGTGTTGGATTTCAAGTAATTATCTGTCCCACGGGCCGAGAAGACCGGAGTTCAGCGCAATTTCATGGTGGCCGCGCCGGCGAGCGCAAAGAGGCCCGCAAGAATCCAGAACCGTGTCACGATTTGCGTTTCCGTCCAGCCGAGCTGTTCGAAATGGTGGTGGATCGGGGTGCATTTGAAGACGCGTTTCCCGGTCAATTTGAAACTGGTCACCTGAATGATCACGGAGCCAATCTCCATCACGAAGACGCCGCCAACGAGGATGAGCAGGAGTTCCTGATTCACGAGGATGGAGATGAAGCCGATGATGCCGCCGAGCGCGAGGCTGCCGGTGTCGCCCATGAACATGGACGCGGGCTTGCAGTTGTGCCACAGGAATCCGACGCACGCGCCGATGATCGCGGCCGCAAACACGACGATTTCAGCGCCGTTGCGGATGAACGGCAGGTCCAGGTGCGAGGCGAAGATCGAGTTCGTGCACAGGTAGGCGATCAACCCGTAGGTCATCATGCACCAGATCGTGCAGCCGGTCGCGAGGCCGTCCTTGCCGTCCGTCAGGTTCACCGCGTTCGAGGTGCCGACGAGCACGAAGACGGCGAACGCGACCGCCACGGAGTACGGCATGGTCCAGACGGGGTCCTTGATGAACGGTACATACAGCTCGCAGAAACTTTTCGCGATCTCGGGCGTGAGGTGGGAATAAACGAGGATGGCCATGAAGGAAACGGCGAACTGGCAGACCAGTTTGTATTTGGCGGAGACGCCGTCCTTCTTGCTCTTGATCTTCGTGAAGTCGTCGATGAATCCGATGGCGGAGAACGCCGTGAGCGTGCAGAGGAAGAGCAGGAGCAGGCGGTTCGTCAGGTCGCCCCACAGGAGCGTCGCCAGGATGATGCTCGTCACCACCAGAATGCCGCCCATGCTCGGCGTCTTGTCCTTCGAATGGTCCACGAACTTCTCGTCCACGATCCCCTCCAGGCGCGGCGGCGCAACGGCCTTCTTCAGCAGGCGCACGGTCAGCGGGCCGAGCAGGATGCCCAGCAGCGTGGCCGTGACCAGCGCGGCGGCGGCGCGGAAGGTGAAGTAGTTGAACAGGCGGAGGGGGGTGTCTTCAAAGCCGGAGACGAGCGAGACGAGGTAATAAAGCATGGCGGCGTGCGTAGGGGGTGTGGAGTTTTTTTGAAAAAAAGGCGGTACTGGATTTTCTGCGGAATATTATACATCGTCTTCGGGAAAAAGCAAGGGCAAAAACGCACGGTTTTCGGGCTTTTTTCGGGCTCCGGCGGGACTCCGGGGCATTTGCATTTCCGCCGGACCGTGCTATTGTAACTGGAAACAGAAATTGAGATTCGGGGAGGGGGCGTCCGCATCCAACTGCGTGCCGCCGGTCCCTTCCCTCGTTCCAAAACACAAACACAACCGGGAGGGGATCGTATGGGAGAACAATCGAAGAAACTCGGCGTGATGATGCTGGCGGCTCTGGTCGTCAGCGCCATGGTCGGAGGCGGCATTTTCAGCCTGCCGCAAAACATGTCGCAGGGGGCGAGCGCGGGGGCCGTGCTGATTGCATGGATTATCACGGGCGTCGGCATCTTTTTCCTGGCCAACACGTTCCGCATTCTGGCCGACGCGCGGCCGGACGCCACGACAGGCATTTACGCCTACGCCCGCCTCGGATTCGGGCGGTTCGCGGGATTCCAGATGGCGTGGTGCTACTGGCTGTGCAATGTGTTCGGCAACGTGGCGTACGCGGTACTGCTGATGGACGCGCTGGACTACTTTTTCCCGGGCTGGTTCACGCACGGGAACAACATCCCGTCGATCATCGGCGGCTCATGCGTGATCTGGCTCATGAACTTCCTCGTACTGCGCGGGGTGAAGCAGGCGGCGTTTCTGAACGTAGTCGGCACGATCTGCAAGCTCGTCCCGATCGTGCTCTTCATCGTGGTGATGATCTTCGTCTTCAAGTTCGACATGTTCCGGACCGACTTCTGGGGGCACACGGTCTCGAAGGCGCTGGCTGACAAGCCGCTGGGCGGGATCATGCCGCAGATCAAATCGACCATGCTGGTCACGCTGTGGACGTTCATCGGCATCGAGGGCGCCGTGGTGATTTCCGGCCGCGCAAAGAGTCAGAGCGACGTGGGCAAGGCGACCGTGCTGGGGTTCTTCGCCTGCCTCATAATCTACTTCCTGCTCTCCATGCTGCCGTTCGGCTACATGTCGCAGGGCCACCTCGCCGCGCTGGAAAACCCGTCGACCGCGCCGATCATGGCGAAGATCGTCGGGTCGTGGGGCGGCTGGGTGATGAACCTCGGCGTGATCATCGCGCTCATGACGAGCTGGCTGGCGTTCACGATCATGATCGCGCAGATTCCGTACGCCGCCGCGGTCGACGGCACGTTCCCGCGTTTCTTCAAGCGCGAAAACGCCCACGAAAGCCCGTCCGCATCGCTCTGGGTCACCAGCGCCCTCATGCAGCTTACCATGATCTTCGTCTACTTCGAGAACAACGCGTGGAACACGATGCTGTCCGTGACCTCGGTCATGATCCTGCCGCCGTACCTCGCATGCACGGCCTACCTGTGGAAACTCTGCGCGACCGGCGAATATTCAAACAACCTGCCCGTGAAACGGCCGTTCGCAATGCTCTGCGGCGTGGCCGGCACGCTGTACGCGCTGTGGATGATCTACGCCGCCGGGCTCACCTATCTGCTGATGGCGTTCTGCTTCCTCGTGATCGGCATCCCGGTTTACATCCGGGCGTGTTCGCAGGCCCGCGAGGACGCGACCGACCCGGCCCTGAGGGCGAAACCGTCGTTCACGCCTGTTGAAGCCGGGTGCGCGATCCTCATGGTCATCATCGCGATCATCGCGGTCGTTCTGGCCGCTACCGGCAAGCTCAAACTCTGATTCCGCCGTTCATTTCAAGCACAAGTAACAAAAGGAGGGTAACATGAACAATACCGAACTGCAATCAAGGCAGGTCCTGATCGTCGAGGACATCCTGTCCGGGACCGGACACGCCATGCACAACGCCGTCGCGAGGCTGGCCGACGCACTCGCGGACCGCGGCATCCGCATCCTGTTCGCGGAAAGCGTCTGCGAGGCGTTTCCCATCGCCGCCACGAACATGGACATCGACGCGTTCCTCGTGGCGACCGACATGGAATTCGAAAACGCCGCCGAACGCCGCACGCTGGATCTGCTGCGGCACATCCGGGAACGTCAGGCCGGGGTCCCGGTCTTCCTGCTCGCCGACCGCTCGGAGACCAGCCGCCACCTCGACGAGCCGCTGATGGCGCTGGCCGATGAATTCGTGTGGATCTTCGAGGACAGCCCGCGGTTCATCGCGGGGCGCATTGAAGCAGCCATCTGCCGCTGGCGCGAAAACCTGCTCCCGCCGCTCATGAAGGCAATCTGGGACTACAACGAATCCCACCACGAATATTCCTGGGCCGCGCCCGGCCACCAGGGCGGCGTCGGCTTCACCAAGTCTCCCGAGGGCAAGAAGTTCTTCGATTTCTACGGCGAAAACCTGTTCCGCACGGACACCGGGATCGAACGCGGCAGCATCGGGTCCCTGCTCGACCACGAGGGCGCGTTCGAACAAAGCGAAGCTCTGGCCGCGAAGACGTTCGGCGCGCACCGGTCGTATTCCGTGGTCGTCGGCACGTCCGGCAGCAACCGCACGATCATTCAGGCCGTGCTGACCGATGCCGACGTGGCCGTGTGCGACCGCAACTGCCACAAGTCCATCGAACAGGGCCTGATCCTGACCGGAGCCGCCCCGGTTTACATGATCCCGACGCGCAACCGCTACGGCATCATCGGCCCGATCCACCGTTCGGAGATGACGCCCGAAGCGATCCGCGCGAAGATCGCCGCAAGCCCGGTCGCGCCCGAGGGAGCGCGCCCAGCCTACGCGGTCGTCACGAACTGCACCTACGACGGCCTCTGCTACAACAGCGCGAAGGTCGAAGCCGAGCTCAACCACTCCGTCAACGCGATCCACATGGACGAGGCGTGGTATGGCTACGCCCGGTTCAATCCGATGTATGCGGACCATTTCGCCATGCGCGGCGACCCGGCGGACCACAAGGGTGCGACCGTGTTCGCCACGCACTCCACGCACAAGCTGCTGAACGCGCTGTCGCAGGCGTCCTACATCCACGTCCGCGAGGGCCGGCATCAGGTGCCGTTCGACCGTTTCAACCAGGCGTACATGCTCCACGCCACCACGTCGCCGCTGTACGCCATCTGCGCCTCGAACGACATTTCCGCGGCCATGATGGCGCGCTGCGGACGCTCCCTCACGCAGGAGGTGATCGAGGAGGCGGTCGACTTCCGGCAGGCGCTCGCGCGCATCACGCGCCAGGCGGAAAAGGACGGGAGCTGGTTCTTCAAACCGTGGAACGCGGACACGGTCACGGACTACAAGACCGGGAAGTCCTATGCGTTCGCCGACGCCCCGCGCGAGCTACTCGCAGGCGACCAGCGGTGCTGGCGCATCGAAAACGGCGATTCGTGGCACGGATTCTCCGGACTGGAGGAAAACTGGGTCATGCTCGACCCGGTCAAGGTCAGCATCCTGACGCCCGGCATGGGCGACGACGGCACGGTCATGAAGAGCGGCGTGCCGGCGGCACTGGTGTCTTACTACCTGTACCGCGAGGGGATCGTACCCACGCGCACCACCGATTTCCAGATCATGTTCCTCTTCTCCATGGGCATCACGAAGGGGAAATGGGGCACGCTGCTGAACACGCTGCTGAACTTCAAGCGCCTGTATCAGGCCGATGCGCCCGTCGCCGAGGTCTTCCCCGAGCTCGCAGCGGCATACCCGGAGCATTACGGCAGGGACGGCGTCCGCACGCTCTCCGACCGCATGTTCCGCTACATCCGCGAAAAGACGCCGGAGGCCATGCTCGACCGCGCGTTCGGCGAACTGCCGCGCCAGAAGCTCACGCCGCGCGAGGCGTACCGCCACATCGTGACCGGAAACGTGGAGCTGGTGCCGTCAAGCCGCCTTGAGGGCCGCGTGAGCGCGAACTCCGTGATCCCGTACCCGCCGGGGATCCCGATGCTGATGTCCGGCGAGGTCTTCGGCGGCGAGGACTGTCCGCAGATCAAATACCTGAAGCAGCTGGAAACATGGGACGCGGAGTTCCCCGGATTCGAGCACGTGACCGAGGGCGCCGAGACCATCGACGGCGTGTACCACGTGATGTGCGTAAAAGAAGGATAAAGCAGAGGATTGCATCGCCGCCGGATGATTTCCCTGATTCCGGCGGCGTTTTCCGTTTCTTAGGGCTCAAGTTCCAGGGTCACGACCGCCTCCGCAGGGAAGACTTCGCCGCGGTAGATCGTGCGTCCGTAGTCGCGGCTGTCGTCAACCGCAAGTCCGACCTGGTCCGACGGGAGGCCGGGGAACGAGAACGCGAAGTTGAGCTCCGGCGAAACGGGGAACGGGCCGAGCCGGACCGGGATGAACGGCAGGCGGAACATGTCGTGCGGCGCCAGGGAGACCGTCTCCCACTTGCCGTTGCAGACGACGTCGATCACGCGCGGCTGTTCCGTATAGAACGTCACCGCCACGTAGGCTTTCGAGTATTCCGAAAGGTCCAGCCCGCACGAGGAGAACGACTTGGAGAACATTGTGTTTCCGTCCAGTTTGGCCGCCGACCAGCCGTACGGGACGTTCGGTCCGTTGTCGTGTTCCATGAGCATGGAAGCGGTTTTCAGCCGGACGCCGTCCGGCCGCGTCAGCTTCGTCAGACCGGGTTCATACGCATTCCGGTACGACGGATAGAAAAACCACGTGAAATACGAACCGGCAAGCAGAGCTGGAAGGAAGTGAAGCAGAAGCCGCCGGCGGTTTTTCTTTCCGCCGCGAATCGTGCGGACGAGATCGGCGACGAATACCGCCGCGCCAACCGCGAAGAGCGGGATGACCGGCACGCGGAACCGCGCCAGCACGTAAAACGCCACGGTGGCGAGGGCGTACAGGAAAATGAACAGATACAAAAGGATCTCGCCGGGATGCTTTTTCATCCGGGGGATGGCGAGGAAGAATCCGGCCAAGGCCAGCATGATGAGCAATCCGGTCGGGATGATGCCGAAGATGCGGAAAACCGAGCTCTTTGATGCGTTCACGCCGAGCTGAAGGTTGTTCGGGATCTCAAGAGCGTCGAAGAAGAGGAAGAATTTCTCCGCCTGAAGCTGAAGGAACGCCGCGGGCTCCGCGCGGAACCAGTCCCAGATACACAGCGGAATGGAGCGTTCGGCGGCGTGGTCCATCCATTCGTCATAGGTGGGCGGATACGGGATCGGAAGACCGCCGGGCGGGGATTCGGGGTTGTTACCGAGCGTGAGGACCGCGGGACCGGCAGTCGAGGGACCGGACATGGAATGCGTCGCAAGGGTGTTTTTAAGGGCGAAGGGCGCTTGGGGGAGCAGGATTACGGCCAGGCAGAGAACCGCCGCCAGAACGGCCTTTCCGCGCGTCGGAAAGCGTTTCCGGCACAGGGCGATGATGAAGGCCAGAGCGACGGCGGGCAGGAAACACCAGGCGTTGCCGCGCGAGAGGATCGCGAACGACAGAATCAGGCCCGCGCCAACGAAATGGAGA
>Ga0265301_10007110_pt1 | contig 10547 bp, 17 predicted proteins | sample AusTroGonzalo_MG_2_FD_193488 | JGI IMG/M metagenome (GOLD analysis project Ga0265301, IMG submission 193488) | Bovine rumen microbial communities from tropical cattle in Woodstock, Queensland, Australia - Gonzalo_04 | ecosystem: Host-associated > Mammals > Digestive system > Stomach > Rumen ...
GAAGTTATTGAAGATAATGTTATTGAAGATGAAGATGGAGATAAAGATGAAAATGCTTTTACAAAAGAATCCCTTGAAGATGTTTTCAATGCAATACCAGATGACGCTTTTGATGTTTCTGAAGTAAAATGTTTCACTGTAATAGACGATAATACTGCTATTGCCATATTATTTTCCAAAGGTCAGAATCGTTTTTATCTTGGATGGGAAATGTTTGTTAAAGATAAAAAAGGACGCATATTACCACAGAACGGTAACTTTACACAGATAACAGATAAAAATAATTTGAAAAATGTGATAATGGAAGTTGCAGATGAATATGAAGAATACGGTGGTAAAAATCCTAAAATTAATATTGATGAAAATGAAATAACAAGCAGCCGAAGAAAGAAATCCAAATACAACGGCAAGAACGTTACCGGATATGAAGACGGTTCTCTTGGTAAAATCAACAATGTTATAGAGGCTATATGACAGACGAAGAATTATTTAATTTTTTGAAAGATACTTATCACATTGAATTTCCTAAAGGTTATGTTCATTTTGCAAACAACTTCAAAAACCTTGATTCAGGTCTTAAAAGTCTTCAGAAACATCACATCTGTCCAAAATGCTGTGGTGGTGACGATAATCCTAACAATCTCATTAAAGTATCATTGGCTCATCACCGCAAATTACATCAATTAATATTATTGACCAACGGATTAAATGAAGAACAAAGAAACAAATTAAAGTTTGCTTACAAGAATATGCAGGGTAAACATTAACGCTTATCTTTATAGTAGAAATGATATTCTTTAACATCAATTGTAAATGTTGAATTATCACTTCTTTGTAGTTTCACTTTGTTGTTATCAAATTCCAATACTGTATATTCCTTATTGGTGTATTTGTTGATAACAGTTTTGTTTAATGTACTCATCTTTCCTCCACATAATTCATTATAGAACTTATATATTGTAATATGATATCACTCAAGAGTTATAAAAAAGATTTTATTCTCACAGAATGCAAACAACGGTTCAACAAAATTGCAACCTTACTTGACGAAGAAGATTACGTTGATATGCTTGAACAGTCTTTATCATGGCTTGACCAGGCAATATTCACTCCTCGTGCTATTATATTTCCACCTGAAGCAGTTATTAACTACAAAGGCGGTTACTTCATTGATGTTACACCTTACAAAATAGATGTTATCAACAATGCCTACTATAAAGATACTTTCGTTGACGGCATGAACACACTGCTTCCCGAAATAGGAATTATGCCTTACATACTCGGTACACAGACTTTCACAAGTCTTGAAAGTATCGGAACTTACCTGTCATTAAGAACTAATCTTAATATGATGGCAAGACAGATGAACATGGACGGTGATTATGAACTGTTTCCTCCTGACGAAGAAGGAAGGCAGTTGTTACAGGTTAAAAACCACAACATAATCCGGATTGAATATCTGCCAAGTATTGACAGGAACGATACACAATGGTCTTTGTATGACTTTGAATATGCAGCCTTAAAAGACATATTGTTTGACAAATGCAACTTGTTTAATGCTGAAATGCAAATGTCTGCCACCACATTGGGTGTTGCGAAAGAAATAAGTAACGTCATTAATTACTGGAAAGAAAAGCTTGAAAAAGACATTAAGGAATTCCAGGATAAAGCACTTGTTACTTATTTAGCTTAGTTTCTTTCCTCCTTGGTGTATTGAATTTCAACAAGAAACTCCGATACAGGATTATTACTCAAGTTATGGATGTGCAAACAATTTGTTGTGAGGTCTAGGTTCACTATAACATCATCTTGTTCTCGAAAACTTCTGTAAACTCCATCTTTATCTTTTATAAATCCAGACATATTTGTTATTCCATTAATGTGTTTTTTAATCATTTTCAGAACTTATTGAATCATCTTCAAAATAATCTTCACATTCAGTTTTGGCAGTATAGGTAAACAGTTTTTGTCCAAGACAGAAACCTTTGAGTTCATTCTTTCCACCACAATTAATCCAATTCAAACAAGTTTTACAAAGTATTTCTTTCTTTTCTTCTTCATGAACTTTCTTAGTAGGTTCTTCACTTAATTCATCAATATCAAATAATGCTGTCATAACAATATTATTTTAGAATCCTTTCTTCCATTACATTAGGGAATATTTTCCTGAAACATTCCACACATATTTCTCTCTTAATTCTTGAAGTAAAATTATCATTAATTGTGTATTTTTGTGCCCAATAAGATGTAATATGTTTTGATTCAATTCTAAATTCCCTTCCTTCATTACCACACAAATCACATTTGGTATTCCTTGGTTTTGAAGTACTGCAATTAATAGTGAAGTTATTAAATTCAGATTCATTAATAAACTTCAAAGCTTCTTCTTTCGTCATAGTTTACACCTCATATTCTATTTTAATTCCTTTCTGTTTACGCATTAATACCCTTTCTTTAACACCGGCTATCATACTTTGGTCAAGGTCTACCAGACTTGAATCAGTAACACCGTCCATAACAGCATTAATATCACTGTTATGCTTATCCAATGTATTCAATGGGTCTTCATCAATAGTGTCCTTACAAATTAAATGATAGATTTGACAATGTTCATTCTGTCCAATTCTGTGTACCCTGTCCGCTGCCTGTTGTATTTCAGCAGCAGTCTTTCCCCATTCAATAAATGCCAATGTATGTGAAGCGGTTAATGTTATTCCTGTTCCGGCAGCTTTAATCTGTCCAATAAACAACCTTGTTTTCTCATCGTTCTGAAACTTATTTACTGCATCCTGTCTTTTGAAATTAACCGTACCACCGTTAAATCCTACACAAATATCAGAAAACTTATCCATAAGATATTCAAACATTTCAGCATGGTAAACCATAACAACCATTTTATTTTCTATTTCCAAAGTATCTTTTATAAACTGTACTGCAATATCCTTTTTGATATTCATTAACACTTTTTTCATTTCAGAAAGATATGTAAACTGATGTAGTCCTTTTTGCTGTAATAATTCAACTTCCATATCATCATAAGTTTTTCTAATCTTACTGTCCATATTAAAATATATAGGTATATTCTGTTTTGAAGGAAGTTGCGGCAATACTTCTTCTTTTTTATGCCGTATCATAAAACATGACAATTTACGTCTGAACTCATCAAGGTTACTTACACCATCAAAAGTCCATCCAAAATAACCTTTAATCGGATTACAATAAGTGAAAAGGAACTTACTTTCAGAAGGAAACAAATCTCGTGCAAGTATATGACAGACATTGTAGAACTGTTTCAACTTAGTTTCAAAAGGTGTACCACTAAGAAACAGTTTCAATATTCTGCTGTTGGCACAAACCTGAATGACTGCACGACTTCTTATTGTAGTCAATGATTCTATATATTGTATTTCGTCCGCAACTACTACGGAAAAGTTGAAGTTTTTATTGAACTCAACAGCCCAACCATTTACAGGAACAAACGCTTTTTTATATTTCCTTCCTTCTTCTTTTGCCTGTTGTATACGTTCCTTTTCTCTCTTTACTGCTTCCTTATCATCTTCACCAAGTATGTCATAATTTATAATAACCACATCTGCGTTCTTTGCACCACTAACAACATAAGAATTCTTATAACTATCCCTACCACTTATAATAAACGTTTTAATGTCAGGAATCCACTTTTCAAGTTCTATCTGCCAGTTTAATTTCAATGAAGCAGGACAAATTATCAAACAAGGAAATTGATTATATTTTTGAAGAAACACTGAAGTTATAATAGACTTCCCTGTTCCTTGTGGTTCACCAAGAAGTATATTTCGTTTATTACTCAATTCAATCATTCTTGCTATATCTTCTTTTTGGAACGGATAAAGTTTTTCAGGTAACGCTAATTCTTTTATAATGTTTTCAAGATGTTGGTTACTGGTTTCTTCCGATTTGATAACTGCATCATAAAGTCTTTTGAAAGTACTGTCCATCACAACATTATTAAGACTTCCAATATCCTTAATGACTTCTTTATTTCTTTTGAATTCAGCATACTGTGAAAAAGCAAACTTCATTCCACTATGCTTTTCACACAACTTGTCAACAGCTGCCATATCCAGTCTGCTTGTATCGAGAACTATTTTTTCACCGTCCCAAATAACTCGTGCCATTATTGTTCCAGTACTCCTATTGGTGAACCATTAAGAAAAGTATAATTACTTAGAAGCATATCTAAAGATACTGGCTTTGACTTTGAACCGCATTTTACAAAGTCTTTACCAAACTCAACAATAAGAATTCTTCTTCCGTCTATTTTATGTTTTATCCAAATCTCAGGAGTAACATCTTTGTCGTTTTCTACATCATCATTATAATCATTGATAAGTTCATCACAATCTTTGTATGGTCTAATTAATTCTTCAGGCTTGACACGGTATTCATTCTCATCAAGCCATAATGGTGTACCAAAACAGTCTTTCCATTCTCCAGATGTATCCTTAGATTTAAACTGTATCTGCTTATGCTCTATATAACAAGCCTTCTTTAATAAATCAAACATATGATTCTTTGTAAATTCTTCACATTCTTTTTTAGTACCTTTGAACGTAACATCAGCATTATGGTTATCTATCACATAACCATAACCACAAGTATGAACATAATATTCTTCGGACTTGATACGAAAACTCCAAAGACTTTTCCAATCAGGCTCATGTTCACCCTCCCAATCTACCCAAATATTGTTATCACTTGATATTTGTATTGTCTTACCTTCTGCATAAGCAACCTTACATTCATAATTAGGGTCATAGTAAGCAAATCGAAAACGAATGTCCTTATTAATTATATTACTTACATTTGAAAAAGGTAAATGAAGGCTCCCAGAAAACGTTAACCTACCTTTATAAGTAGGAGTAGGTACCTTTTCCCATGCATTTACCATATCTTTTAATTCTTTGATTGAATCTTCAACAAAACCAACTTTACCTTCAAGTTTCTCATCCCACATGAAGTACACGAACTTTTTGTCAAACAGTTCCATTTAATTCTCCTTTATTATTTCCCTTTATTATCAACTGCAATATAGATACCGCCTTCATCTTCAAATACATTTATTGGATTACCGTTAATATCTGTTATCTCTTTTAATGCTTTACCATCATGTGCCATGTTCTGCAACTTGTTACATAAATCCTGTACTGTCATATTATTCCTCCACATTATTCAATTAAATTGAGCAATCAGACAAGTTGGCATTGATATACTCATTGTATTATCCCTCTTTATCATCATTATCAAATATAAAATTTCGTCCTAAGACTGGATTGCCGAACATAAACTGACCAAGTGAAAGACACTGTGGAAATACACAAGTTTCTTCAACAGCATCATTTCTAACAGCAACATTCCTGATTCTCATTAAGTGATTCTGTTTCATAACCCTAGTCTGTTCCATAGACACCATACTGGTAACATGAGCAACTTTCTTAAAGTTTTCTGCAATACTACCAGCATTAACTTCAGAACTGTTCAATGCACTTCTGTTCGTCTGTGAAGCAGTTACAACCAGACAATGAAACTTTCCTGCAAACCATCTTAAATGTTTCCAAATAACATCAAGTTGATTCCTTAATTCACTGCCACCACCCATAGGTTTGGTAATATCAGCATAGTCAATTATTATAACATCTGCAACAAAACCTTCACTTGCAAGTTCCTCAACCCTGTTCGTAATTTCTTCAGCAGTTGCATCAAACGAAGGATATGCAATAATTCTTATATCACCTTTATACTGATTTTCAGCCCTTGTCTGTTTCTGTAAATACTGTACACTTCGTCCTGTATTACCGCCAACCTTAATATCAATTAGTTCACTTCTATATTTTCCATCACCATTATCCACAAGTTTTGCACATTCATAAATGCCTTCTGGAATAATGCCGGACTTGGAACCGTACAACATTTTCCACATTCTTTGCACAACTTCCTCACGACTCATTTCCATACTTACAAATACTACATTCAAACTTTGTCTTACAGCTTCAACGGCAAGATACTGCATGAACCACGAATTATGTGAAACAGTAGTATCAGCTAACAAAAATCTATGGTCCCCATCAAGAACAAATCCATAGTAATTTTCTTCTGGTAATTCTTCTATAGAAAAGGTCCATGTGTTATTAAGACTACTAAATTTTACAGAATCTTTAGCTTTCTTTCTTAATACTTTAACTGGTATTTGAGAAAGTCTACCTGTAATACTTATTGTGTATACTTTAGCGTAACCATTGTTTTCTTTATACATACCGTTAAAATGTTTAATTTTTTCATCATAATTAGTCCTAAAACCTAACTCTCTACATAAACGATATATATCTTTCGATAAATTTTCATTCATTAAAGAAATAGTATAACATTTTCCATTATAATATCCATCAGTATCAATAATACCAGCTAAAAGTTTTAATCGGTTATCACGATTATCAATTAAATATTCTATAGGAATATGTTTGTTATTTAATAAGTTTAAAGATTCAAGATGAATTCTTGTTAATGATTTTCTACCTTTGATATTCTTATTACTAAATCGAATTGTAGGACAATCTGTTTGATATTTCTGATAAACAATATAAGAATCACCAATTTTAGAGGTGTAATCTTTAATATAATCCAAAATCTCTATATCAGGGTTAGTTATATCAGCACAAGACGATGTTCCATCACCAAGCCATACACCTAAAAAATAAGGTTCTATAAAATGTAGTTTTTCAGGATAATTGACTTCACATCTAAATAATTTCAGATGTTCAGTTTGATTATTACTTAATGACAGATAATCTTTAACACTAATTTCACATTCTTTTTCTTTAATAAAATTCCATTTGCAATGTTTAGTATATTCTCCATTTAGCGTTTCATTTGAATTAAACTGTGAAATAGGTTTAATTTTATCAGGAGAATTATTTTTAAGAACTAAAATATGTTCTCCATTGCATTTGAAATCAATTTCAGAAGTTCCATCATTTTTTATTTTAGAACGAACTCTATACATAGTTGTTTTACCGTTACACAAAGATAAAACAGTTCTAGGTTTTGAATCCGGACCCATAACTTTATCCCCAACAGAAATATTTTGAATTTCTTCAAAATTACCATCCGCCATAAGAACCTTAGTTCCAAATCCTAGACATTTACCAACTTTCGGACCTGCAAGAATAGCCATAAAATCATTTCTATGTAACTTACCGACAACTTTGTTTAAGTTCTCAGGTAACGTCATAAGTTCTTCATCAACCTTAGTCAAAGCTTCCTGTATTGTCTTTACGGAATCTTTACTGAACAAAGACACTTCATTGGTTTCAACTTCAGAAACTTTTTTATATTCAAGCTGTATTTTTCTTGCTTTCTTAACATCATTAAGTTCAAGACAGGCATTAAGGTCTTCTGTATAATGTTTCAACGCAACACCGTCAAGAAAGTCCTTACTTCTGTCTAAAAGATAATCCTCATTATTAATATTAAGATTACCTTCGGATAAAGTATGAAGAAATGTTGCGACCAAATCTTTTAATGATTCATCCTGTATTTCGTTAGCATGTGTCAAATACAAGGAACGGATATCATCTTTAGGTGCTTTCTTGAACTTTTTATAATAATCCACCACCCATCCGATAATGATACGTGAATACTCAACTTCAAAATAGCGTAAATTAATGTAAGGAATTAAAATCTTACAAACCTTATCACTGACAATAAGACTTGTAACAAAATCCTTTTCATTTAAGCTGTTTATTTTTTCCCTCTGCAAAATTAATTACCCTCACATAAAAAGTGTAACATACACTAAAAAATAAATCAAGTGTTATTTACAATTTAATTATAGAAAAAAGGAAGCCCTCCCTAAAACTTAGAGAGGACTTCGACTGAGAAACTAAAGTAGCTTTATTTAATATCTGCAACGCAGATATAATCCAAATTATTTATCAGCTTTTTTCAACAGCTTTTCAAATTTCTTAGTCATTTCTTCAAGCTGTTTAGTCTGATTTTCGATAAGTTTTGCCTGTGTTTCAATAAGCATTTTCAACGGCTCACTATCACCATTGGAAGTTGTCTGCTGCACAAGCATTCCCTGTGCATATTCCTTGCGTTTCTTTTCAATAGCTTCCATATCTTCCTTATCAAGTTTGTTGCAATACTTACCGTTTTTATCCTTAACCTGTGCCATGCAGACAACAGAATGAGGTAAAGCAAGCATAGCAATAGCATCATCATAAGGGATTTCAGTACCCTGTTGATTTGTATCAGGGTCAACCAACCATACTCTTACAATCTTGCCATTAAGACTTGACTGTACAAATTTACCACGATTCGGCTGAATAAGCAATGTTTCTTTCTTACTCATTTTAATTTACTCCTTATATTTAAGAATTAGAATTCTCAATATCTGCAAAAACTGAATTAACTCTTGAAACCGTTGCAACATTTTTTTGTTTCGCAATATAATCTTCAAGAAGACTACTGTTATCCTGGTCTTTGGGTTTTTCCAAAGCCTTAATCATTATCTCACCTTTAATTAATGTTTCCAACAACTTTCGTTTTGCATCAAACATTTTGACTTTTGCACCAGTAAGGGTTGCAACAGCATTGACCATTTGTTCAGGGTCCATTTCCAAAGTACCGTCATCAATGATACCTTCAAGTTTGTCCAAAGCCCTGTTGGTAACAGTTTCAAGTCTGCTTTCATATTCGGCAAACGAAGTTGATGAAAGAACCTCAAACTCTTTCCTAAGAGTAGGAAGTACCTTTGACAATTCCTGATTATCCATCGGCGGCTTCATTATTATCCTCCTCATGTATTACAGGCAAATACCAATGATTTAGTACTTTCTTTTCCTCAGCTACTACTATATAATCAACATCCTTGTATGTAAGAACATCGTTTCTCTTATAATCCCCATAAACCCTTTCATCATCTTCTATGTAGTGTATGTTATACAAAGACGGTGAACTAAGTCTTCTTTTTGACGGTATCTTCAACACACAACCTTCAAAAACGTGCATCAGCAACAGCCATTTTTCACCCATGATAAGATAACCTGATAACAGTTTGTCCATATCAAGGTTATTCTTAATGGCTAGGCTTGCAAGAAAAGTATCATTGTTCTTATGAAAAATCATATGTTATTCTCCATACTGCTTCCATGCCACATACGCTATTACAGGAGCAGTCCATTTTTCCTCACTGTAATCCTTATACAATTCTTCAACATTAACTTCAATATTCATTTTTGAAGCATATCTTACAAAATCACTAAATAACAGATAAACTTCAGTACCGGGTTTATAAACCAGGTCTGCTTGTAACACCGGATTCTCACAATCAATTTCAATCTTCCTGGCTTTCGTTTTCATATAGAACCGCCAGGCTTCATTGTTGATTCTACTTAAACAGAATGTTTGTATTGTTGCAATATTAGGGTCAAAATCAGGAAGACCAGTCAACAAAGCTTCCCAGCATTTGGACTGAAAATCTTCATAAGTAGTAAAAAGTTTCCAATGATAGAATATCTTTTTTGTCCAATATTCATAATCCTTAATAAACTCTTTAGTTATCTTATGTTCCTCAAGGTATGAAGTGAAACCGTAATACTTCTGCTTTTTCTTACCTTCTTCCTGAATCCCTTCCATTGTTATAACTCCATCGTTCCCATGATTCCGTATCTAACTTTGAAGCCGTATTTCCATTTCAATTCATTTACCATTCTGGAATACGATGTATTTTTAACAGGATACCAGTAAGAATAGCTTCCACGTTCTATAACCGTTTCACCGTGAAACACACCCTTATATTTTTCAGGAAGAACAGTTTTTTTCCCGACTTCAATCATAACACCTACAATCAAAGTTTCGTTGGTATCCAGTGTTCTTTTTGGTTCTACAGGCATTTCAATCCTCTGCTTCTTACAGTAAGTTCCTGATTAGTCTGTTGTGTCAGTAACACTTTCTGTGATTCAGCATTGTTCTGACTATCACAAACGGCAAGAACTTTACCGCTTGAATCAATAACTTCCCACACAGGCTTTTCCTGTGATTGGTTCAAATTAACAATTCCATCTTTACCGAAAGCTGGCATATACTATTCCTCTTCACGTTTAGCTACAACATCATAAATACTTACAATGTCATACATAACACCGTCCTGGTCAAATTCAGTGTTCATACCTTTAACATAATAAACATAGTCACCAACTTCAACACCAATCTTCTTAATGTCTTCATGGTCACCAACACCTTCTACAATACCCTCATAATTCCTTTCAGCTTTTGCAGCAGAAAGAATTATACCGCCTTCACTGATGTTTTCAGAATCAGCAACTTTTACCAGAATCTTATCACCCAATACTTTCATGTTTTTAGTACTCCTTATTTATAATATATTATAGAATTATCATATCACCAAATTTTCTTCTATACCCTCAAGCATATCCATAACATCTTCTTCCGTTATAGGAAGTAATGAATTGTTTTTCATGAAGTTTATTTTCTTAACAGCTTCATCA
>Ga0265301_10007118_pt1 | contig 10539 bp, 8 predicted proteins | sample AusTroGonzalo_MG_2_FD_193488 | JGI IMG/M metagenome (GOLD analysis project Ga0265301, IMG submission 193488) | Bovine rumen microbial communities from tropical cattle in Woodstock, Queensland, Australia - Gonzalo_04 | ecosystem: Host-associated > Mammals > Digestive system > Stomach > Rumen ...
GTTTGAGGTGCGGTCATTTGTTTAAAATCTGCAAAAATGATAAAAAAATCGAAAAAAACATAACAAAATGCACCTTTTTCTTGTGTATCTCAACTATTATTTGTAATTTTGTAGCCGATTTGCTGTCGGTATAAGATTTTTTGACGGCAGAAAGGTTAATTGAAGATACAAATAAGCCATGAAGAAGATAATAATCCTTGCTGTTTTACCTTGTATGTTGTTGCGTAGCGATGCAGCAGCCTGTTGAGCCTATCGTAAAATGGTTGTTGGCATTAGTGAACGAGGAACAGCGTTCGGAAATGCAGCAGATTATAAACGATGTATTTGAAAATTATTAACAATTAAAATTTTTATATTATGAACGGAAAATTTAAAACTTGTGCACGTGGTCATTATTACAGTGCAGAATTAGATCAATGTCCTTATTGCCCCAGCGGAGCAGGAGTTGCCAATGACAATCGTACGATGGATGTATCCGGTTTGAGCGCTAATCAACCGCAAGGACCTGCTGCTGCGCAGTATGGCGAAACCAAGGATATGGGACCGGTAGGAAACGCAGCAAGCGGCGAAACCAAAACATCTTTTGTCGGAGATATGGGTGGCGACGGTGCCAGAACTGTTAGCGGTGCTCCGGAGACTGCACCAATGCCGGCATCCTCGAATCGTACAATGATATTTGAAGATAACGACCCCAATCAACCGCAACCGGTTCTTCGTGACCGTAGAAAATTAGTGGGCTGGCTGGTTTCATATACCTTAGACGATATGGGTATGGATTTCAAACTCTATGAAGGACGTAATATCATCGGTCGGGATTTGGATTGCCAGATTACCATTGCAGACAAGACTGTTTCCGGAAAGCATGCGTTGATTTTATTCCGCGCCGGAAAATACTCGATTTCTGACCAACAATCTACTCAAGGCACATTTGTTAATGACGAAGATATTAATCTCGAACCGCGTTATCTCAAGGATGGTGATATGATACGTATCGGCCAGACCGTCTTGAAATTCCGTACGTCTATCTAATATTCGTTGTTAACCATGAAAAAGCTGTATATACTATTCGCTTCCGTCTTGTTTGCGGTCTCTATGTCTGCGCAAGACGGAGAGATGCGAGGGGTGATGAATACCGATAGTTTTCCACAGGTATCATTCCTTTGGCATCAGTATAATCCTCAACCCATCTATGCAACTGCTTTCAGTCTCAAAGAGGACGGGCAGCTGGTGGAATGTAAGGTGGAGCAGGTGAAGGACACCTTGGGTGAAAATGCCTATCGTCGTACCGTCATCATCTTGTGGGAAGATATGTATTGCAACGGCAATATGTATGATTTCAGCAGGAAAGTCCTGGATAATTTCATCGATGCTGTCAGTATCCGGCCAGGCATAGATAATATCTATATTGCTGCCTTTAACCGTCATACGAATTCAGAGCGCGTTTTGAAACCCGTTACCACAGGTTTCTTAAGCACGCCGGCCGAACTGCACAATGCAGTTGGTTTGTACAACAGGAGCACGGCGGTATTCAAAGAACTCCCCAACCAGTCGGATGTATATCCCGCTGTGTTGGAGGCTTTGGAAATTTTCAAAAAGCGCGGAGAGATAGAAAACGAAGTAAGAGGTATCTTTGTCATTACGGCTGGACGTCCGTTGGAGAGTTCCGCTACCAATTCGGCGGTGGAGGTTCAGAAGCAGGCGAAAGCGGCTCATGTGCCTTTGTACATGTTCCAATATGCTGTATCTCATGGTAAATCAACGGTATTGGAAGGTTTGGGTAATGACACGTATGGAAAAAGTGAAGTTTTTTCCAGCACTTATCAGAATCTCAATGTAGAGTATGCTACTACTGCGCTTTCCATAGCTTATCGCTATCTGTATCGGCATTATAACGGTCAAAACTATCTTGTTTCGTTCCAGTCCAACCATGAGCGTGGAAGCAAAGAGGTGGCTTTGGAGTTGCGTGTTGACGGACAGGTTTATGCGCTGACTTTATTGACACCAAAGCATACGTTCATCACATGGTGTTTTAAAAACTGGTATATCTGTGCTGGCGTTATCGCAGTATTGTTGGCTTTGATTATATGGTTGTCTGTCGTATCGGCAAGACGTGCCAGATTGAGCGCTGCTGATGCTGCTACGATTGGCAAACTCCGTGCGGAGCAAGCGCAGACCCAGAAGAAAATCGATGAGCAGAATGCGAAATTGGAACAATACAAAGCGGAAAAAGGCCAGCAAATCATCATCAATTCGCAGCAGTCAAAGCACAACCACAAAGAGGAGATGCAGGATCTGATGGAGAAAAAGAATATGTTCCCGCGTATTCAGTATATGGATAAAGAGGGTAATCCGAAAGTATATGAGATGCACCAGATCGAAATCAAGATAGGTCGTGGGGCTAAAGCGGATATCCGATTCGATAATAATTCTGTTTCTCGTGAACATGCAATCATCCGGTTTGTAGGTAGCGGCTTTGAGATTGAAGACACGAATAGTACCAACGGTATTGTGGTAAGTGGCAAACCGGTGCAGAAAACGGCACCTCTTCATGACCATGATGTCATCAATCTGGGTACGGAACTGCTTACATTCTATTTGTAATATAATCACTATATATAATATAAGATGGTAACAAGGTATATCAAAGACGCTTTTCTCCACGGAGCAGGTGACTCCGTGGTAGGACAAGTGCGCAAGGCAAATGAAGACAACTGCGGTTACCGCAAGACTGTCAATGGCGAACTCTTTGTGGTTTGTGACGGTATGGGCGGTCATGTAGGCGGGGCTACAGCAAGCCGCATCGCCGTTGACAGTATATTGAATTTTATCAGTCAGCAGGTGTATGAAGACAAACGTGCGGCATTGGATGGCGCGTTGAGATTCGCGAATACCCAGATTATGGGTGCTGCGGCACAGGATCCGTCCCTCAAGGGCATGGGAACAACCGCATGTATCGCATTGGTGGACGCCCAGAATATATGGATTGCCCATGTGGGCGACAGCCGTATCTATCTCTATTCGGAAAAAGAGCACTATCTCTATCGTATCACGAAAGACCATTCATTGGTACAGGGTTTGGTGGATCGTGGTGAGCTCGATGACCGCGAGGCGGAACATCATCCGCAGAAGAACATTATTCTGCGTGCGTTAGGCACTAAAGCGGATGTGGAGCCGGAAGTGGATCAGGCACCCGTAAGAGCCCAGGTGGGTGATACGATTCTTATCTGCTCGGACGGTTTGAGCGGTATGCTGGATGACAATCAGATTGAGGCTATTCTCCGCGAAGACCGTTCGTTGGAAGACAAGGTGCAGAAACTGATTGATAAAGCCAATACACCGGATAAGGGAAAAGACAATATCACGGTGCAGTTGATTCAGGTGCAGAGCAGTTTGGAAAATATCAGTGTCCATCCTAACTTCAATCCTAAATGGCGTATGGTGAAGAGTGACGCTGTGAATGCAGCGGCAGCTCCTTCCGTCCCGAGGGCGGCAAAAGCACCGGCGCCGGCTCCAAGAAAAAGTAACAAGAAAACAGCTGTCATTCTGTATAGTGCTTTAGGTGTCTTCCTTTGTGCCGTATCGGCAGTTACCATGCTTCTTGCGCTCGGCAAATTTAGCGGAGACAGTAAAGATCAAATCGCTCAAGGTCCGGTTGCGGTAACACCATCTACGGGCGATGAGATCATGCCATCGAAACCGGTTGAAAATAATGATGAAGAGTTGGCAGAAGCAGTATCCTCTGCACGAAGCAAGGCTAACGAGGCCAAAGAAGCTGCAGATAAGGCTAAAAAAGATGCCGTGAAAGCTGAAAATGATGCCAAAAATGCTAAAAATTATGACGCTGCAAAGAAGGCTAAAGAAGCTGCAGAAAAGGCTAAAAATGCAGCCGATAAAGCTAAGACAGATGCGGTAGATGTCAAGAGCAAGGTGGCTGATATTAAACTCAGTTTAACAACTGCAAATGAAGATGTGGAAGCAGCAATAGAAGCCGCAGGTTCTGCAATTACAGAGGCGGGAGAGGCTATCGCAATCGCCGATAAGGCAATTGATAAAGCAAACGAAAAGGCTAAACAATTTGATGCTGCAAGGGCTAAAGCAGAAGAAAAGGCTAAAGCTGAAGCAGAAAAGAATGTCAATGCCGCCTATACGACAGCAGAAACATTGAAATCAAAAGCAAATAGTGCAAAAACTGATGCCGATAATGCTTTGAAAGCAGTAGATACTATCAAAACAGAAGAAGGTAGAGCCAACGTGATTGCACAAGCAAATGCAGCCATGAAGAAAGCGAAGGAAGTAAACGATGCTGTAACAACTGCGGAAAAGGCCGCGAATGAGGCTAAAGCTGATGCAGAGAAAGTAAAAGTTGATGCTGCAAAAGCCGAGCAAGCATTGACGTTGCTTAAAGAAGCAAAGCGAATTGCCGGTGAAGCAATTACAACTGCCGAGAAAGCAATCAACGGGGCAAACGAAAAGAAAATAGAGCCAAGTCCCGATCCAGGTAAGGTGGTTATTCCTACGGTGATAGACTATCCTAACCAATTAAAAAAAGAGAAAGGGAAGAGAAATTTTGATGATGAGTTTTTTGAACAATACGGTCTAAATTGTACAGAAGCTGGCAATTATGTGTGGACATCAAGCGACTCGGCCATTGTGACACCAACTAAAACCAAATCTTGTAGTGGATTCAATGCTGGAAAAAAAACAGGAAAAGTTATGCTTTCGGGAAATAAGGATGGGAAAACCTATTATATAATTAATGTGGAGGTAGTAGAAAATTAGTGTTGGTATGCCTCAGATACCCGGATATGACATAATTGATGTGCTCTCGCGTGCGGGAGGTACCGGAATCGTGTATTTCGGTATTAACCGTCGCAACGGTTATCCCGTAGCGATCAAGCAGTTATATGCTTCTCATGCGCAGAACTCTGCCATTGTGGACGCGTTCCGCAATGAGGCCATCAATTATGTGTATATCCAGCATCCGTGTATCACTAAATTAGTGGATTTCGTGGAATTGAACGGTACCTGTTATCTTATCATGGAATATCTCCAGGGACAAACACTGGATGAGTTCCAGCGTACGCAAACAGGTCCTATGCCGGATGAGATGGCAGGTTCCATTATCTTGAAAGTATTGGAAACTGTAGGGTATATTCACAATGTATCTACGCCTTTCTCTCCGCACGGAATCCTGCATCTGGATATCAAGCCGAGTAATATTATGATTGGTCAAAACCTCAGTGTCAAAGTGATGGATATGGGTATCAGTTCCACCATCAGCAATCATAATACGAACCAGCGCGTATGCGGAACCCCTGCCTTCATGCCGCCGGAGCAGGCGCATAGAGGACAGTTGGGACCCTATACGGATATCTTTGCAATAGGTGTTACCTTCTATACCATGCTCGTTGCCCACTTACCGTTTGTAGGTAACAGCACGAAAGAAATATGGAAAAAAATTGAAAATGCCGATTATCCGGCACCTTCCGTCTATTATCCGTTTGTCAACAAGCGTTTTGAGCCGATTATTCGAAAAGCATTGGAGCCTGATCCTGCTTTGCGGTATCAGACCTGTGCGCAAATGGCAATAGACATAAATAAAGTGTTAAATCAATAAAATCAATACGATTATGCAAGTAGTAACAGTAGGCAGATTAGCCGATAATACCGTTCAGATATTCGGCGATTCACAGGTGTCACGTCACCACATTCAGTTATCTAATGATAACGGCCAGTATTATATTACAGATCTCAAGAGTCTGAATGGTACATTCGTGAATGGGAATCGTATATCCGGAATCCAGAAACTGCAGATGCGGGATGTGGTTCGCTTGGGTAATACCACTATTCCATGGCTGATGTATTTTGATGCTAATTATGTAGCCCAACTGCGGGCGCAACGTCCCCAGCAGCAGGGAGCGAAACCGCAAGCGAATCCGGTCGGTCAACCTGCTTCCGGCAATATGGTGGGAGGCGCTGTATATGTTGATCCAAGAGGGGGTAACAATCGTCCGGAATCCAATGGTATGGCAATTGCCGGTTTTGTCCTCTCTTTCTTTATTCCGCTGTTGGGATTAATCTTCTCGGCTATCGGAGTCAGCAGGGCAAAGAAACTGCCGCAACGAACAGGATACGGTCTGGCGGTAGCGGGATTGATCATCTCCATCCTTGCCATCGTGATAGGAGTAGTGGTTGCTATCATTCTGGCGAACTCTCCTACCTATTACTATTTTGGTTACTAAATCAATAATCATGAAATAATCAATATTAACAATAAATATTTTCTACAACAATGAAAACGTACAAAATCGGCAGACTCTCCAGCAATGACATCTGCTTCCCTCTTGATTCTGTTAGTCGTCAGCACGCTGACCTCACCTGCATGGATGATGGAACCTACATCCTGACGGATCATAGTAAAAACGGAACGAGCGTCAACGGACGCCCTCTGATGAACACCTCGATGCCTGTCAAGTATGGGGATAACATTGTGTTTGGCAATTCTGCTTATTTGGATTGGAGCAAGATTCAGCAGGCTGCTCCTGCTGCGAATATGAATGACGGTGGTACGCAATGGGGCAACGGACCTGTTTATGTAGCTCCGGCAGAACCGGAGGAAACGGGAGCTAACGGCATGGCGATTGCCGGATTCGTGCTGTCGTTCTTAATCCCGCTTCTCGGTTTGATATTCTCTATTATCGGCCTTCATTCTGCGAACCAGCGTGCGGATCAAAGCGGACGTGGCTTGGCTATCGCCGGTATTATTATTTCCAGTGTCATTATGGTGGCTGCATTAACTAATGTAATCATTATTGTTGCTTAATTTCTTAATCAATAGACATAATGCAAGTTGAGTTATCTTTGGGAACGACCTTGAATGGTCGTTTCCAAGTTGATAAAGTGATAGGAGTTGGTGGCTTCGGTATTACGTATCTGGGTCATCATATAGAGTTGGGATACAAAGTTGCTGTTAAGGAATATTTCATCGCAGGTAAATGCGTGCGCCAGACAGATGGCTTGACGGTTGGATATCAAGGTGTATCGAGTGCACAATACGAGAAATACAGATCACGGTTCCTGGATGAGGCACGCACACTGGTCAAAGTGCAGAATCGTCATGTGGTAAGCGTATTGGATGTCTTTGAGGCGAACAATACGGCCTATATCGTGATGGAGTTTGTTGAGGGTATCACGTTGCAGGAGAAAGTGCGACGTGAGGGTGCTTTGGCATATCCGCTGGCGGTCAATTATATCGCACAGTTATCTGAAGCGGTTGAGTGTTGCCATCAGCATCATATACTGCACCGGGATATCAAACCGGATAATATCATGATTACCCCGGATGACCGGGTGGTATTGATAGATTTCGGCTCGGCACGCGGATTCATCAATGATGAAGTGCAGAAGCACACGGCTATTCTGACGCAGGGATATGCACCGATTGAGCAATATACCTCTACCAGTAAAAAAGGCAATTATACCGATATCTATTCGCTCGGTGGCGTATTTTATTTTGTAGTGACTGCGCAGAAGCCGATGGACGCTACAGATCGTATGCTTCATGAAATGCCTTCTCCAAGGAAGTTCACCCCGAATTTACCGGAGGAAGCAGAGAAAACCATTATGAAAGCCATGCAAATGAAGCCGGAAGAACGGTATCAGAGTGTTGGCGAATTTATGGATGATCTGGTAGGAAAACAAGTAACAGCAGAGTTGAGAGGTGGAGGAGTCTTGGTGGAACCCAAGCGTAAGAAATCCGGTAAGATAATTGCCGTCATCTCTGTTATCGTTTTGTTGTTGGCAGCCGGTGCAGGTGCGTTTGTGTATATCAACAGTGCAAAGCAAGACACGGTAAATACAGAACAAATAAGTGCGGATTATTTGAAGGCTTGCCGTATCTGCAATCATAAACTGAATGAAGCCAACGACTATAGTATGATTGGTAATTTCTTCGAAGGAGTCATGATTTTGCGTGATATAGAGAAAATGGAGGCAGATTCTCATTTCCCGAAGACCATCACAATCGGCTCTGATACATTGTTTGTGAAATTGACCAAGCAATTGACCAAGGCTTCTGCAAGTCTGCAAAACAGAATGAACAAAGAGCCAATCAAGGATGAAAGCAATACACGTTGGTTGAAATATATTGAGAATAGGAGAAAACTGGATTTCTGGATAGAGCAATTGCCTTCTGTCCGGAAAGCATCGGATTTCCAATTACCTCAACCTCCTAAAACCGAAGAAATAAACGATATAGCGGAATGAAAAAAAGTCTGTCTTTTGTCTTATTCATCGTTATTAGTGCATTAGCCTATGCGCAGGACATTCAGTTGTGTGATGAATGGTATACCGATGCAGAATCAGCTTATAAAAATAATAATTTTAAGCTGGCGTTGAATTTCTATAATTTAATTGTAGAAGAATGCTCGGATAGTTATGCGGATTGTAAGGCGAAAATAGCGGCTTGTAATGAGGCTATAGCAGCTGCAACAAAGCCAGTTCCTTCTCCTTCTCCTAAACCGGGAGAAGGGAAGGTGCAACCCCCAAAGCCGGGAAAGGAGAAACCGAATAAATTTCTTGTAGATAAGAAACGGGTTACTTTTCCGGAACGCGGAGGTAGTAATCAAATCCATATCACGGCTGATTGTTCCTGGTCTGTTAGAAATAATCCGAATTGGGTAATGCTGGCGAAGGATGGCAATGTGTTGACCGTCTCTTGTGACGTTAATTTTAATTCTTCTGCCAGAGAAGGTGATATCGTTTTGGTGGATGCCAATAGCAAGGAATTGCGTGTCACCGCTTTTCAGGACAGGAACAGAGATTATGTAAGACCGTCTTTCACGCTTATTGAAGACGAGAACGGGAAGGGAGGTACCTATCCTATTAAAGTGAGCAGCAATAAGCCTTGGTCCGTTGTCAGTTATCCGTATTGGTGCCGGGTAGAAACGTCTGGTGATGAAATCAAGGTGACTCTGGAGCGAAATTATAATGGTTACGAAAGACAGGGAGAGGTGGTTCTGGCGTTGCAATCCAATGATAGATGTCGCAGTACTATTTCTGTCAAGCAATTCGTTTTAGGTAATTATTTAAATTTGTCATTTGCCAGTTTCCATAATAGTTCCGGCAGAGGAAGTTTGAGTCAGCCGATTACAGTGGAAACAGATTTGGGCAGTTTCAGTGTTGAGAATGTCCCTTCATGGTGCAGAATTGAACAGTTGACATCCTCTTCTTTTGTCGTTCGCATATTGCCAAATAACGGAGGAGGAGCACGCTCTGCGGAGATGAAAGTGGTAGCAGGAGGAAAAAGCCTGCCATTTAAAGTGAGTCAAGCAGCTAGACCGTATTATGTGAATGTGGATAACACGGTCACTTTGGTCAAAAAAACAGGGGGATATCAAATATATTACGTAGAGACCAATTGCGGTCCATGGCAGGTGGTTAATCTGCCGTACTGGTGTCAATTGGAAGACGAGACAAATGATTCGTTCAAGGTGACCTTTTTACCAAATGATGATGCGTCTCCACGTCAGGCTACTTTTACGGTATCCGCTTCCGGCGATAGATGTGACATAACAGTCAAACAGAAATAAAAAGGTAACCATGAAAGTCATCACCATTGGTCGAAGCACCGACAATAATGTCGTCATCAACGATCCGACCGTCGGTCGGCATCATGTACAAATCGTCCAACACGATGACGGTCATTTCAGTCTGGTGGATCTGGACAATAGAACCGGTACATTTGTCAATGGTACGCAAGTTGTCTTCGAGGTGCCTTTGAAACATGGTGATGTCGTGCAGATAGGTCATACGATATTGCCTTGGGAATTATATTTCAAACCGCATCATGCGCAAAAGAATCGTCATGTCGTCATTATTGTAATCAGCTCGATTTTTGGTGTATTGTTTATTGCAGCATTGTGTTTTCTGGCATTGTATGTGTTTAGGAAACCCAATGTCCCTGAAGCTATACCTCTACCTGATCCTATCAAACCTATTAGTGCTGCCATTGAGAATCCGATGACAGAGGAGGATACGGCAGATAAGCTTGCCAAAGCGAAGACAGATGCTGAGCAGGCTATAGCAGAAGCAACAGATGCCAGAACGATTGCTGAAATGGCTATGGATGCCGCTATAAAAGCCCAAAAAGATGCTAAGAAAATCAAATCCTATGCAAATGTGGAAGAGGTATTACAGCGTGTAAAGGAAGTAAGAAATAATGCCAGAAAGGCCAGAGAAGTTGCCGAAATGGCTATGAAGGCCGCTATAAATGCTAATGTTGTTGGGGAGATAGAATCCTGTGCGAAAGGGAATGTTGAAGATGTATTGCAACATGCTGAGAAAGCAATGAAGATTTCAAAAGAAGCGATACAGATTGCAAAGGAAGCAGAACGAATAGCAGAAAAGGCAGAAGTGATCGCCAAGAAGACGTTATTAACAGTGCCACAGACTCCTAACGGCGAGTTAAATACCCCCAAGGAAACTAAAAATGTAGATGGAAAAGAAGCTGACCGACTTGCTGAAATTGCAGCAGTAGCG
>Ga0265301_10007119_pt1 | contig 10538 bp, 8 predicted proteins | sample AusTroGonzalo_MG_2_FD_193488 | JGI IMG/M metagenome (GOLD analysis project Ga0265301, IMG submission 193488) | Bovine rumen microbial communities from tropical cattle in Woodstock, Queensland, Australia - Gonzalo_04 | ecosystem: Host-associated > Mammals > Digestive system > Stomach > Rumen ...
CTTATTTATATATTTATATTCTAACGAAAAGATATCCACCCAAGTCCTTAGTATAACTTTACCTGAAGAAAAGCGTTACTTTACTAGGAGAAAAGTGCCACTTTACTGGTCGAATAGTGCCACTTTACTGGTCGAATAGTGCCACTTTACTGGTCGAATAGTGCCACTTTTCTAACTGAATAGCGTTACTTTACTAATTGAATTACAACTCAGATATAATCCGCTATTGTCTCCTCTCTTATTAATCAGACTAAATTATCCAAGAAAATAGATTTCTAACCAAAGAACTGCCAGTCCGAGAAGATAACCAAGAAGAACTTTCAAAGAAAGGTTTTTCAGATACCACCCCAAATGAATATGCTCCATTGACATAAGTGCTAACCCACTAGTACTACCAACAGAGAGCAGACATCCGCCAATAGCTGTGCAATAAGCTATAACCTTCCAATAGGCTCCGTCTTGAGCATAGTCACCAGCATTCCATACATCATATAACGATATATCAGTTACTGCAATGACAAGTGAATCAACCAGACTACTGAGGAGACCTGATATAACGCCAACAACCCAGAGATTATCTATGGTCTTGTCAATCCAGTCGGCTACCTCTGTAAGTACACCAGTCTCGTAAACCACACCCATACCTAGCATAACTCCCATCACAAAGAGTACCTGCTGAATAGACTGATACTGAATGGAACGTGGCATACGACGACGTGACATTTGATCAGACTCGTTGAGTTTGCGATTAAAAGCTTCATTAACCACCCACAAAACGGACAGGATACAAAGAGCGCCAAGGAAGGCAGGCAGACGCGTAATGCTAAGGAACGTGGGCACAAACCACAGTCCACCAATTCCGACAAGGAGCATAAGCATACGTTGCCAACGATTCAAACGGGTATCATCCCCGCGATAGGGAGCAACCACCCACTCTATATCTAAACGTGATGGCAGTTGACGATTAATAAGTATGGTGGGAACAATCCATGCAATAAGTGCGGGAGCAGCCATAAACGATGAGAAATCAGTGGCAGTGATAGCACCATTATTCCACAGAATGAGTCCTGTAGGATCACCTATAACCGTGAAACAGCCACCACATGTGGCTGCCAACACGATTGCCGAGCCTACAAGCATGCGTTGACGACGACTTTTAATGATGTTATGCATGATGACTAGCATAACAATAGTAGTAGTCAACGTATCCAGATTGGCAGAAAGAATGAAGGTTGCCAGCGTAATGGACCACAAAAGACGCTTAGAATTGCGTGTACGAATCCACTCACTGATAAAATCAAAGCAACCATTATTGTTAAGTATCTCTATGATTGACATTGTAGCCAATAGATACATCACAACAGAGGCAGCTTTGCCTACATAGTTCAGGAAGATGTTGCTGTAGATGAAATTCTTAATGGTCAACTCATTGTTAGCATGTTCAGTGAGATATTGACCATATTGCACAGGGTGCATACTCATCACGAAATCATTGCCCCAGCAGATATATACCACCCAACCTATGGTGCCTAAGAACATGGCAATAGCAGCCTTATTCACACCAGTCAGATGACCTGTGGCAATCAGCAAATAGCTGAACAACAACATGATAACGATAATCAGCGTCATCTTTCCTTAACCTTTCTGTTGAAATACAGTTTATTTTATTTCTTGTCGTCCTTAGCGTTCTTCTTATAACGCTTGTTCATACCGTTGACAACATCTTGAGTGATGTCATGCTTCTTACCGGCATAGAGAACTGCAGCCTTATTCAAGATAATATCATACTTCTTATCCTTATTATAATCTGCAAGGAAGTTATCGAGACTATCCTGGAATGCCTGCAACAGCTTTGACTGCTCAGAGGCCAATTCATTCTCAAGACGCTGCTGAAGTGCTACAAGATTGTTCTGCTCACGCTGCAGAGCTGCCTGTGCATTCTCAGCTTGCTCACGAGAAGTGAAACCATTATTCTGAAGCTTATTCTGGAAGTTAGCCACATTGCTTTCCAACTGCTTGGTCTTTGTTGCTACGGTATTACGAGCATTATTGCTCTTCTTCTCCAACTCTGCAGTTGTACTCTTTGTAAACTCATACTGAGCCAAGAGAGTGTCAAGCTCAATATATCCAACGCTGATACCGGATGTAGCTGTCTCGGCTACCTCAGAAGGTTCGTCCATCTTTGGGCTTTGATTGTTGCAGGATACCATCAGTACAGACAAGGCTGCTACTGAAAGTGCGCTCATAAGAATCTTTTTCATTTTATTAGTATCTTTTATTTTTTAGTTATTTCGTTCATTTACAGCGTAACGATTCTCGCGACGAGCCTCGCGATCCTGGGTCATCACACAGTGTATTCCACGCTCACGCATAGCCTTAGAATCATGAATATGCTGCGATGCAAAGCGACCATTACGCTTAAAAACTAATTTTATGCACAAAAATGCCATTGCTATAGCAATTATTAACGTGCTGATGAGAATTATTTCAACCATTTTTACTAATTTTGCGGGTGCAAAGATAATAAATAAATGATTAAACAATAAAAATTAAACATTAAAAATGAATAAAAGTAGCCTTAAACCTGCTTCTGTCTTTGAACAGTTTGCAAAGATTAACACAATTCCCCGTCCTTCCAAGCGTGAGGAAAAGATGATTGACTACCTGAAAAAGTGGGGCGAGAGCCACCATTTAGATACAAAAGTCGATGAGACAGGAAACGTAATTATCCGCAAACCAGCTACACCTGGATATGAGAACCGTAAGACGGTCATTCTTCAGAGTCACATGGATATGGTATGTGATAAACTGGTGGACGTGGAGTTCGATTTTGACAACGACCCCATTCAAACTTATGTAGACGGCGATTGGCTAAAGGCTAAAGGCACCACACTGGGTGCAGACGATGGTATTGGCTGCGCCATCGAGTTGGCCATCCTAGAAGCTGATGACATCGAGCACGGACCACTGGAGTGTGTCTTCACCCGTGATGAGGAGACTGGACTTTCTGGTGCTGAGGGTATGAAGGCTGACTTCATGACAGGCGATTACCTTATTAATTTAGATTCAGAAGATGAAGGTGAGATGTTTGTGTCTTGTGCAGGTGGCCGCAACACAACAGCGAAGTTTACCTTCAAGCGTGAGGAAGCACCTGCAGGCTCGTTCTTCTTGAGCGCACAACTGAAAGGTCTCACGGGTGGTCACTCTGGTGACGACATCAACAAGAAGCGCGCCAATGCCATCAAAGTACTGGGCCGTTTCTTGTATCAGGAGATGAAACGTTACGAAGGACTACGTCTGGCTCAATTCCATTCAGGCAAGCTACACAACGCTATCCCCCGCGATGGCCAATTTGTAATTGCTGTCCCACACGATGTGAAGGAGAACGTAAAGGCAGACTGGAACATTTTTGCAGCTGAGGTGGAGGATGAATTCCACGTAACCGATACACAGATGGTTTGGACAATGGAGAGTACAGAGGCCGAGCCAGTGATTGAGAAGTCGGTAGCCGACAACTTCATACGTGCTATTCAGGCTGTAGACAACGGTATTTACGCCATCTGTCAAGATCCTGAGCTAAACGGTATGGTTGAGACATCAAGCAATATTGCCAGCATCCACACCACAGAAACAGAAATCAACATTCTCTCATCACAGCGTTCTAATGTAATGTCTAACCTCGACAACATGTGCGCCACCATCGTAGCCACCTTCGAACTGGCTGGTGCTGAGGCTTACTCAAGCGATGGTTACCCTGCTTGGAAGATGCGTGCTGAGAGCAAGCTACGCGACACCGTAGTAGAGACATACAAAGAACTATTTGGCAAGGAACCCATCGTACGCGGTATTCATGCCGGACTGGAATGCGGTCTGTTCTCTGAGCGTTATCCGCACATAGACATGATTTCATTCGGTCCTACACTACGCGATGTTCATACACCAGACGAGCGCCTCTATATCCCAACCGTACAAATGGTATGGGATCACCTACTGCTCGTACTTAAACGTATATGATTAAAGACTCCATTGAAATAAAAGGTGCACGCGTCAATAACCTGAAGAACGTTGACGTGTGCATTCCTCGAGGTAAATTCGTTGTGATAGCCGGTGTCTCTGGCTCCGGCAAATCATCATTGGCTTTCGACACGCTCTATGCCGAAGGTCAGCGTCGTTATGTAGAAAGCCTGTCGAGTTATGCTCGCCAGTTCTTGGGCAGGATGAACAAGCCCGAGTGCGACTTCATTCGTGGTATTCCGCCTGCCATCGCTATCGAACAGAAAGTGATAGCACGCAACCCACGAAGCACCGTGGGAACATCAACGGAAATATACGAATACCTGCGACTGCTCTTTGCGCGTATCGGTAAAACCTATTCGCCCATTAGTGGCGAAGAGGTGAGAAAACATTCTACGGAGGATGTGGTACAGAAGATGCTTGAATTTTCCGTAGGCACCAAGTTCGTAGTAATGGCACCTCTGAAAGTGCCTGAAGGACGCACCGCCGAGCAACAATTGAAAGCAAGTATCTTGCAGGGGTATGCCCGCATTTTCGTTAACAACGATTTCCAACGCATTGATGACTATCTGGAAACGGAGAGAACGGACCATGATGAAATATATCTGGTGGTGGATCGTCTTTCTGCCGACAACACGAAAGACGTAATTGCACGCTTGGTTGACTCTGCGGAGACCGCATTCTATGAGGGACAGGGTGAAATGCGACTGATGTTTCTCCCCTCGAATTTATGCTACGACTTCTCCACACGCTTTGAGGCCGATGGTATCACCTTCGAAGAACCTACAGACCAGATGTTCTCGTTCAACTCGCCCGCAGGCGCATGTCCTGAATGTCAGGGCTTTGGTCGCATCATGGGCATTGATGAACACTTGGTCATTCCCAACACGTCGCTATCGGTTTATGACGGATGCGTGGTTTGTTGGCGAGGCGAGAAGATGGGCGAATGGCAAAAATGGTTCATACAGCATGCGGCTAAGGACGACTTCCCTATCTTTGAACCTTATTACAACCTGACGCAGAAACAGAAAGACTGGTTGTGGCATGGACTGCCCTCTGACAAAACCGCGAAGGAGAAACCCTGTATAGACAGTTTCTTTGAAATGGTAAAGGAGAACCAATATAAGATACAATACCGCGTGATGCTAAGTCGCTATCGTGGTAAGACAACCTGTCCAACTTGTCACGGTACACGTCTGAAGCCTGAGGCTGAATATGTAAAGATCGGTGGAAGAAGTATTACCGACTTGGTGCAAATGCCTGTCATCAGACTACAGGAGTGGTTCAAGCAGCTGCAACTTTCTGAACATGACTCTGAAGTTGGAAAACGACTACTCACAGAGATTACCAATCGTCTGCAGTTTCTGTTGGACGTTGGTTTGGGGTATCTTACACTAAACCGACTTTCAAATTCGTTATCGGGTGGTGAGAGCCAACGCATCAACTTATGTACTTCACTTGGTTCTTCATTAGTAGGTTCATTATATATTCTTGACGAGCCAAGTATAGGGCTGCACTCACGAGATACTGACCGACTGATAAAAGTACTGAGGGAGCTACAGGCATTGGGTAATACCGTAGTGGTTGTGGAGCACGACGAAGAGATTATCCGCGCCGCAGACTATCTAATAGACGTAGGTCCAGATGCAGGTCGTCTGGGTGGTGAGATTGTCTTTGCCGGAAATCCCAATGATGCCAGCGAAACAAGCCAAAAAGGTTCAAAAAGCTACACTGTAGCTTATCTCACAGGTAAGGAAATCATTGATGTACCTACTAGTCGCAGGCCTTGGAATCAGCATATAGATATTGTAGGCGCTCGCATGAACAACCTGCGAGGTATCAATGTGTCTATCCCCTTGAATATCCTCACCGTAGTAACAGGTGTCAGTGGAAGCGGAAAGTCAAGCCTTATTAAAGGCATCCTCTACCCTGCCCTTAAACGCCATCTCGGCGAAGTGTGCGATGCACCAGGCGAATATACAAGCTTGGAAGGCGACATCAACGCCATCAAGCACATCGAGTTCGTAGACCAAAACCCCATCGGAAAATCCACACGCAGTAATCCTGCCACCTACGTGAAAGCCTACGATGCTATCCGCGACCTCTTTGCTGAGCAACCGCTTTCACAACAAATGGGCTTCACCCCACAATTCTTCTCGTTCAATACCGATGGCGGACGCTGCGAAGAGTGTAAGGGTGCAGGCACCATAACGGTAGAGATGCAGTTCATGGCCGACTTGGTATTGGAATGCGAAGCATGCCACGGCAAGCGCTTCAAGCATGACATCCTTGACGTGAAGTACGAGGGAAAGAATATCGACGATGTGTTGAACATGACTATCAATGAGGCCATCGAGTTCTTCTCGGCACATGCGCAAAAGGCTATTGTCAACCGTCTGAAGCCCCTGCAGGATGTTGGTTTGGGATATATCAAACTGGGACAAAGTTCGTCAACATTGTCTGGCGGCGAGAACCAACGCGTGAAACTTGCCTACTTCATTGGTCAAGAACGCCAAGAACCTACACTCTTCATCTTTGATGAACCGACAACAGGTCTGCACTTCCATGACATACGTCGACTGATGGACTCTTTTGACGCACTCATCAAACGTGGCCACACCATCGTGGTCATAGAGCATAATATGGATGTCATCAAATTGGCTGACCACATTATCGACCTTGGTCCCGATGGAGGCGACAAGGGCGGTAATCTAGTGTTTGCCGGAACACCTGAGCAGCTAACAGACTGCAAGGATAGTATAACTGGAAAATATTTAAAAGAAAAGCTATAACTATGAAAGAACTTACCTTAAAATCAATCATCAAAGAGTATCAGATGGATGAACTTCCTGCTGAATACCGCCAGATTGTGGAATCGGCCATAGAGTCGACAAGCCACTCGTATGCACCATATTCACACTTTAATGTTGGCGCGTGCTTGTTACTCGACAACGGGATTGAAATAAAAGGTTGTAATCAGGAAAATGCCGCTTTTCCATCGGGAATCTGCGCAGAGCGCTCTGCTATCTTTGCTGCAGGTGCTCAGTATCCAGAAGTTGGAATCAAAGCTATTGCCATTGCAGCACGTACCCCTCAAGGCGAGTTAACAGAGGAGCCTGTTAGTCCATGTGGTCCTTGTCGCCAAGTCATCATTGAAAGTGAGACGCGTGCCAAACACCCCATCCGTATTCTACTCTACGGCAAAAAACGCATATTCCTTGTAGAGGGCATTAAACAACTGATGCCTCTCTCGTTTACCGAATTTTAAACTTACGAAAAGAAGTACATGAAAGATTTGTTATGTATAGGGCATATCACCCACGATCGTATCATCACTCCAAAGATGCCCGATGGCATAGACTGTGCTGGGGGCACCGCTTATTATGTAGCTTGGGCTTTGAAGCACTTGCCGCGTAATATAGACTTTGGTGTAGTCACGGCTGTTGGCAACGACCTGACGCACGAGATCAAGAAACTGACGGATGCTGGTATCGATATAACAAATCTTCATAGTCCTGCAAGTGTATTCTTCGAGAATAAATATGGTGAGGATATCAACCAACGTTCACAACGTGTTTTATCAAAAGCAGCTCCTTTCACCATTGATAATCTAAAATCATTTGAGGCGAAAATATTCCATTTAGGTACGCTGCTCGTTGACGACGTGGCACCCGAAGTTGTGGAATATCTGGCCGACAAAGGCAAGATATGTATTGATGTGCAGGGATACCTGCGCGAGGTAAGAGAGGAGAAAGTATATCCTGTAGACTGGAAAGACAAACTACGTGTGCTGAAATCAACAGATATCCTGAAGGTAAACGAATTCGAGATAGCCGTACTTACCAACGGAGAGAAAGACCTGAAGCAGGCTGCTCGCATGATTCGTTCATGGGGAGTGCCAGAAATTCTCATCACATTGGGAAGTTTCGGATCAATCATTTACGCGGAGGACAAATTCTTTGAGATACCAGGCTATGCTCCAAGAAAAGTGGTTGATGCTACGGGATGTGGTGATACTTTCACTGCAGGCTATCTCTATGCAAGAGCCCAAGGTGCCAACTATGATGAGGCTGGCAGATTTGCAGCAGCGATGTGCACACTCAAACTGGAACATACAGGACCTTTCACAGGTACTATCGAAGAGGTTCGCGCCATTATCAAGTAAGACTATATGGAGAATAACATATTCGCACGACTGATAGCTCAAAGTCTGAACCTGAACGTTGAGGCTGTAGGCAATACACTTACGTTGCTCGAGGAAGGTTGCACCATCCCGTTCATCTCGCGCTACCGCAAGGAAAGAACTGGAGGACTTGACGAAGTTCAAATTGCTGCCATCAATGATGAGAATGAGCGACTGAAAGAAATTGCCAAGCGAAAGGAGACTGTTGTTAAGACGATTACTGAGGTTGGAAAGATGACTTCAGAACTGTCGAAACGCATTGATGATTGCTGGGATGCAACGGAATTGGAAGATATCTATCTACCTTTCAAACCACGTCGCAGGACAAGGGCACAAGTAGCTCGCGAACAGGGACTGGAACCCTTGGCACAACTCATTATGCTGCAACGAGAGCCTCACCCTTTGCAGGCTGCCAAACGTTTCATCAACGATCAAGTAGCGACAACAAGTGATGCCATCGCTGGAGCACAGGATATCATTGCCGAGACAATCAGTGAGAACGAACGCTCGCGTCAGCAGGTGCGCGGTGCCTATCGCCGCACTGCTATTATCTCGTCAAAAGTGGTGAAAGCCAAACAAAATAGTGATGAAGCAGCAAAATACAGTGATTATTTCGATTGGAAAGAACCACTACGCCGCTGTTCTTCACATCGTTTGCTGGCTATGCGCAGAGGAGAGAATGAAGGCATTCTGCGATTGAGCATAGACCCTATCGACGATGATGAGTGCATAGAGCGATTACAACATCAGTGGGTGCGTACAAATAATGAATGTGGAAAAATCATCGCCGAGGCTGCTGAGGATGCCTATAAACGATTGCTGAAACCATCTATCGAAACCGAATTTGCGAACTTAAGCAAAGAACAAGCCGACCAAGAAGCCATTCGTGTGTTTGCTGAGAATCTACGCCAATTGCTTTTAGGAGCGCCCTTAGGTCAGAAACGCGTAATGGGCATAGACCCGGGCTTCCGTACTGGTTGTAAAGTGGTATGTTTAGACAATCAGGGCAGCCTGCTTCATCACGAAGCAATCTTCCCCCACCCGCCTGTCAACAAGCGCATGCAGGCAACGATTCATATACAGCAGATGATAGCTGATTATCACATCGAAGCCATCGCCATTGGAAACGGAACAGCCAGCCGCGAAACAAGAGCGTTTATTGAAGACTGTCTCTCTGGCTACCCTAAGGACTCCGAAGAAAGTACGCTCCCAAGTATCTTTGTTGTCAGCGAGGACGGTGCATCGGTTTACTCTGCTTCAAAGGTGGCTCGCGACGAATTCCCCAATGAGGATGTTACCGTCAGAGGTGCTGTGTCTATCGGCCGACGCCTGATGGACCCATTGGCAGAATTGGTAAAGATAGACCCTAAAAGCATCGGTGTGGGACAATATCAGCACGATGTAGACCAGACCAAGTTGAAACACCAGTTGGACCAGACTGTAGAGAGTTGCGTCAACCTGGTCGGTGTCAACCTCAATACAGCCTCACACCATTTACTTACCTATGTAAGTGGTCTGGGCCCCACATTGGCTAAGAACGTGGTGGATTATCGTCGTGAGAATGGTGCCTTCACTTCTCGTGCCCAACTTAAGAAGGTGCCAAGACTCGGACCTGCTGCCTTCCAACAATGTGCGGGTTTCTTGCGTATTCCGAATGCCAAAAATCCCCTGGATAATAGCGCTGTTCATCCTGAGAGCTACAACATCGTTGAGCAAATGGCCAAAGACTTGGGCTGTGACGTCTGCGACCTCATCAAGGACAAAGAGCTTCGCGCGCGCGTTAATATAAATAGGTATATAACCAAAGACGTAGGACTGCCAACGCTGACAGACATCATGAAAGAACTGGAGAAGCCTGGTAGAGATCCACGCGAGCAATTAGAGGAGTTTGAGTTTGACAAACGCGTGCAAAGCGTTGGCGATTTGGAAATAGGAATGATTCTTCCTGGCATTGTGACCAACATCACCAACTTCGGTGCTTTCGTGGATATAGGTGTTCATCAAGACGGACTGGTTCACATCTCACAGATGGCGAACAAACGCATCAATCACCCCACGGATGTAGTCAAACTACATCAGCACGTGATGGTGAAAGTCATCGAGATAGATCTTCGTCGCAACCGCATATCCTTGAGTATCAAACAAGTCTAGGAATGAATCATCTTAAAAATAAAGGCAATCACTCGCTATTGGGTGATTGCCTTTAATAGTTGCATGAGACTCTTCTCGCTTTGCCAACTGAAATCAGGAAGGGCAACCATTCTCTTGAACATCACCTTTTGTTCCTTGTTTAGCCTGCGATATAATTCACGTTCATGTACTTTCACATATTCTCCATTCC
>Ga0265301_10007128_pt1 | contig 10530 bp, 20 predicted proteins | sample AusTroGonzalo_MG_2_FD_193488 | JGI IMG/M metagenome (GOLD analysis project Ga0265301, IMG submission 193488) | Bovine rumen microbial communities from tropical cattle in Woodstock, Queensland, Australia - Gonzalo_04 | ecosystem: Host-associated > Mammals > Digestive system > Stomach > Rumen ...
GAATGACGAAGACATTGAAAAGCTCGACTACACGATAAACGATATTGACTGGTGGTTCGAAACCGGATTCAGGGTAGACTATCATGCGGCAGTTTACCTGGCAGCGAATACCCACCTAGTCGAGACGGCAACGAACAATGCACGATACCACCTATATTGCGGATTAAAATTCTTTTTCTAAAACGGCTTTGACCTCTAAGGGCGACTCGCGGACTGGACCTCTCGCGGGTCGTTTCTTTATATTATACTCACATGATTTATACTATTCCTTTCGTCCATAATTGAGTTGTGGACTTATTTTTATTTTAAAGAGTATAGTTAATAGTCTTTTTAAAATGAGTCTTTAAAATGAGTTTTGTACGGCGTGCATCGGCCAAAAAATATTCAAATGTTTTTATTTACAAGAAGTTCAAATGTTTCTATATTTAGAACATCAAGAAGAGGTTAACAACTATGTCTTTAGTCGACGAAATCCGTACAACCCAGGCCGAAACCATTGTCAAGTACGAAGAGAAACTTCGCATGGACAAGGATATTGTCCTTAAGGTCTTTCATGAAATGATGGGAAAGATTCGCAATCAGGTAGCAGATTACTATTACGCGAAAGAAACGAACTACAGAACTTTTAAGTTCGAGATGGTCGACTTCTGCACGAAAGACAAATACAAGATAACTATCGACAAAGACACGTACGAAATCACGACGAAAGAATACCAGGCGATTCTAAACTCGTTCTTGAATGGCGGGTTTAAAATCAGTCAAAGCGACGGTGAAGAACGTTATAGCATGCAAAGATTCGGTACTAATATGCCCAGGATTGCCGTCGTACGTAACTTGACGGTTGAATGGTAATCCGGTAAATAAAAACTCAAATTGATTTAGTTTACAAGATTCTCGGATTTTTCTATATTTAATTAAAACAACGGAGGTTTAAATGAAAGCATCTGAACTGACTAATCCGAGCATCATCAAGGTATCTAAGTCTGACTCAACTTACTTCTGGTACGGAAAGGAAAAGTTTGAATTCACCGGCTGTTTTTGTTCTTTTGAGTCCGGAATACGACACATCGCATCTGGTGTTGAATCCTGGCTCAAACATGATACTGCTGTCTACCAAGAAATTCGTCGCCAGAGTGAAGCAAACTACAAAGTAAAGACGGAAAGGGAAAGGGCAAGGCGTGAAGCAAAGAATAAGATGCTCCTCGAGCTCGCGAAAGATTCTACCATGACAGCAATCGAATGGAGAGTTAAGCTCCTCAAGGAACATGGCTTGCTCCTTACCTCGAGACCGTACGGGGCCGATTACGAAGTCTACAAGTGCAATACTATGTGGAACGATTCATTTCTGGTCACTACGAAGACGGGCAAGCAGAACCTCGATGTAAAGACTATTATGAAGTTTTGCGACAACCAGAAGATTACTAACGCCGACCCGTATCACAGATTCAACGATATAACCATTAAGGCAGTTTTGGACAAGGTTATTCGAATTCAAAGAAAGGAAATGGACATGAGAGAGGCAGAAATTATAAAGGCTATCGAGTCTCTCGCGGGATAATCCGTCAAGATTTATTAAATCGATTTAGTTAACAAAAAGTTCAGAAGTTTCTATCTTATAATCAACAAGAGGTTACGATGAAGAATTTCGAAATCAAAAACAATCTGATTTATTTCGCGGACAGCATCCCTCGTGAAGCCACCGATTACATTCTGAACCGATTCGACAACTACTACGATGCCAATGGTCTGGTCGATGTCTGGATTAGTTCGGACAATGAAACGACCAACCGTAGCGTCGAAATCATCTGGAACCTGTCCGAGAAACAACCGACATTGGAAAGGATTGTAGAACAGTTTGAAACCTGGTACGAAATCTGGAAGGCAGGCGTATGCCGTGCAATCGAGGCCGCAAATGAATCGTAAGTTCAAAGTCTACAAGAAAGACGAATATGGAAAGGTAAAATCTGTACTTGAAACTGCCGACTACGAAGAAGCCGGTAGAAAGGAGAAAGAACTGCAGGACAAAGGGTTCGAATCGTTCGTGTGGCAAGTCTGACAGAAAATATTCAAATGTTTTAGTTTACGAAACTTGCTAGATTTTCTATATTTTAAGCAAATAATCGGAGATTAATATGAATACTAAAGAACTTACGACTACGACTTTCGCAACCGAAGACATGCTTGACGGCGACGACGTGACTGTAATCTCTATCACAACGAGACCAGCGTTCGCTCACAGAATCATGGAATGGAGAAAAGACGAAAGTTATTCCAAAGCTTGGAACCTGATCGCCGATAAGATTTGCGAAAAGAACAATGACATCGAATGTACGATAGACGATAACTATCTTCGCGTATTTTACAAGACCGAAGAAGAACGCAGCTTGATTTATTCTACGATTGACGAAATCAAAGACGAGATTGAAGACTGCTTCATTTAATAAAGCGAAAATCCGGAATGTCGTGAGATATACCAATGATTTTTTCGATAATGTTTTAGTTTACAAAAAGTTTAGAATTTTCTATATTTTAAGCAAACATAAGAGGTTAAATATGAAACTTGTTAAGATTTTCCACCAGAACTTCCACGACATGGACCGCTGGTATGAATACCAGTTGCTCACTGACGAACAGGCTGAACACTATCGCAATTCGCTGCTTAACTACCCGAGCGACTTGAAGATTACGTATTATGACGACGACAACCAGCCGACTGATGAAGTCACCGTGACTGATTGCGTCAATATGCTCGATAATGCTCGCGAAGTAACCGAAGACGAAGTCGCAATCTTGGAAAAGCTCGTGCCCGAAGTAATTAAGAAAGTGTCTGACAATAATGACATCGCCGGTTATATCGAACAGTTCGAAGACATGGTTTAACTGTTAACCTCCGGCGGCGGATTTGTCCGCTCAGGCTCTTCCGTCGCTTTTTCTTTTAATTTTGTTGTTTACGATTTAATCTGAATTTTCTATATTTAATAAAGCTCGAATGTCTCGAGTATAAATCAATAAAGAGGTCTGATATGGCTAATACTTCCGGAATCAACGAAACAATCAAATGCCCGAACGGCTTTTACTTCGGCGATCCTTGCTATGCACTCAAGGAAGAACTTTATAACGAATGGCTCAACTGGGGCAACGAACGAGAAAAGAAAGAAGGTCGTTGGTGTAACGACGGCAAATTTGTCCACGACGGGAAAGAAATCATGTTGGTTGATTCGACCGCATACGGTGACGGATGTTACGGTGGCAATCATGCCTCGTATGGTGTCGATGCAGGCTGTCTCGCTGTGATTCCTCTCGAATTCTGCGACGAAGAGAAAAACTTCCGCGACGATATGGGATGGGTCTGTGAAGACGCTCATGAAGTCAAGCTCGTAACGGACGATACGGGTAAGTTCAGGGTTTATGTCGACGACGGAAACATCATGGTTGGTGAAGAAGTCGTCGAAACTGGCGACGAAACAGACGAAGAAGAAGATTGACCTCTAAAGAGCGGGTCGTCCTATGGCGAGGGCGATTCCGCCGCTTTTTTCATAATTGTTTTTATTTACATGAACATTTGAATTTTCTATATTTAAATCGAACAGTTCGTTCATTAACATTCATCAGAGAGGTCCAAATGGCTAACTACAACTACACTGGTTTCATGTCTTTCAAGGCAGATCCGAACAAGCAAACGTGGGATCTGATTATGAAGGCAATCGACGAAACGAAGATTAACCATACGAGATCGTTCGACAACGGCAATCTCGAAATCCACTGTGACAACCGTTATGAAGTCGATAAGATGTTGAAGCACATCGAAATAACCCTCCAGCAGAACTATAACGGCTATGTTCTCGATACTACTATCCTGAGAACACGAAAGCTGTAGCTCTTCTGTTAGAAAAATTCGAATTATACTTGTTTACAAGTTCTTTCGAATTTTCTATATTTAAATCGTTCGGTACGAACATTCAGTTTAACTTAATTCAGAGAGGTCCAATATGTCTCATTCCGATATCGCAAACATCAGCCTTCCGGTTCATGACGAAAAGACCGGTACCGCCGGTTTCGTTAGCAACAAAGATTTCGCGCTCGTTCTGCAGGGCTTTTTCACTCCGAACGATGATAAAATCCTGGAAGAAAAGGGTTTTGCCGAACCGAGCATCAAGGAACAGGCTTTGTGGTCTGCTTACGGTCTGTTCAACGAACTCGATGTTCTTGTCTGCGGTGACAAGTCGAACGAAATGACTGTGAAGTTCGTTAAACTCCTCGACCGCTTCATCGCCGAGAACGGCGGTTGGAGCTATTTCGACAAAGACGAAAACAAGTAGCTCTTCCGGCGAAAAAATCGAATTTGAACTAGTTTACAAAACTAGTTCATTTTTCTAAATTTAAGTCAAACAAAAAGAGGTTAATATGAACAATTCCGAAATCCTTTCCCTTCTCCGCAGCAAAACCGTTCTCTTCGTCAAGCTCCAGTCCAGCTATGACTCTAGCAAGCTTATTTACCCGATTCAGGTGTTCGACGATCTTGAAACCTGCGAAAAGTTTATCAATCGAAAAACGACTGGTGGCAAGCTCGTCGAAGATTTCGTGGTTGACATTCCGCATTATCTGACGAAAGAGAATATCGAAACGAAATACGGCAAGAACGATCATCACATTAGCGGCGAATTTGTCGTTCTGCATAACGGTGAATACATGGATATTCGTGAAAGCTGGGATACGGATAAGCATCCTACCGCAATCCAGCAGTTCCATGCGAATCATCCGGATTACGCGAAAGCCGATGTCAAATTCCGTGAACTCCGTCGTTTCGTGAAGGACGGGATAAGAACAGGCGACTGGTTTGATACGACCGTCGATCGTCGACTCAAGTAGGCGAAACATCGTCGGGAGCAATCCCGGCGAAAAAATCTTTGTTTTTCATGTTTACGATTCATATTGAAATTTCTATATTTTAGTCAAACAAAAAAGAGGTTAATATGAATTACAGACAGCTCGCCGCAAGCATGATGAACCAGCTCGCCCTTCACCCGGAACTCGGGGACATGAAGGTAAACATCTGTGTCGGTAAAGACGATTATCGCGACATCTCGAAGCTCGAAACTGTCTACAAGTTCAAGGTCGAGAACGGACAGGCGAAAATGACCGCCACAGAGCTCGCATTCTATCCGGAGGGAGTATGCGGGTAGTTCCCTTACTTCTCTTGTGTTCGGTCGTATCGTTCGCGGGCAATTTCCAGTTCAAGAACGACACGTTACCGAACGTAAGATATTATATCGACAAAGAGGATTCGATACGGGCGAATTCTTATAAGCCGGAACGTAAGGCGAGGTCGATAATGAACAACACGTGCGCCTGGACTGTAGACTGTCGCCAGCCGCGCAAATACGAACGAATAGAACCTAAACACATCCACAGGTCCGGTCCGAGGTGGATGAAAGAGAATAATCATGAGTAAGAAAGAAGAAAAAGAAAAACAGACGAAGATGAAAAACGAACCTGATTTGTTCAACCCGAACGTGTCCTGGGACGAATTGAGAGACATGTGGGCGAAAGCCCAGCGCGGGATGTAATGAAGACGCGGAATGACTGAGAATATTTTCTTAGTCATTTTTGTTTAAAAAACATTTGAAATTTTCTATATTATAATCAAACGAAAAACAAAAGAGGTAAAAATGAAGAAAATCATCGCTGCAATCCTTCTCGTCGCTCTCACCGTCTTTGCCCAGCAGGCTGACAACGGTATTGTGAATGTGACAAAGAACAAGTACGGAACGGAACTGTCGTTCTATCCGAACACGAGTATCAAAGCCGGTCACGTCTATTCTGTCGTTATGAACGATTGTGACGGATTCAAGTCTATCGAAATCAAGTTCATGGACGGTCGAGTCCAATACTATTCGTTTGAAGACGAAAAGATTCCGTCTGTGACTACACGAGTCGAAGACAGAGTGTTGTCCTGGGAATCTCTCACGAAACCGAAGTTTATGAAGACCTGGAATGAATACTTCAAGTATTTCAAGGACTATATCGGGTAATTCCGAATAAAAAATCAAACACGAACTAGTTTAAATACTAGTTCGTTTTTTCTATATTTTTATTGAATCGTTTAACATCTAACAGGATAATCAAATTGTCAAACTTTCCGACTGTCTCTTCTGACCCGAAATTCCAAGCAACTGTCGAACACTGCTGGAAATCAGTTCTTAAAAATCATCCGGACAAATATCCGTATACCAGGGCACTCAATTTTTCGGAAGGGGATAAACCTGTTCCGGGAAAACAATATTCCGCCCTGCATTCGGAAACATTCGAAAGGGTCGTTCGTCCGATGCCGGCTGATAAAATCGAAAACTGGTATTCGAACTATACTGGACGTTGGATCTGTTTCGTAGTCGAACTTAAGTAACTGGAGGTTGAATCATGAAAAAACTCATCAAGAACATCATCGTTTCCGTCATGGTCAAGGACATCAAGTTTCTCATGAGCATTCGCCACAAGGCCATGAGGTCGAAAGTTTCGCGTGCGATTCGTCTCGACATCTGGTTTACCAGAATGGTCATTCGTGTTCTTTCATAACACTTTTAATACTGTCTCACTCGTTCATATTTGAGTTATGGACGAGTCTTTTATTTTATGAATATAAATACTAGTCTTTAAAAATAAGTCTTTAAATGAGAATTATCACAGAAGGCTATTTACAAATACGCGAAGATTTACTATATTCACGACATGAACAGATATAAAATTTACGCAAGCTTCGATGGACAGGAACTGGTCTTTAAACGTTACGGCGAGAACGAGGACCAGGTGAGAAATGACTTTGACACGTTCGTGAAAGAAAAAATGACAGGGTGGAATCCTGTCATCGAGAAAATTGAGCAGGATAAGACTAAATCAGTCGTGACCGGCAAGTCTATCGTGTAGTTTATTCTTTATCGTTTCCAGCTTCTGCAACAATGCGCCTTTAATGTCAGACGGAACTTTCTGGTTCTTTTCACGGGCTGTGTTCACGTCTGGGTTTTCTTTATCGTAATCAAGACTGAGCTGGTCACGTTTCTTGAAGGATTTTAACCTCTTCTTCTGGTAGAGAGGATTTTTGCGCTTGTTCTTTGCTTTTTGCTGTGCGAGCTTACGGTTCTTTTCTTCCGTGGCGGATATTTTAACTTCGCGAGGGATATGGTTTTTGTCGAATTCTACTCGCCAGCCGACCTTAGTCGAAACCCATTTCTTCACGCGTTGTTTGTCGCGAACGATTACTTTCTGTACGAGCTTTTCATCGAGGGTGAGAGATTCGTCCTCGATGATTTCGTCTGCATTTTCAAGATATTCTGCCCAGTTCATGCATTATTTATAACATTTCAACGACTCCGTCTACGTAAGGCGTGTACAGGTGCAAAAGCCAAAAAATAGAAAGGAACATGCAGGCGAAGCCGGTACCGGGTCCGTAGCCGGACATCGCCTTCATGAGTCCACAGACGAAAAGGATAATTGCAGCAACCGTTGCAATAGCCATGGGATTAACGGCACCAGATGTTGCTGTCTACGTTGTCGATGAGCTTCAGCAGATTTTCCTTAGAGACAGTCGCGATGTTGACGGTAATCCATTCAGAAGTCTGCTGACCCTTAATCGGATCGTTGTAGAAGAATCGGTACAGCATCGTGCAGGAATTCGTGATGGTGATGAATTCGAAGTCCTTAGACTTGGCTACCCCGTAATGCGGAACCTTCGGGTTGGTGGTGAACTTGATTCTGTATTCATTTTTCAGTGTTTCGAAAACTTGCTGTTCTGTCATTGTTAACCTCTTGTTATAACAAATATAGAAACTTAGAAGAGATTTGTAAACTAAAAAATCTGGAAGAAAATGGTCGGAATGACCATTATGCTGCTCTTCGGCATTCCTCGCAATAGCATCGGTAATCCTCTTCCTTTTCTTCGTCAGTGAGAAGACGTTCGTAGAGGGTATGACCGAGGGCGAGCACTTCCCTCTTGTGTTCGTACCACTTGAGGTCCTCCGGCGTAACGAAATCGAAACAGTCGAAGTCGTTGAACTTGTCCATCACAAGTCCGTTTCTTGCATAATAGTGTTCCTTCCAGTCCGCATGATTTTCGTCGAAGTACGGGTTAGCAACATAACCCCTTGCTTCCATACTCAGACGATACTGTTCGAGTTCCCTCTCGATGTCGGACATCTGTTCGTCCCACATCTTGAAATCTTCGTCAAACATGTTCATGATGTTGAGTTCTTCGGAGATGGTGGTGTTCTTGCAGTTCGTAATCATAATGACCTCTTATATTTTACTTAAATATAGAAAATTCCGACAATATTGTAAATAAATACATCTGACTATTTTTCATCGGAACTACAGCACGATTTTATAATAATATGAGGCAATTCCGACGATTTTCATATCGATGTTTTATATACAAAACTTTTGAATTTTTCTATATTTGTAATATCGCAAATTGTAATTGAATGATTATAATTGAATGCGAGTTTCCAAATTCAAGAGGTTAAAATGAATTATCTCGTCCGCGTCCCGCAATCTGAATATCTTCATACCGCTCGCTTGACGGAAGAAGAACGAAAGAACTATCTCGAACGACTCGAAAAATACGACGAAAACCTCACAATCGATTATTCCGACGACAACTTGCCGTTCTACAATCTCGATCGCGAAATCGACGATTTCAGTATCAAAGACGCGAAAGAACTTCTTACCAATGCAGAACAGGTCGATGAAATTGACCCGTCTCTCGTCGTAAATCAAAAGTGGATTAAAGAAGAATACAACAAGCAGTTGGACGCAAAATCTCTCGTTGCCGACTGGTTTAGCGATTTCGACGAAGTTTTGAAAATTCAAAATTCTTAATCTTCAAGCAGTTCCGATGAAAATTCACATTTGATAATTGTTTACAACCATTTGTGAATTTTCTATATTATAGGCATGAATGAACAAGAATTTACTGAAAATGTAAGAAAGAAACTGCTCGAAGGGATTTTCCCGGGCGAACACGGGCGCAAGGAACGCTTGCCCGCCGATTACGTCGAGACACTGTTGCAAACGAAGTCATGGGACGGTACGTGTACGGCAATACACGAGGAATTTCTACGCAGGGATGATTACAAGACACAGGATGCGTGGATCGAGGCCACGGCAGATTACCTATGGACAAATGATAACTGTTAAAAAACTTGACTAATGTTTTCATTTACATTTTCATTTGATTTTACTATATTTTGAATAACAAAAAGAGGTTAATATGAGTCGTTCCTATAAGAAGAATTACAAGTCTCCAATGTGCTGCACCGGTCGTAACGGAATCAAGAAGTGGAAACACGATACGAAACAGCAGCGTCGAGCACGCGAACATGCGCAGTTATTCAAGATTTACGAAGATGAAGAAGGTTTTGACGAAGAATCCTGCACGCCTATCAAGTACCAGAAGCAGAAGGACATGACCGACTGGTCCGGCCCGCACGACGGATGGAACCGTATGAGCGTACGTGCCGCGGAAGAGATGTGGGGTGAAATCGATGGCAAGCCGTACAAGGGCCATCGCAAGTAGAGTTTGACCTCTAAAACACGAAGGACTCACGGAACTGGACCTCCCGTGGGTCCTTTTTTTATACTTAAAATACATTCAAAATCTAAGATTTTTGATTCATATTTGAATTGTGGGCTTGAATTTTAAATTATGAATATAAATATTAGTCTTTAAAAAATAAGTCTTTAAAACACATTTATGTTGGACTGCACAAGTCAAAAAACTTTATATTATAATCATTTACAAAAAGTTTGAATATTACTATATTTGAAATATAAACAAGAGGTAATAATATGTACGAATATCCGAACCACAAATCCTATCCGCATTACACGCACGAATCCGAACAGACCGTGACGAAGAAGTTCTCCGCTCCGATGCTCGTCATCAAGGATAACGAACTGGTCGTTGCCGCTGTCGACCGTGAATAAAAACTTGACTTTTACCGTTTACAAAAGTCGTTGTAATTGCTATATTAGTGGCAACAAAAGAGGAATGAATGAAATACGATAAACTGCATTACATGGCGAAGGCCACCGTTTACGTTCGTGACGTGATTAACGGGATTGTTTCGCCTGTCGTCGTCACTGTGAAGGGCAATTTCAAGAACGATACAATCGCGAAGGTGCGTCTTACCTGGCGTTACCAGGATAAGTTGAAACGTGAATACAAGAAGACGGTCGTAGAAGAAAAGCCCTTGAAGTTCTACTACACGTCGAATCCGTTGGGTTTCATGATTGACGACAAGCTCGAACAGATGGAAATCTGACAAAAAATTTAAAAACTTTCGTGCTTACAATATTTGAATATTTTTCTATATTATAAGCATGAAAATGATACTAGGAATTTTAACGGTAGTTGCGATAACAATCGCCGCCGCGGTCTCTACCCTCCCGTCCGTGCTGATATTCGGCGCGTGTTTTATCGGTGCTAGAGGCGTATGAGTTTGCGCATTCGGGCCTAACATTAAACACCAATGCATCCCA
>Ga0265301_10007130_pt1 | contig 10527 bp, 8 predicted proteins | sample AusTroGonzalo_MG_2_FD_193488 | JGI IMG/M metagenome (GOLD analysis project Ga0265301, IMG submission 193488) | Bovine rumen microbial communities from tropical cattle in Woodstock, Queensland, Australia - Gonzalo_04 | ecosystem: Host-associated > Mammals > Digestive system > Stomach > Rumen ...
GTTTCAGCACGGCGGGAATGAAGAACAAGGGTAGGGGGTTCAGCAACAGAATTTGTAGGTTGGTGCTGGTCGTAGGATGCTCAGAGAAGAGCATCGCAAAGAGCACACATCCAGCTAATCCTTGCAATAGCATCAGCAGGGCGTCCCAGTATTTATAGGTCTTATGTCTGCGCCATTCAAGGATCAAAATACAGACAGATACCACCAATAGAATCAGGAATGTCTGAAGGGGGGATATTGGGAAGTCGGATTCGATAATCTGTACACCTGGCGGTACCAGCATATCTCGTTGACTGACCAATGGACGGTATTCACCATCCTTATAGACCTGCGCATGGTCGAAGTCATACATCAGGTTATGGGGTAAGAATTCCTGTTGTTCGTGGTTGGTGGGCTGATCCGCCTTGATACCTAAGAGAATATCATTGCCAAATTTCGCCCAAGGATGGTTTCTGACACACTCGTGCACCATCTCGCGATAGGTCGGGAAGAAATCCTCACGCAACTGGTATTCGATTTTTCCGCTGATACTCCGCAGAATCATATCACGTGGACGGGTGGAGCAGTTATCGTAGAAGAAGTTATAGCGGTAGATGCGATTGTCGGGCATTAGGTTCTCATTCAATGCCTGGATGACAGCCTTTTTCTCTTCTGAGGTCAGGTTGAGCTTTTGCTCGGTCACACTACTGCCCCATTTGTGATAGTAATTACAGAAATAAGGCATTGGTGTGGTACCCAACTCATAGTCAGTCAGACCGAAAACGAAGCGTAACACAAAATGAGGTGCTTTGAAATTGAATAGTCCCCAATTGAAAACCACATCTTCTCCCGTCCTTAAGTCATGATAGCGGAGTGCTGAATGACCATAGAGGCTGTAAATCTCCTCATGAGGTGAGCAAGTGAGCAGGCTAATGTCAACTGAATCTAAATTCGAAGTAGGCTCATTTTGAGCCGAAACAGGTATTATACTGCTGATTATCAGTAGAATAGATACTATTATAGATGTCTTAAATGTCATTTCTAAATGTTTCACGATGCAAAAATAACTTATATTTTTCAGTAAAAAGCGAACTTTTCGATTTTTTTTCAATAATTTTGCACGCTGAAATAATTTTCAACAGATACTAAAATACAATATGAATAGAATTCTGGTCAGTTTTCTGATCGCATCATCTGCGATGACAGCCTTTGCCCAAGGTGCCACAAACTCTCCTTATAGCCAGTTCGGATTAGGAGAGATAGCCCAGCAGGGCGGTAGTCAGAACAGAGGTATGGACGGTCTTGGTATCGCTCTTCATAGTGGCAATCAGGTGAATACCGCAAACCCTGCATCCTATGCTTATGTCGACTCCCTGACAATGCTTTTCGATATGGGGCTTTCAGCCTCCCTCACTCATTTCGAGGAAAATGGGGTAAAGAAGAATGCCCGTACCGGTAATTTTGAATATGCCGTCGGGTCATTTCGTCTATTTAAGAACGTGGGTGCTACCTTTGGTATCCTGCCAGTGACGAATGTGGGTTACAATTATTCAAGTTCCAACTATCTGGCCGAAGCACAGTCTACCATGGTGTCGTCCTATTCTGGCGATGGTGGTCTTCAGAAACTCTTCTTTGGAATGGGTGCCCGTTTAGGAAACCTTTCTGCAGGCTTCAATGTCGGTTACCTCTGGGGCGGCTATACCCATAATGTTGTCTTGTCGAGTTCTACGGCTGTCAATAGCCTGACTAAAAAATACCAAACGGATATATCCAACTATGTATTAGACTTCGGTCTGCAGTATTCGCTTCGTCTGAGCAAGAAAGACATGGTGACATTGGGTGCTACCTACGGATACGGTCATCAGCTGAATGCCGACGCTACTTGCGACATCATTAATTCCAACTCGACTATAAGCAAGGCTGATACGACGCATTGGGTGATTAGCAATGCCTTTGAACTGCCCCATACCTTTGGCGCAGGATTAGCCTATTCACATCTGAATACTTTAACGATAGGTATTGATGGAAAGCTACAGCGTTGGGGTGATCTGAAATTCCCCAAGGAGTCGGGCGGACAGTATCAGTTGACTACAGGCATGTTGAAAGACGCCTATAAAATGACCGTTGGAACGGAATGGGTTCCACGTTATAACAGTCGCCGTCTGATCGATCGTATTAAATATAGAATCGGTGCCAGTTACATGACTCCATATTATAAAATAGGTAATGTAGATGGTCCGAAGCAATATAGTATCAGCGCTGGTTTCGGTATTCCCATCCAGAACCAGATCAATGCGCGCTCTTATCTGAATATCAGTGCCCAGTGGGTGAATCAGTCGATTGACGGTTTGTTGAAGGAGAACACCTTCCGTATCAATCTGGGTGTCACCTTCAATGAGCGTTGGTTTGCCAAGTGGAAGGTGGAGTAGGAAATATATAATGATGGGGGAAATGTGTGAGATAATGAAACGTAAAAGGTGGTGCCGGATGGTGTTACCCATACTCCTCTCTTTTCAATTCTCACTTCTTATTACCTCCTGTAATGAAGCCCAGGAACATACAGCTCCTGCCATCAACGACAGAGATTCCGTTTCGATGATGGTATCCTATGGCGTCAACACCCTTATCAGCGACTCTGGTATTATCAAATATAAGATTGTGACAGAACGTTGGGATGTGAATGTGATCAAACAACCTTCACGTTGGACCTTTGAGAAAGGTGTCTTTTTCGAACAGTTCGACCAGAACTTTCATGTTGAAGCTTATGTCCAGGCAGATACAGCCTGGTATTATGACCAACAGAAACTATGGCATTTGCGTGGTCGTGTAAGAATCAGGAATTCCAATGGATTGATCTACCAGAGTGAGGAACTCTATTGGGATGGTCTCAAACATGAGCTCTATTCGAATGTGTTTTCTAAGGTGACCACGCCAGAACGTACCCTTCAAGGCACGTATTTCCGCAGCGACGAGCAGATGCGCCATTATACGGTTAGCAACTCCAAGGGCTCGTTCATGGCTGAGGATATGACAGGTGAGAACAAGAATCAGGGAACATCTCCCGGTGATACTGCACAACAACAGGTGGAACCCATTCTCCGTCCGCAGGCACAGAAACACGCCAAAACTTCACAATAACATTTACCAAGTATGTCGACACTCATCATAGGATTGCTCATTTCAATGCTGTTTTCTGCCTTCTTTTCTGGCATGGAAATAGCTTTTGTGTCGAGTAACAGGATGTTGGCAGAAATGGATCGTGAGAAAGGCGGTCTGTCCCAGCGGGCCATCAGTTTGTTTTATCAGCATCCCAGTAATTTCGTCTCAACGATGCTGGTTGGCAATAATGTCTCTTTGGTCATTTATGGTATCCTATTTGCCCAGATCTTTGATCAGACGCTGTTTTATGCGCTTGACGATGGCATGCGGGTAACCTGTGACACCTTATTGTCGACGCTGATTGTTCTTTTTACAGGCGAATTCCTGCCCAAGACCATCTTCAAGAGCAATCCGAACATGATGCTCACCATTTTTGCCATTCCTGCCTGGTTATGCTATGTGGTTTTGTATCCCATCAGTCGTATAGCTACGCTCCTTTCCAAGGGTATTCTTCGCGTCTTTGGTGTCAGGATGAACAAGAACATCGGGGATAAGGAATTTACTAAAGTCGACCTGGACTATCTTGTGCAATCCAGTATTGACAATGCCAAGGATGATGAGGAGATCGGTGAGGAGGTAAAGATCTTCCAGAATGCCCTCGATTTCTCTGAAACAAAGGTACGCGATTGTATGGTTCCCCGTACGGAAATCGATTCTGTAGAAGATACAGATACTATTTCAGAGTTGAAACAGGTGTTTACCGAAAGTGGACATTCCAAGATTATCGTCTATCATGAGGACATCGATCATGTGATAGGTTATATTCACTCTTCCGACATGTTCCGTCTGACCGCATCCGACAATGTGCATATCTCAGATTTGAAGTCACAGATTATCCGTGAGATCAGTTTTGTGCCGGAAACGATGTTTGCATCTAAATTAATGAAGATGCTGATGCAGCAAAAACGGTCTCTGGCTATTGTCGTCGACGAGTTTGGGGGTACCAGTGGCTTAGTGTCGCTCGAAGATATCATGGAGGAGATTACGGGTGAGATAGAGGATGAACACGACAACAAAAGTCATGTTGCCAAACAGGTGGGCGAGGGCGAGTATTTGCTTTCTGCCCGATTGGAGATAGAAAAAGTCAACGAGATGTTTGCTCTGGAGTTACCAGAGAGTGACGAATATATGACAGTTGGAGGCCTTATTCTACACGAATATCAGTCATTCCCGAAACTTAACGAGGTGATACGAATCAAATCGTATGAGTTCAAAATAATTAAGAATACGGCTACAAAAATCGAACTGGTTCGACTAAAAGTGATGGAATAAGCATTTTTAACCATCGAAATTAGGTTGTTTGTGCTTTTTTTTGCTGAAAAATTTCGCTATTTCCGACAATTTTAGTAATTTTGCCGACTGAATTGTGCGTTGCGCATAAAGAATTAATTGAAGATAAAGAAAACAAAAAATAAAAAATTAAAACAAAATGGCAGCATTAGGAAAAATTAGAAAAAGAGGCGTGACTCTGGTGATTGTCATCGGACTCGGCCTGTTCGCCTTCATTGCTGAAGAGGCTTTCCGTTCTTGTGAAGCCACAAAGAACCAGCAGCGTCAGCAGGTGGGCGAAGTGTTAGGAAACAAAATCAATGTTCAGGAGTTCCAGGCTCTCGTAGACGAGTACCAGGAGGTGATCAAACTGACTCAGGGTCGTGACAATCTTACTGAGGAGGAACTCAATCAGGTGAAAGATCAAGTCTGGAACCAGTTTATCAATGAGCAGATTATCTCAAACGAAGCCAAGAAAATTGGTCTGACCGTTACCAATGAGGAGTTGCAGAACATTCTCAAAGAAGGTACTAACCCCATGTTGAGACAGTCTCCTTTCGTGAATCAGCAGACGGGTCGTTTCGACATCACGATGCTCACGAAGTTCCTGGCCGATTATAAGAAGAATGCCGGCAATCCCCAACTTGCTGAGTCTTATGAACGTATCTACAAGTATTGGCAGTTCATTGAGAAGCAGCTGCGCACACAGACATTGGCTCAGAAGTTCCAAGGTCTTGTAGTAGGCTCTCTGCTCTCAAATCCTGTTTCTGCTAAGATGGCTTTCGATGCCCAGAACCAGGAGAACGACATTCTGCTTGCCAGCATCCCTTACAGCTCTATCAATGATAACGATGTGAAGGTGAGCGACGCTGATATCAAGGCCAAGTTTGATTCTGAGAAGGAGATGTACAAGCAGACCATGGAAACCCGCGACTTCAAGTATGTTGATTTCCAGGTGCTTCCTTCTGCAGCTGACCGCGAGGCGCTGATGAAGACGATGAACGATGCTTACGAGAAGCTCCAGAGTGGTGCTAATCCTGCTGAGGTTGTTCGTAAGGCTCAGTCTCAGATGCCCTACTCAGGCATGGCCGCTACCAAGAATGCTTTCCCACGTGATATCATCAATCGTATCGACTCGATGTCAGTAGGTGAGACCAGCCGTCCATTCGAAACCGCAGCAGACAATACATTGAATGTCGTGAAGCTGATTGCCAAGACACAGGCTCCTGACTCTATTGAGTATCGTCAGATTCAGGTTACAGGTGAGACACTGGAGGCTATCCGCAAGACTGCCGACAGCATTACCACCGCTTTGAAGGCCGGTGCTAACTTTGAGGAACTCGCCAAGAAATATGGTCAGGAGGGTAAGTCTCAGTGGCTGACATCTGCCATGTATGAGAATTCCAGCAACATGGACGAGGAGTCAAAGAACTATCTGGCCAGTATCAATGGCCTCGGTGTCAACGAGGTGAAGAACCTTGAGTTCTCTCAGGGTAATATCGTGATGCAGGTTCTGAGCCGCAAGGCAATGGTCGACAAGTATGATGTGGCTGTTATCAAGCATACCATCGACTTCTCAAAGGCTACCTATTCTGATGCTTACAACAAGTTCAGTCAGTATGTCAGCGAGAACAAGACCTTGGCTGATCTGGAGAAGAATGCCGATAAGTTTGGCTTCAAGGTTCTGGAGCGTAAGGATATGTTCAACTCTGAGCACAATGTGGTTGGTCTGCGTTCTACCCGTGAGGCTATGAAGTGGCTCTTTGATGCGAAGGAGGGTGACGTGAGCCCGCTGTATGAGTGTGGTAACAACGACCATCTGCTTGTTCTGGCCCTGACCAAGGTTCATTCTGTTGGCTATCGCGATTTTGAGAGTGTGAAGGATATGATCAAGACAGAGGTCCTGAATGATAAGAAGTTTGAGCAGATCAAATCTAAGTTCGCCAACGTGAAGAGCATCGCCGATGCCCAGAAGGCTGGTGCAAAGGTTGATTCTGTGAACCAGATTACTTTCGGTGCTCCTGTATTCGTACAGGCTACCGGTGCCAGCGAGCCTGCTCTGTCAGGTGCTGTGGCTGGTGTAAAGCAGGGTGCGTTCAGTCCTGCTCTCGTGAAGGGTAATGGTGGTGCTTATCTCTTCCAGGTCAACCGTAAGGCTGCCCGTGAAGGTGAGCAGTTCGATAACAAGGCTTATGAGAAGCGTCTGCAGCAGCAGGCTGCTCAGGCTGCCGGCCGTTTCGTTTCTGAGCTCTATCAGAAGGCCGATGTGGTCGACAACCGCTACCTCTTCTTCTAAGACTATACTTTAGAAATTGTATAAATTAGAAACAAATCTCGCAAAACATTTGCGGGATTTGTTTTTTATTTGTATATTTGCAAACGATACACATTATTTATTAATAACTAAACAAAAGAAACAAGTACGATTATGAAGAAAAAGTTTATCTGCGCCGTTTGTGGATATATCTATGAAGGCGATGCTGCTCCCGAGAAGTGCCCCATCTGTAAGGCGCCTGCTTCTAAGTTCTCTGAACTCAAAGACGAGGGTGAGACCACCTATGCCACTGTTCACCGTATTGGCGACGGCAAGCCCGAGGGTGTATCACAGGAGATGATCGATGACCTTCGCAACCACTTCAATGGTGAGTGTAGTGAGGTCGGTATGTATCTGGCAATGGCTCGTCAGGCTGATCGTGAGGGCTATCCTGAAATCGCAGAGGCTTTCAAGCGCTATGCTTTCGAGGAGGCTGACCATGCTTCTCGTTTTGCAGAACTGCTGGGCGAATGTGTATGGGACACCAAGACCAACCTGGAGAAGCGTGCTGCTGCCGAGGCTGGTGCCTGCGAGGACAAGTTCCGTATTGCCAAGAACGCGAAGGCTGCCGGATTTGACGCTATCCATGACACAGTTCATGAGATGGCCAAGGACGAGGCTCGTCACGGTGCTGGCTTTGCTGGCTTGCTGAAGCGCTACTTTGGTAAGTAAGCATACAATAAAACTTTAGAAAATCCGTTTTATCAATTGATGAAACGGATTTTCTATTTTCTTCTGATCCTTTCAGCCCTGATGGCCTGCGAAGACGATGACAGTTTCTCTTCGTCAGGTGGATTGTCGCTGACATTCGGAACTGATACACTCAAAATGGATACGGTGTTCTCAAGATCATCGTCATCCACCTATAGTTTCTGGGTATATAACCATCATTCAGAAGGTCTGAGACTATCGAACGTCCGGCTTTCAAAGGGCAACCAGACGGGATTCCGTGTGAATGTCGACGGTTCGTATCTCGACAATTCGAATGGCTCTCTGATAAACGACCTGGAAATCCGTCGCAAAGACTCCCTTCTCGTGTTTGTGGAACTGACGCCCTCTGATGCCCAACAGTTAGGACTGCGACTGGTGGAGGACAACCTGGTGTTTACACTCGAGAGCGGCATCGTACAGAAAGTGAACCTGCGTGCCTGGGCCTGGGATGCAGAGCGATGGGATCATCTCACCCTGCAGCATGATACAACCATCATCTCAGCACGTCCCATCATCGTGTTCGGACCTCTGACCATTCCCAGCGATGTGACACTCACATTGAAGAATACCACCCTTTATTTCCACGATCAGGCAGGTATCGATGTGCATGGTTCATTGGTGACGGATAGTTGTCTGATGCGTGGTGATCGTCTCGATCGGATGTTCTCCTATCTCCCTTATGACCGCATCAGCGGACAATGGTGTGGCATCCGTTTCTTTGAGACTTCCACGAAGAATCGTCTCACAGATACTGAGATCCGCAACACAGGCGATTATGCCATCTTATGCGATTCGGCTGCTTTCGATGCAGATGAACTGCGTCTGGATCTGTTGCGCTGCGTCATCCACAATGGTGAGGGTACAGGCCTTGCCTGTCGAAATGCCAATATCAGACTGCAGATGTGCCAGATATCGAATATGGCTGGTGAATGTGTAGCCATCGAGGGTGGACAGGCGCAGATACACCGCTGCACATTGGCCCAGTTCTATCCTTTCGATGCCAATAGGGGAGCAGCCCTGTTGTTTACGAATACCCTGCCGCTCCAGAACCTGCTCTGCGACAGTTCTATCATCACCGGCTATAACAGCGATGTGATGATGGGTATCCAGACGGATACGGCTCAAGTGTTCGAATATCGGTTCATGCAATCCCTTCTGCGAACGCCGAAGGTGGAGACGGCCGATTCCGTGCGTTTCTCAGATATCATTTGGGAATCGCCGAAAGACAGCATCCAAGGTGCCCGCCAGTTCCGCCTCATCGATGAAGAGAACTTTATCTACGATTTCCACCTCGACTCTCTTTCGACGGCCAAGGGATTAGGTTGTTATTAGAATTCCGAGAAGCAGAGCGGCATCAGCGTTCCAATGCCCTCCATCACATAGACATGCTTGCGACCATAGAGCAGGATACGGATTGGCCCTTTGGCCCTCGTTTCCGACTCAAGGATCACCTGTCTGCATGCGCCGCAAGGACCAGTGGGTTCCTCTGTCAGTTCACCATCCGTACCACGGGCAGCGATGGCCAGCATCCTCACAGGGACATCCGGATATTGTGCACCGGCATAAAACAGCGCGGTGCGCTCAGCGCAGATACCTGAAGGATAGGCGGCATTCTCCTGATTACTGCCCGACAGTTCCACCCCATTTTCGAGGCGTACAGCGGCTCCCACCTTGAAATGGGAATAAGGCGAATAACTGCGGTCGGTGGCTTCGATGGCCAGTTCTATCAGATGACGCTCCTCTTGCGAGAGTTCTTCGGTCTGACAGACCTTAATAAGGGATTTTAGTTCCAGATTTTCCATATATTGCTGATATTTTCGGCAAAGATACAAATAATCTGCGATAATCGATGAAATCTGTGGATTTTTTTTATATCTTTGCACCGAAATAACATTGAAATCATGAAGAAAGCCCTATTTATACTCATCACAATTCACTGTTCACTATTAACAGTTCACGCGCAGATAAAGTGGAACGAGCGCTACCAGCAGTATATCGATCAGTATAAGGACATTGCCATCGAGGAGATGCATCGCTGGAAGATTCCTGCCAGCATTACCCTTGCGCAAGGCCTTTTCGAGAGCGGAGCAGGACAGAGTGAACTCGCCAGAAAGGGTAACAACCATTTTGGTATCAAGTGTAATGGTTGGGAGGGTCGGAAAGTCTACCATGACGACGATGCCCGTAACGAGTGCTTCCGAGCTTATAACTCAGCCTTCGAGTCGTTTGAGGACCACTCCCGTTTTCTCGTGAATGGCCAGCGCTACCGTAGCCTCTTCAATCTGAAAACCACCGACTATAAAGGTTGGGCTCGTGGTCTGAAGGCTGCCGGCTATGCCACGAATCCTGCCTATGCTGACAAACTCATTGAGATCATCCAACTCTACAAACTCTACGAATACGACACCGCCAAGAGTGCCGATCGCTTTATGGTAGAGCACACGAAGGATCACAACGTGGGTGGTGCGGCTTTGCATCCCATTAAGATCTTCAACAAGAACTACTATCTCATTGCCCGTCGTGGTGACACGTTCAAGTCGATAGGCGAGGAAGTTGACATCAGCTACCGGAAGATTGCCAAATACAACGAGCGCAACAAAAACGACCGCCTTACTGAGGGTGAGGTCATCTGGCTGAAGAAGAAACAGAAGAAAGCGCCCAAGGATTACAAGGGTCGTCTGCACTATGTCCGTCAGGGTGAGTCTATGTATTCCATTGCCCAGAGCTATGGCATCCGTCTGAAAAGCCTCTATAAGATGAACCACATGTCACCCGACGATGATCTCCATGTCGGACAAGGCTTGAAGTTACGTTAGTTTTTCTTTTTGCGTTTCTTTTTCTCACTTGAGAAAAGATCCCTGAGGCCATTGAAGTCTTTCTTCATGATAAGACCGAGGCCTTGGGTATTAAGCGACGACTTGGTGAAATAGCGGTCGTTGGTCATGTTATACATCTTGACTGAGAGGTTACCATTCGGCAAGAGCAAATACTGTATGTCAAAGTCGCCGATAAACGACTTGGTGGCACGGGTGACATTGTCGCGATAGCCAAACTGTCCGTTCAGCAGCAGACGGTTGTTAAGCATACGACCGCTG
>Ga0265301_10007131_pt1 | contig 10527 bp, 26 predicted proteins | sample AusTroGonzalo_MG_2_FD_193488 | JGI IMG/M metagenome (GOLD analysis project Ga0265301, IMG submission 193488) | Bovine rumen microbial communities from tropical cattle in Woodstock, Queensland, Australia - Gonzalo_04 | ecosystem: Host-associated > Mammals > Digestive system > Stomach > Rumen ...
TAGCGGGAAAACTTTTGCCAGAATGACGCTCGCCGTAGATCGCAGGAGAGCAAAAGACGGGCAGCAGCAGGCAGACTTTCCGACGCTGATAGCGTGGGGAAAAACGGCGGAATTTGCTGAAAAGTATCTTTTTAAGGGCAAGAAAATTCTGGTCGAGGGCAGCTTGCAGACCAGCAGTTATGAGAAGGGCGGCGTGAAGCATTACACGACGGACGTATTGGTGGACAATATCGAGTTTGCGGACAGCAAGCGGCAGGACGATGGCGGCGGTAACTATGCAGGAAATGATGATATCCCGTATTGATGGGAGGGAAATAATACGATGGCAAAGCGGAAAGCGATCAGTAAATCCCTTCGCTTTGAAGTGTTCAAGCGTGATTCGTTTACTTGCCAATACTGCGGGCGAAGTGCGCCGGAAGTTATTTTGCAAGTTGACCATATTGAACCAGTTTCCAAAGGCGGCAAGAATGACATATTAAATCTCATAACTTCTTGCCGTGATTGCAATTTAGGCAAGGGCGCAAAGAAACTTGATGATAATACTGCCATAGTAAAAATCAAGAAGCAGCTTGATGAGGTAAATGAACGACGCGAACAGCTTGAAATGCTTATGCGGTGGAAGAATGAATTGTTAAAGATACGTGAACAGGAACTTGACGATGTTTGCGATTATTGGGCCGACGTTGTTAATCCGTATTCCTTAAATGATGCTGGTCGCCTTAGCATGAAAAAACTTTTATATCGGTTTACGGTCAAAGAGGTATTAGAGGCGATTGATATAGCTGGACATAGTTATCTTAAATACGTTAGAGACGATAAGGACAAGGAAAACTTTAAGTTAGATCATCAAAGCGTCGAAAATGCTTTCTCAAAAATAGGCGGGATTTGTTACAACAGGAGGAAGGACAATGCCAAGAGCAAGGAACATTAAGCCTGGGTTTTTCATGAATGAGGACTTGGCTGATATTTGTCCTGAGGGGCGGCTTTTATTTATCGGCTTGTGGATGCTTGCAGATCGTGAGGGGCGTCTGGAAGACAGGCCTAAAAAAATCAAGGCGGAGATTTTCCCATATGAAAATTATGACGTTGATTCGTTACTCAATGACCTCGAATCGAAAAATTTCATTAAAAGGTATAGCCTAGGCAATGCCAAGGACATGCCTAGGTACATACAAGTCATAACCTTTACACGGCATCAAAATCCTCATCCACGGGAATCAAAAAGTATCATACCTCCTTACAATGAAAACGCTGAAACCGTTGAAAAAACTGAAAGCCATGAAAAGGAATTGCCTAGGCAAGACCTAGGCATAACCAAGGATTTGCCTAGCCATGAAAAGGAATTGTCGAGCAATGCTGAATCCCCATTCTCTGAATCCCCATTCTCTGATTCTCTGAATCCTGATTCCAATGCTGCAGCTAACGCGCGCGCGGAAGTAGTCTCTATGTTTGAGAATTGTATTCATCCAGTCGCAAACGAAATAGAACGTGATTCTTTGATTGCCATGATTGAAGAGGACGGATATGAACTTGTGAAGGACGCAATCAAAGAGGCTGCTGCAAACCGCGGGCGAAGTGTACGGTATATCCAGGCTATTCTTGATCGCTGGCGGAAGGAGGGAAAGCATGGACGAGGTACAGGCTATCGTCGAAAGAATCAAAGAAGCCCAGAAGAAGAAAAGCGAAAGTGGGACAACGAGCCAAACGGCTGGCGATCAGACCTTGCAATCTGACGAGAAGCGCAAGCGGCTTGAATCCTGCGGGATTTACAAGCGCTTCCAGAACGTGACGTTTGCAGCAATCGAGCGCCGAGGCTTGCCGTCTGACAACGTGATACGGGAGAACTACGCACACGTGCAGGACTATGTGGCTCATTTGGCGGAGAATTTAAAGCGCGGATACGGGCTGATCTTGACTGGCGGTTACGGGACTATGAAAACAACGCTGGCCGTGGCTGTATTGCGTTCACATCTTGACGCCGGCGGGAACGGTTTATTTCTTCCGATGTGCTCCATGATGGACAATCTGTTTACGATGCGGGAAATGTCACGCGAGGAATGGGCGCGATATGAGAAGCGCATACGGTCAACGCCGTTGCTTGTGCTTGATGATCTGGGCAGCGAGGACACGGATAAAAGCTGGGTGCGTGCGAAGGCTGACAGCATAATCACGGAGCGCTACAACAAAATGCTGCCGATCATCGTAACAACGAATCTGACGCAGGACGAATTGTTAAACACATATTCCGGGCGTATTGTGGACAGACTGCGAAACACGTCCAGATGCTTGACGTTTGGCACAGGTTCGCAGCGGCGAGTTATGGGAGGACAGGCATGAAAGCGAATCGTGAAGATGTGGTTCAAGCCGCGCTGACTGTTGAGCGGTGGTGCGCGGAAAATAAAGGGTGCATAAATAAAGACCGCATAGATTGTCCATTCGTAGGCAGAAATGGAATGTGTACATTGATAGGTCTGCCGGACGCATGGAATCTTGTAGAAAAACTACGCACAAGGGGGCTGGAACATGAAAAGTGAATTTTTGCATACGCCGGAAGAATACTGGAAAATGTTTCGTGACGGATGCCGTAGCGGAAAGGCTACTTTTAACCTTCCGCATGGCTGCACGGAAGAAGATAAAGATATTGTTCTTGCTTTTTTCTGCTATCTTATGGCGGTTTCTGATTCTCCAGTTGAGGAATTGCCCGCCGATGATGACGACCCATTCTGCCTCGAGGGATACAAATTGATTTCAGTATCGTCGTTTATGCGATTTTATCCGTTTTTCTCAAAGGTTGCGGCGAAAAGGATTTTTGATCGTGGTGTCGAGTTGTTTGTTACGGGCGTTAACCCGCAAAAGATGGACGCAGGATTTATAGGCTCGATTATACCGGGCGCAGAAATATCGTATTCTCCGACGGTAAGTATTGAGGTAAAAGGTAAACGGTTCAAGCACTTAACGAATATCGTTATAGGCTCATGCGTTATAACTCATGGCAAAAGGTCGAAGCGGTATGTGCATCTTGTAAACGACCTTTTCAATTTAGGCGGAGAGCCGCCAAGGGTTAAAGCAATACGACCTAAAGAGGCGTTATTAGTGACGGAGGCACAACATGACGATTGAATTTACAGTACCCGGTCGCCCCGTTCCGATGGCGCGGCCTAGAGTGACGGCGCGGGGAACGTACACGCCGAAGCGGTGCAGGGACTATAAGACGGCTGCGATGATGTTCGCGCGTCGTGCTATGCACGACAGGGAGCCGATTGAAGGCGCGGTTGCGTGCCGAATTGAGTTATATTTCAACGTGCCGAAAAGCTACACGCAGGGGAAGCGTCTAGCGGCAAGGCACAATGTTATAAAGCCGACAGGACGCAACACAGGCGACGCCGACAACCACGCGAAAGCGATATTGGACGCGCTGAAGGGGATTTGTTGGAATGACGATAGCCAGGTCACGCGGCTGATTGTCGAAAAGCGGTTCACCGATACGGGCGACAAGGCGAAAGTGTGGATATGTGAGGATGATAAGCATGACTAAATACCGTCTCGAAATGACCGAGGAACAGGCGCGAAATATTGTAATGCCGGAATTGCGAGATATGAATAGCCTGCACGGTTCGCATGGCGTTTACGCCAAGGAAGAAACAGAATGCCGGAATGTGAGGCGGTGGAAGATGAATAAACAAGAACTAAAACAACAATATCGTGATATGGCTGTCGCAGAGTTGGCAAAAGGGACCAACGAGTATTTGTTTAATTGCGATTGGAAACGGATATTCAAGGCATACTATTTAGACGTTCAGCATAAATTCAGCGAGAGTTACCTCGGAGAAACCACAATTCTCGAAGAATGTAAAGCGGTTGCTGCGTTAAGAGATTTGTGTGACCGATATATCAAAGCGCGGGAAAAAGAGAAAGCGTCAGGGATAAAGAGGTGGAGCGGAAATGCAACGTGACGAGAGACCAGCGACAACGGCGCAAATAGAATATGCGCGGGACTTGATACTCAAACTTGGCTACGATTTGGATTGGTACGACCTCGAAAGCATGACGCGAGGGCAAATTTCGCGGCTGATTGACGAGTTGCGAGACGAGTGGGAGGGCTGATTGTGATAGTCTTTGCAAACGACGAAATTCGAAGGTTTGTAGAATGGATAAGCGATAAAGATATTTCTCCTGTCGAGTTATACGTTGTTCCCGGTTATGATGCGTTGGAAGTTTGCGACGCAGAACATGATGAAACAGTTGCTTTCGGTGTGTATGACCCGGAAAACAAGAGAATCATTGTGCCGGAAGGGATAACGGACGAGGACAAGGCTTTTGTATTGTCGACGATCGCCCATGAATACTATCACCATATTGAGGATTCGTGGGGATGGGAACACGACGATGTCAAGGCGGAAGAATACGCGGCGGAAATGGTTAGTAAATTTAAGAGATAGGAGGGGTGACGATGGACGAACTTAAACCTTGCCCGTTTTGTGGCGGGAAGGCGCGTATCATTTATTGTGGCGACGATCATATACCGCAGGTTAGATGCGATAATTGTCTAGCTGTGATGGGTTGGCACTGTGAGAGTTGGTCGGCCATTCGCGGAGAGTTGTATTTCAAAACGGCGGATGCAGCAATCAAAGCTTGGAACAGGAGGGCTGACGATGGACGTTGAACGTATTTCTGACAAGAATTTATTAGCTTTACAAATGATGACTTGTTCGCACAAAGGAAACCAAGGACTAGGGTTTTATTCTGACGTTTATGCCGCTGTGTCTGAATTGATTGAGCGCAGAGAAGCCGCGGGAGAATGGAAAGGATTGGCTGACGATGGACATAAAGGAACGGATTGACGGGTTGACCGAGCAGGAGGCAAAGACAGCGCTGTTTGAAATAATACAGACAGTTATCGCTATGCACAAAGGTTTTCTATATGAGTTGAAGAAAATACTAAAGGAGGCGCGGAAATGAGTTATGTTCGTGAAGTGTATAGTGTATTAGACCAACGGCGGCGAGAGTTAGACGCGCTTATTTTCTCGCTTGTAGGAATGGACACTGAATGCGGCGGCATGGAGTCATTGGACGACGAAACAAAACGCCGAATTGAAATTGCTCTCAATGAAGTGCTTTTTATAGAGCGATATTCGGTGGAAGAAATTTTAGGGGAGGCGAGGAAATGACAGAGGACGAAATGATGCGTAAATACGCCGCGGCGCACGGGTGCGGCGAAGAAAAACATATTTGTTATTACTGTGGGCGTCCGGCGTATATCCGAAAAATTCTTATTGGTGATGACGATGCTATACATTGGCTGTGCGATGAATGCAACGCCAAACACAATGCCATGCTGGAAAATGCCGATAATAAAAGTGCGAAAATTAACGACGACTACCCACAAGCGCACGAGCCAAACGAGTACAGATACCTTTCCCCCGCATGGCTTGACGAGATCGCGAAGGGGCTGACGGCAGGGCAGGAAAAATATCCGGGCGAAACATGGCGAGAGATACCCGCAAGGGAGCACGCATGGCGGGCGGTGAGGCATTTGGTGTTATACCTCAAGGGCGATAAAGCCGACACGCATTTAATAAATGCGGCTATGCGAACAATGATGGCGTTTGAAACGGACGCGGCAGAAAACAGCACGATTGAATGGGAAAAGCTGATGCGTGAAAAAGGGTGCGGCTGATGAAATTCAAGAAACCGCGCAACGGCCATTTTACGGTTTATTGCTTTGAATGTTTGCACTGGCGTTATTTATATACGCGCGGTTGTGCAAATATTGGAATCTGTAATGCAGTCAGTGACGATATAACGGAACAGGACGCTTATGATAAACCATGCGGGGCGTTCAAAAAACGAGAAAAGGGGTGCGGCTGATGGAGATTTGGGGGATTCCAGTTGTTGTTACGGTGCAAGATGTGTTAAGCCTTGGCGGAATAGCTATTGTTATATGCGCTTTTGTAATTTCCATTCCAATTTTGTTGGTTGCGGAAATTGCCAGGGCATTGTCCAAGCTACGGAAACGCCCTTTTTAGCCGTTTTTATACCATGACACGATAGATTACATTCGGACAATAAAAAAGACGGCGAGAGGGCCGTTTATGGAGGCGAAAAATTTGCAGCGCGAATCACGGGACGCAAACGTGAGAAAAATCGAGTACATGATACGGCATGAAAAGCAGATTGCCGAGGCGGTCGAGGAAGCGAAGCTGTCGCCCAGTAGTAATTTAAGCGGCGAACATACTGGGCATAGTTACATCCCGGACCCGACGGCTTCCCAGGCGATACGCCACGCGGCGGAGGTTCCAAAGGTTTTCGTGGACGGTCGCACGGTCGAGTGGCCGGAGCGATGGCTGAAAGTGATACGCGCGGTCCGAGCCTGGTGCGTCGAGGATTCAATCAGGGGCGAGATATTCCGGCGCCGATACGGAGGGCATAGAAAAGAAAGCCGGTTCCTGACAATGGATTCTCTGCACATAGCGGAGCGCACATATTACAGCGTTCTTGACGATATAAGGGCCTACGCCATACAATGCGCGGCGCAGGCCCAGGTTGTGCGGGTCTTTTAGCTTTTGCCCAGTCTGAATTTAGGGAAAAAAGAGGCGGGATTGCTCCCGCCTGGTTTGGGTTAAGATTAAATCTGCTTCCCGCTCGTGTCTCCGATTACCCACAGCAGCGCGTCAATGTTGCACAGCATTTCCTCTTTATCCTCCGCTGTTCCGATAGTAGCGGCTTTTCTCATAAGCTCGTCGATCTTTTCTTGAATTTCGCGTTCAGTTTTCATGATTCATGCCTCCTCCACTTGTTCCATAAGTTCCGCTTTGTTTTTGCCCCATCCGATTGCCAAGTCCTCAATATCCTTGTCCGTTACAATCCAGTCGTTATCGTTGTTGAGGTCGAGGTCGCCGCAGTCGCTCCAGTTTAGCCGGTATTCTTCTTTGATTAAATACTTTTTCATTTTCGTTTCCCCCTTCGTTTTGCCCAGTCGGCGTTTATGTTTCAAAACGCCTCGTTTCGTTTCTCTGAAATTATATCACGGATTCGTCATAGCGAATAGGAAAATGTGTTTTTTGAGTGTCGCCTGGCTGACCGCTTCCGGGTATGCCGAATAGGCCGGATTTCCCCGGTCGTATTGCGATACCCGCCCGCACTTTGCCCGGCATATTATCAGCTCCGGGATTTTCGCTTCTCCGCTGGTCCGCAAATCGGCAACAAAATTTTTCCCATTGATCTTGACCGTCGCCCGGTAGCCGTCAGGTAGATTCCTGATTGTCATTGCGCTTCCTCCTCTCTTTTGCCCAGTTTCCTTTATGCGCTGATTCGCTTTTGTCCGGCTGCGGCTTTTCCGTCGTAGTAGCCGGTAGACCGTGCGCTCATTGTCGCGCTGCTTCCCTTGATTGCCCTGTAGCGTTCCCTCGTCAAGTGCGGGTAGCGTTCTTTCGTCGCCTGGTTGACTTCATCCGGGACAACCAGAGCGAGGGCGCGGCACTGTTGACCGAGTTCCTCATGGATTGCCTTGATAAATCCGCGGGCGTATGCAAGTTCAACTTCCCGGCAATGTCCATACAATTCCTTCGCCTTGCGCTTTTCCTCTTTGATTCCCTTGTAGATAAGGACAAAGAATGTATTAAACATTTCCTCCCATACTTCCCGATCTTGTTTCTTTCCCATGATGATGATTCGGGGGCGGGCGAAGGTGGTGTCATGTATGCACCGGCAGCAGAGATTTTTCGCTAGGACGTTTGCAAGTTCAGTCTGCCATTGCTTTTGAGTTTCAAACTCCGTCGAGTCAATCTTTTCAAGCTCCGGCGCGGTGACTTCGCTGATCTTGTACTTTGCCATAAGTCGCTGCGCTGCTTTCGCCGCCTCGATTGCCTCCGCCTCGCTTGCTCCGTTCTCTACGGTTTTCTCGAGCAAGGCACGAATCTTTTCCATGATCTTTTCATTGTCTGCCATTTTCAATACCTCCTTAAAATTTTATGATAGTGCTTATTGATTGCGCGGAAAATTGGTTTTATCTCTTTTTCCAGCAGTAAGCCCGTTTTTGCTAAATCGACGCCGTAACAATCTGTAACGGTTACGTCATATTTTGTGGTGATTCCGTCCGGCGTGTCCTCGAAGTGCGGCCGGGTGTAAATTGATACGCTATACATTTTCATCCCCCCTTTTTTGTTGTTGGCCTGCCTCGTCAGTACCGGGAAGGCCGTCCCCCGGTAGACGCCCCGCAGGGCGTTTCGGCTTAGTGTGCGAGCATGTTATAGATAAAATTCGTTTTCGGGTCGGTAATGTCTTTTCCTAGGTAGTAGAGATATTTCCCGCACATTACGCAATAACTATCTTTTCCGTAGTATTTTTCTTTCATTCCTGTTATGTTCGGGTTGGGGCCTGCGTTCGGGAATCCGTCAAGCAGGATTTCATATTTTATTGGTACGCGCTTGGTCTTCATGTTTTCCGCCTCCTTATGCTATCAGGGCACGCGCCCCGCCGCTCTTCAATTCTTCGCTGCCGTACTTCTCGCGAATGTGCGCCATCGTCGCGCCCTTGCCACGGTGATAATGGGCGTCCTCGTCTTTTCTGTAGTACCACATCATTTTCTTTTTCGCCCAACGAAAACGGGCTTCTTTTAAGTTGTCCTTTACGTTTCGCGTGTCTCCGCTTACCCATATCCAGGAGCCGCAAATTTCTATATTGATTCCGGGCAAGTCCATGATCTTCGTTATTGCTTCCCTGAGTTCTTCGTCAAGGTTTAACAGTGCTTCTTTCGTTTGGTATTCTTCGTTGAGCTTCTTCATTTCCTCTTCGCTCCCGCCGTGGTCGGGGTGGATAGCTGCGGCGGCTTTTTTGTATTCTCGCCGGAGTTCCTTTTTTGCTTCCTCGTTTTTGCCGTTTGCCTTGTTGATAAGGTCGGACAGATTGATCATTTTCGCCATTGTGAAAACCTCCTTTTAATTGTGACCGCTAGTCTTGTATATTGCTAGCCTTTATCCTTGGCTAAAGCATATCACAAAAACCTATTACTAGCAATAGGACTATAGTCTATTTCGCAGTATATTTGACAAGAAATATTGCTAGCAGTACAATAAAAAGGGAGGTGATTTTATGGCAAAATATAACCAGGCGCAAAATAGAGCGGTCCAGCGGTACAAAGATAAAGCGTACGATCGGCTAGCCGTTGCAATCAAGAAAGGCAAGCGTGACGAATGGAAGGCCGCTGCGGCCGATCTTGGCTTATCGTTGGCTGGTCTGGTCGTGGCTGGCGTCGAAGAATACATCCAGGCGCATAAAAAATAATCTCTTATTGCAGCAATAAGAAGTCAAAAAACGTGCTACAATGTCCATAGCTAGAATATCCATAAGGAAACCTCCTCTTTATTAACCGCTGATTTTGTCAGCGGTTATTTTTTTTAATCGTTTACAGCCGCTTTTGAGAAAAATAATCTAGAAAAAAGGGCTCCCTTCGGGAGTCTTTTTTTCTAGATTATTTTTCTCAAAAGTAAACCGTTATGCAATTATGTCAACCCGTCTGAAAGGTGGTGTTTACAATGGGACGTGTTCGAGGTATTGGCGCTAGTCCGTCAAGGGCTGAGGAATGGACTTCGCCGGAAAAGCTGGAGGAATTGCGAACAATTGCCGCCCGTGGTGTCACATTGTCCACCATTGCCAAGACGTTAGGCGTTGATCGCTCAACGTTGTTTGATTGGCGTAAGAAATTTCCCGTCATTGACATCGCCCTAAAAATGGGGGCTGATATGGCTGATGATGCTGTCGAGGACGCTTTGCACAAGGCCGCAGTTGAGGGCAATATAACAGCGCAGATATTTTGGCTCAAGAATCGCCGGTCTACTCGTTGGCGTGATAAGCGAGATACAGAAATAAGCGCGGACGGTAGCGGCAAAGTCTCTTTCGAGTGGGGCTCTAAAGCTGACAAAACAGGCGAGGCTGATGCCAAATGAAGATAGTGATACCATATACGCCGCGGTCTATCTGGGCAAGCGTAATACATCCGGCGCTTGATTCTCACCGTTTCGCCGTGCTTGTTTGCCATCGTCGCTTTGGAAAGACTGTCGGCACGGTAAATCAGATGCTCAAACAGGCGCTTTTGTGCAAACGAGAGGCACCGCGCTATGCCTACGTGGCACCGTTTCGCAACCAGGCGAAAATGATCGCTTGGGAATACTTGAAATACTATAGCAGCGTTATCCCGAAAAGAAAGGTTAACGAGTCGGAGTTATACATAGAGCTACCAAGCCAGCACGCCAACAGGAGCGGCGCGAGGATATACATTATCGGCGCCGACCATCCAGACGCCTTGCGCGGCGGCTACTGGGATGGGGCAATACTGGACGAGTACGCGCAGATCAAGAAAGAACTCTGGGACGAGGTTCTCCGGCCTGCTTTGTCTGATCGCGAAGGCTGGGCGGTTTTCATCGGCACGCCGAAAGGGCAAAATCAATTTTACGAAATGTACCAACGCGCCTTGAATGATTCGTCGTGGTTCACGTGTCTATACAGAGTAGACGAGACGGGAATTATCCC
>Ga0265301_10007137_pt1 | contig 10519 bp, 2 predicted proteins | sample AusTroGonzalo_MG_2_FD_193488 | JGI IMG/M metagenome (GOLD analysis project Ga0265301, IMG submission 193488) | Bovine rumen microbial communities from tropical cattle in Woodstock, Queensland, Australia - Gonzalo_04 | ecosystem: Host-associated > Mammals > Digestive system > Stomach > Rumen ...
GACAGACTTAAAGCGTGTTATCTTGCCCAACAATGTTATATCAATTGGTAACAGTGCTTTCTATAATTGCCAGAAGTTACAGCAGGTGGCGTTCCCCTCTACACTGCAAAGCATAGGTTCGTATGCGTTCTATGGAACCTATAACATTGGAAAAGTGGTACTGCCGGAAGGTCTTACAACTTTAGGGGAAAATGCTTTCCAGTATTCAAGGTTAACTTCTGTAACATTCCCGTCAACACTGAAGGTTATCAGAAATTACTGTTTCTTTGATTGTGACTACCTGCGGGAGGTCATTTTCAATGGACAGACAACCATTGAGTATGAAGCCTTTTATTCTTGTGAAGCCCTGACTACACTTCAGTTCCCCAAGACCATGAATAAAATATGCAATGCAGCTTTTGCCTATAATAAATCTCTCACAAATATTGAGTTCAACGAGGGACTCTACCAGATAGAAGACAATGCTTTCTATGATTGTGATGCCCTGACAGAGGTTACATTGCCTAGTTCCTTGGTGCTTGCCGACGCATCTCCGTTCGACTATTGTGACAACCTGATGAAGGTGACGTGCCTTTCTATTCAGCCACCATACATGACCGATCAGATTCCTTATGGCTTAAGCATGGAGGGACGTGAACTCTATGTGCCAGCTCTGTCGCTGAATGTGTATAAGCAGACAACAGGCTGGGACAAGTTCCCGACTATCAAGCCGATTGATTCCTATCCGGAGAATATTGTCATCACCAGCGACTACAAGCTGAACTGGCCCGATGATTTGAACAAGGACTACAAGCCCAATGTCACTTTGACCGACCGTAATGATGCTCAGTTCGGAAGTCTGACCGTAACGGGAAAATCAACCCTCTCTGCAAGGAATTTTATTATCAATTATGAACCCGATGTTGCATATGAATACTATTATTATGATAGTAATTATGATTCGTATTTCTATAAACGTCTCTCTTATTGTTCTTTAGTGAACGAGGGCTCTATCCGTGCAGACAATGTGACGGTGGGCATCAGTTTACGTGAAAACCAATGGGAATTCCTGACCATACCCTTTGACGTTAAGGTGAGTGAGATAGGTGTTGATATGATCAATAAGGATGCTCCCTTTGTCATTCGTAAATACGACGGACAGAAACGTGCCGAAGGACTTACCAGTGAGACTTGGGTTACTATGACTGCTGACAGCACGTTGCATGCTGGACAGGGTTACATCTGGCGTTCTTCCGAAAATCTCGACTATCGTTATAATAGGTTCTACATAGATGCTCTTCAGACTACGAATAAAAACAACATCTTCATCAATGACGATGTGGAAGTTTCGCTGAACAGCTTTGAGAGTGAGTTCGAGCATAACCGTTCGTGGAACCTCATTGGTAATCCCTATCCCTGTTTCTATGATACTCGTGCCATGCTGACCTCTGCACCTATCACCGTATGGGATACCTATCAGAACAACTATCGCGCCTACTCTCCTCAGGATGACAACTACATCCTGAATCCTGGCCAGGCCTTCTTTGTTCAGCGTCCGGTAGATGAGGAAAGCATCACCTTCATGAAGGAGGGACGTCAGACAAACCTCACTGTTCGTGATATTGAATATGATAAGGTTTCTGCACGTGCAGGTTCTGAAGTGGAACGTAGCGTATTCAATGTTGTCCTCAGCAATGGCGATCAGAATGACCGCACCCGTTTTGTCATCAATGGCAGCGCCAAGATGGACTATGAGTCGGCTCGTGATGCTTCGAAGTTCATGGCATTGGAGCATCCTGTCATGCAGCTTTATACCATGGCTGAAGACGTGTGCTACAGCATCAACGAACGTCCGTTGGGCGAGGGCCTCATCAACCTTGGTATGCAAATCGTTGATGAGGGAATGTACACCATCAGTCTTGACACGAAGGTTGAGAATGAGGTCTATCTGATTGACCATCTCACTGGTTCGGAGGTTCGCCTCGATGGCAACAGCTATAGCTTCCACAGCGGGATTGGTACTTTTGACACCCGTTTCTCCATCCGTCTGGGCAGTGGCGATACAACAGGTATCAAGGCCGTTGAAAATGTCGCAGCAACTAATGATGTTTATTATGATCTGAGTGGACGCCGTATCAGTGAACCCACGAAGGGTGTCTATGTAAAGGACGGCAAGAAGGTTGTCGTGAAGTAATGATAACTTAATGTGTCTGAATTATGAATAGATTATTTAAGTCATTCGTTGCCTGCATCTGCCTGCTTGTACTCTTTGTACAAGCGGGCTGGGCAGCCGACGGATATAGATTCCTGCCAGCTGTACAGGAGGACGAAGCGAGCTACACGCTGACGCTGAATATGCAGCCTTTCAATGCAGGCTCGTTTAATCGAAGTAGCGGACAAACGTTTGCTGCAGGTGAGAGCATATATATGTATTATTATGCGAATACAGACTTTGTGTTTGACTACTGGATGTCAGGCGATACCATTGTGTCGCGTGACCGTTACTTCTATTTCATCATGCCGGACCATGATGCTACGCTGACAGCAGTGTTCCATTATGATCCCGATAACCCAAACAATCCTGATTCGCCAAATCAGAATAAGAAGTACACTTTGACGCTGAACGCCCAGCCTTCTAATGCCGGCTCATTCAACCGTGGTAGCGGGGAACAGTTTAAGGCAGGTGAGAGTGTGTATCTGTATGGGTATAACAACGATGGCTTTAAGTTTGAAAAGTGGATGTCGGCAGATACGGTAGTATCTACTAGCCGTAATTTCTATTTCTCTATGCCTAACCATGATGCCGAACTGACAGCTGTCTATAGCTACGATCCCAATAGCCCTGTCGATCCGGATACTGTAAAAGTGTACTATAATGTGACACTTGAGACGCAGCCTTCCAATGCTGGTACTTTTAGTTGGAACAGTACCACCAAGGCTGTCGCACACAGTTCGTGCGAGGTGTATGCCTATCCGAATAGTGATTTCACTTTCCGTGAGTGGCAGCAAGATGGAGAAACTGTTGGTACGGACAGACGATATCGTTTCGAGATGCCAGCAGCAAACATTCGTTTGGTGGCAGTCTACGACTACACGCCTGCCAATCCTTCGAACCCCAATAATAATTACTGGAATCCAGAGACAGGCGAGTTGATTGTAGATGACTTTACGCCAGATTATCTGTATAATGCTGTCTATCAAGCAACAGGCGGCAATTATGATAAGGTTCAGATGATTACTGTTGCAGGTCCCATCAGCCAGTACGACTGGGGTGTGGTTAACAACTGTGCGAACTGTACGCTCCTTGACATGAGTCGCACTTATGGACTGAATTATATACCCTCTTACAACTTCAGTGATAACGCAACGCTGACAACTGTTATATTGCCCTCTGGCATAGAGAAGATTGGTGACCATGCTTTCCTGAATTGCTCTAATCTTCAAAGTCTCAGCATCCATGCTGCTACGCCACCTACCATCGGCACTGGTGCCTTTGAAGGTGCTGGCAACTTCGTCGTCTATGTGCCTGCTGATGCTTTGTCGCTCTATCAGGAAGCTGAGGGATGGAAAAACTTTACTATTCTGCCTTTCGCCGATGAGGTGAGTGCTTTGGAGGTGAATCTTCCTCAGGGTACTGATCCCTCTATATATAAAGATATGTATATAGAGCTGATCAATACCAAGAGCGGACAGAAATTACGTTATGTCATCACCAACCGACTGACCTATACCTTCAATAGCCTGATACACCGTACCTCGTATAATGTATATCTGCGGAATGCACAAGGTGACGTATTGGGTGAGATAGATGGTATTGATATCATTGATGAGGATGTCTCTGTGACCTTTGAGTCGCTGAAGGTTCCACGCGACTTGACGCTGACGGTGCTGGCACCTGGCGGAGATGACGTGACGGACCAGACTACCATTACATGGATGGATGCCAAGGATACCTATCTGGCCAAAGGCCATACGCTGACGGGACAGATGGAAGGAACATGGATAAAATTCCGTATTACGCTGCCGCAAACGTTGGGTATGCAGTATCTGTTGCCTGCCGACTCGCTCTATGAGGTGTTGGACGAGAATAGTATCAGCGTTACGTTGAAAGCTATCCCACAGATGACCATCGCAGGTAAAGTGACCGACCTCAAGACGGGTCTGCCACTGAATGGTGCTACTATCGCCGTCAGTCAGATGCTCAACGGACTCTATTCGAAGTCGTTCACCACGAAGACTGACAACAAGGGTGAATGGTCACTGGCGGTCTCTGAGGCTAAGACGGACATCACGGCATCTATGCCTGACTATGTCAGCAAGAGCCAGTCATTTGAAACACTGGTTACTGAGATTCCCGTTTTCGAGCTGAAGGATATCAACGGTACAACCATCTCGCTGACCCTGACCTATACTTCTACCGAGGGTGAGACGCAGGAGTTCTACAGTGACTATGCCAATGTGGCTTATGCAGTCTTTAATGAGACCACACAGAAGCAGGTGACTGAGATGAACGTACAGTATCCGCAAATTGTGTTGATGGAACAGTTGGACGAAGGTACACTGTTGCGTGTTACTGCTACCAGCAAGAACCAGAAGTTTGTTCCTGTTACTGCTACTGCTACAGTCAATGAAAAGGATGTGGCTCCTGTTACACTGCCCATCGTCCAGTTAGGTGGTATTACGGCTACGTTCAAGCAGACCGACAACAACAGCATCGTGGGTATCCTGTATGACAGTAACGGTCGACTCATCAATAAGTACGACTATTCGTCGGCAACGCTGACCATCAGCGAACTACAGGATGGTGACTACACGTTAGTCACGATGGCTAACAGCCAGTTCTTCAATAGTGTTGCTACCATTTCACAGTTTGCTGAGGCTGGTCTGCGCGAGGGTGTCGACTATGTGAAGAACAGTGCTACGGTGACGAGTGGTGCCTATACGGTCATCAACAACCAACAGATTCCCTATCTTGACGAGACGAAGCTGTACTATACGGGCAGCAATACGCGCTTTAGTGTGAACAAGAGCCAGGTGACTGCCGGACAGTATCTTACCCTGCGCGGACAGATAGATTTCAAACCTGCTTATCAGGAACGTGTGAGCGATGTGAAGATGATTTTCGAGTTGCCGGAGAATTGTTCGTTTGTCGACGGATCCGTGATGGCTGGCAATGCTATCAGTAGCTATACGCTGGATAAGAGCCGTCTAACGGTTGCTCTTGAGAACGAGAACGATCAGGTAAGATTCTGCGTCATTCCGACCATAGGCGGTATCTATTCCCCCAGTGCCAGCGTTGAGTTCGACATTGATGGCAGGACGATTTGTCAGCCTATCGGTAGCGTCGTGTTCACCGTGAGCAATCTCAGTATCACAGTGCCTTCGGTGGTCGCTAAGACCACAGTGCCTGTGTTGGGTACAGCGATGGGCAAGTCGGAGGTCGAGATTTTTGACAACGATGTATCCGTAGGCCATGCCACAGCACTGGCTAACGGTTTCTGGAGCGCTGAGATTGAGTTGAACAATCCGATCAACCTGTCTACTCATAGCATCTATGCTAAGATAGTGACGAAGGAGGGTTTGGAATTACAGTCAGATGTTCAGGAGTTGCTCTATGACCAGAATGCTATCGAGCCGACAAAGATTACGATGATCAATGTGGCTCACCCCGCATCGTCGCTTGAATTGTGCGAATATGTCACTGAGTTCGACTTCACGAATCCGGGTAAAACCTCAAAGCCTTACTGGTATTGGCCTAACTATCCCGATTTCACATTCCTGATTGACTTCACCAACAACGACAGCACGATTGTTTCGGACGTGACACTTTATGTCCTGCTTTCTAATAATAAGGTGTCTACGCTGAAACCGGTATTCGACGGAAAACGTAAGTGTTGGGTTGCTACAGCGAAGTATACCTCCGATGCACTGCCAACCAATGTAATGGTCGACTACTCAAGTGCTGCTTCACGCTACTTCGACAAGCGCCAGTTAGGAGAAGCTACCGAGGAGTTGGAAGGCTACATGGAGGAATATCAGGCCATGGTCAGCGAGATCAACGAAACATTCGACGGCGTGACCATCACTGAAGATACAGATGACGAGACGGTTGCTGAGCTTGATGATAAGTTTGATGAACTGAACGCGATGTTTGGCGATGACGTCTTTGCACCGCTGAATACTGATAGTCTGGATGCTATTCTGGATGCCATGAGTGACGAGGAATTCGCTGCTTTCATGGAGAAAGAACTGGCAGACTTGAAAGCTGAGGATGCCAATACTGCAGCCTATATGAATGATTTGAGTCAGTGGCTGTCATTCGATGAGCATGGTGAGTTCACACTGCCGAGCGGTACGAAGTTCACAATGGCTGATTGTACTGGCCTTACGCCAGAAGGTCTGAAGGACGATGGCTATATGGAGATGCAGTGTACCGATGGATCCTTTGTCTATGTGCTCATAGGCGAAGAGACTACTGAATATGTTGACCTTGTCAGAGGCCTTCGCGTAACCATCCAGATGGCTACCATAGCCAATGCACCCAAGAACCGTTCGTTGGGTGATGTTGCCGAGAAGGTCGCCAATGCGGTTGCTGCCATCAATGACTTCATCAAGGACATCAACAAATGGACGTTGGGTCTGAATGCCAAGATCCTGTCTTCAGAGAAGAGCCTGGAATACAGTGTTCTTGCCCTGCAGATGCGTGTAAACAGAGCCAACTACTTCATTAACTACGCCAAGACGCATGGCAGATGGTATGAGCGCTTGTCCTGGGTTGCCGAAAAGATGCTGCTCAAGAAGAACCTGTTGCAGGCAAAGGCCGCACAGTGGATTTCGAAGAAGATCTTCAAGTATGCCTTGAAAGCACTGCCCGTTGTCAAGTATGTGTCATTGGCAGTCTCGCTGGCTAACGACATTAAGGAGATAGGAACCCTTTATTACTCTATTCCTGACCCCTGTCCGCAGGACGAGTCGGATGCTTCCTTCTGGCGCAATTCCACTTATGCGCTGTTGGCAACAGTTATCGTCAAGGCCACGGTAGAACTGGTTAACGAGTTCTCAAGCGATGCCGAGATTGTCGGTGGTGTCGTCGGATCGGTAGCTACCGCAGGTGTCTCGCTGACCGCCTCGGCCTGGGGTATTGCCCAGAAAGCCCTCGTAGGTCTTGGCAGTTTCGCTGTTGATGCGGGCATTTCGTTTGCTAAGAACAAGATCAAGAATGGCATCAAGAAACTAAAGTGTTATAAGAATGATGACGAGACGAAGAAAGAAGAGATCATTTGGCCATTCAATCCTGTAGAACACGTGATGGACCCCTCTGGCTTTGTCTATGAAGCTGTTTCTTCAAATCGTTTGCAGGGTGTCACCGCTTCTTGCTATTATAAGGAGATAGTCGAGGATATGTACGGCGACCTGCATGAGAATATCGTATTGTGGAACGCTGAGGAATATGCCCAGGAGAACCCGCTGTTCACCGACGAGAACGGTATGTATCAGTGGGATGTTCCTCAGGGCCTCTGGCGTGTGAAGTTCGAGAAGGAAGGCTATCAGACCACCTATTCAGAGTGGTTGCCCGTGCCTCCTCCACAACTTGACGTGAACATACCGATGATGCAGATGGTACAGCCTCTTGTGAAGAGTGGTAAGGCATTCGCTAATGGTGTGGAATTCGAGTTCGACAAGTACATGGATCCTGAGACGCTGACCGCAGACAACATCTTGGTAACTAAGAACGGCAGTGCCGTGACAGGTGAAATCAAGTTGTTGAACGAGGAAGTAACTTGTGAAGGACAGGAGCAGACCTACGCTTCTAAGGTACGCTTTGAAGTACCCGAGGGTGAGGAACTGTTGGTTACCGACGAGGTGCAGTTGACGGTACGCAAAGCTGTGAAGAGTTATGCCGGTGTACCCATGCAGGATGACTACACACAGAAGTTCGATGTGGAACTGCAGGTTCGTACTGTGGCAGTCGACTCGCTGATCAATGTCGCATACGGTGGAAAACGTACGCTGACCGTTGCTGCCCTGCCGACAGATGCTGCAAAGGGCAAGACAATGCGTGTGAAGTCGCTGTCCGGCATCATTGCTTCGGCCGATGCAGAGACGCTGACGCTTGACGAGAACGGTCAGGCTGAACTTGAAGTAACAGGTGAGTTGCCAGGTGCTACGGTGCTGAACTTCAAAGTGGACGGTACTGAGATTGAGGGTCAGACGATTGTCAACGTGAAGGAAGCTGAAAAACTGACGACTGTTGCTCCGAGAGCTTCGCGTGTCTCTGGCACGGAGGTGTATCGAGGAACAATTATCCGCTTGACCAGTGAGACGGAGAATGCCACCATCTATTACACATTGGATGGCACCTGTCCGTGTGACCTGACCAGTGGAAGCGTGTTGACGTACAACCCCGATGAGCCCATCATCATTGCTGACGAAAACGTAACCATCAAGGCGATGGCTGTTGGTCACGATTTGGCTGAGAGTGAGGTGTCGGAGTTTACCTACTCTTTGAAGAAGACCGCTTTAGGCTATCAGATGCCAACAGGTTGGTCGTGGATTTCCCACAACCTGGAGGAGCCTGTTGCTACCAGCAAGTTCGAGACCAATGCAGAGCGCATCGTCAGTCAGACGGCTGAGATGATCAAGGATCCGAATGTGGGATTCATTGGCAATCTGCCAGAACTGCTGCCTGCTGAGGGTTATAAGGTGAAGGTGACTGCCGATACAAACAACAGCTTGTCGGGCTTTGAGTTCAACGCTCACGAGAATGCTGTCAGACTGGCGAGCGGCTGGAACTGGATAGGTTACCCGCTGAGCCAGATTATGACACTGGATGAGGCACTGGCATTCTTTACTCCTTCTACTGGTGACTACCTCGTAGGTCAGGATGGCTATGCAGAGTATGTTGACAACGAATGGAAGGGAACCTTGGAAGCCTTCGTGCCAGGTCATGGCTATCTCTACAAGTCTGCCACTCAGACGGAGATTTCGTTCAACACGACCATCGTGTCGAATGCTGTCAGTCAGGTAGGCAAGCGTATGGCCATGAGCAATAGTCCTTGGGCATACAATAAGTATGGATGGCAGAACCAGATGCCATTGACAGCTCAGCTCTATGTGGACGGTATCAGGGCTAACGAGGATGACTATATCGTCGGTGCCTTTGCTGGTACTGAATGCCGTGGTATCGGACGCTGGATGGACGGTCGTCTGTTGATGAGTGTCTATGGAGAGGGTGGTGAAGACATCCGATTCGTAGCTGCAGAACAGAATACGGACAAGTTCTATGACATCACGGAAGCTATCCGCTTCTCAGCCGACAATGTCGGTAGCTGGTATGCTCCATTCACACTGACGTTAGGTGGTGAGGCTACTGACATCAAGCAGTTGTATGACGGACTGACGGTGACTCCTGCAGTCGCTCATGACCATATTACGGTGAGTGCTGGTGGCATGGCCATCAGCTACCTGACGCTGACCAACATGAATGGTGTGACGGTGCTGACGGTTACTGATCTGGGCAAGGGTGGTACCATTGCCACGGGACAGTTGGCAGACGGCATGTATATCGTCACGGTTCAGGCTGGAGGCAATACCTATTATAAGAAGATAATCAAAACAGGCAAATAGTAAATGGGAATGACAAAAGATATGAAAAGATATTTGTTTGGCTTCGTGCTGGCACTGTGGGCTTCTGCCCTCAGTGCCCAGGCACACTGGTCATTTGACTATCACCAATATCAGTATGACATGACAGTGTATTTTGAACTGATGGAAAGTGGTAGTGTAGTGGATAACTTCGATAGATATGAGGTAGCAGCCTTTGTGGGTGAAGATTGTCGAGGTATTGGTAAGTTTGAAACCCAGACGGGAAGCAATGGAACGACATTAAGCTATGGCTTCTTGAAGGTGTACAGCAATGCGGAATCCGGTGAGACTGTGACGTTCCGAATCTACGATAAGTCTGCCCAAGAGGAATTTGCTGTTAAAGACGTGAGTGTTCCTTTTGTCTCGTCTTCTGCGGTCGGTTATCCGAGCGATCCGTTAATTCTCGCTTTCGAGCAGTCTTTTAAGCTTGGTGACGTGAACGGTGATGGAGAGATTACGGCACAGGATGCGTCGCTGGTTCTACAGTTGGTTGCCAAGAAGATTGCGCCTACTGCTGATGGTATTGTATATGGTGCTGCCGATGTCAACGACGATGGGGATGTCACCGCCCAGGATGCCTCGCTCATCCTGCAGTATGTGGCAAAGAAGATCAGCTGGTAAACTGACAACACCAAAGTGTCATAGCACCAACTGTACCAAAGTGTCCCTGTGACACTTGATAAGGTAAAAAATCCCGGAAACCACAAAAGTTTCTGGGACTTTTTAGTATATTTGTAGAAAATTACTCCATTTTTCAGTATGTAGCAAATATGAAAACAGGATGATTTTTTTCTTCACTTTTCTTTAGATTTATTTGGTAGTTTCAAAAATAGTTCGTAAATTTGCCACGGAATGTATGTGTTTACGCTTCGCGCGTACCTCTTATATATTATAT
>Ga0265301_10007143_pt1 | contig 10517 bp, 7 predicted proteins | sample AusTroGonzalo_MG_2_FD_193488 | JGI IMG/M metagenome (GOLD analysis project Ga0265301, IMG submission 193488) | Bovine rumen microbial communities from tropical cattle in Woodstock, Queensland, Australia - Gonzalo_04 | ecosystem: Host-associated > Mammals > Digestive system > Stomach > Rumen ...
ATTCTAATTCATAAGATTCAGCTGATGGTAAATAATCAAGTTTTCTAAATGTTAAAGTTTCACTTTCTGATGTTCCAATTGAAATATACAAATAATAGTAATCAGTTTTAGGAACATATATCAAGTTTTTCATTCTATATGCATTTTCTAAATTATCATCAAATTTAATTTGATTCAATTCTTGATCATATATTCTACAACCCAAAGAAGTCATTTTTGTTTGAAAAGTTTCGCATTCTTCGACTTCAATTGAATAGAATCCTTCTTCAATATATCCATACAAGTAGTTTACACCACTCAAATGTAAATTACTAAAGTTAGTCTCCCCTACAATTTCTTCAAACGCATTAGGTTTTGAAAAACTATAATTTGAAAAATCTTGTTCTTCAATATCATCAATTATTATTTGTTCATTGTAGTTAATATTAGAATTGTAAATTTCACCATTCAAAACATGACGTAATGGTAGAACTAGAGAAATATCGATTTCTCCTTCTAGAAATTTAATATCATATGTACATATAGAATTTGAATACATATATCCTCTACTATCATTAACAAATTTCTTAATAAATTCTCCAACAAAATATGAATAATCACTCGCATTAAAACTGATTATATATTCATTATCATTTGGTTTATTAATTTCAATTAAATTAAAATATTCACTTTCTATTTGTCTATAATCAAAAATATATCTATTTTTTAAATAGTTACTTTCATTAAATGAACGCTGTATTCTCTTTTCAACACTATTTGATTCTTTTGAATATTTATAATGGAAATAATTGTCTCTTTCTTTTTTTATTATTTCGCCCTTTTTTTCTTTTTCATCATATGATTCATAATAAAATGGATCTATTCTTTTTTTAACAATTGTTTCTTTCTCATCATTATCATAAGTCACTTTTGTGCTAGCGGTTACATCAGATGAATCAATTATTTTTAATCGAGAAATTAATTCCTTTAAAATACCTTCATTATAATTGATATTTAAAGTATCCTCTTTTTGAGTTACATTATAATTCAATGTACCATAATAGTTATTATCTTTTATAACAACAATTCTTGCTTCACCAATTCCTATCGCTTCTACATACGCAAGCTCACTAACATTCAATACTAAAGTATCACTTACATAAAACTTCATATTCTCGATGTCAGAACTAGTGAATACTTGAAATGGATTATATGAATCACCAACAAACAACTCTACAGTTTGATATCTAAAATAATGATTATCAGCGCTATCTTTTTTCTCGATTTTTATAATTTCGTCTGGAATAGCACTGTTATTCTCTTCTTTAATACTAGGGCTTGTTTTACATGAACAAGTAAATAGCATTAATAATATTCCAAAAAACATAAAAATATATTTTTTAAACATTTTTAATACCTCCACTTATTTAAAACGTGGTTTTATATATTAATTATACAATCTTTTTTCATATTATACAATTTAACATAACTATTAAAAATATGTTTTTATTTGATATTGATTTAAAACAATCAAATGTATAAAAAAGGCCCTGCTTAACTTGCAGAACCTTGTTTCTAATTTTGTTATTTACTTGTGTGCGCCGCGATCAAGATTTTTGTATACTTCAGAAACATTTATCTTGTATCTTGACAAGCACTGTACAAGCACAGCCTCAATTCTCCCCTAGTGTACAGAAAAGCCTCTCCTCGCCAAGCACCTGCATGCATTATATCGTGTATTGTTTTATTTGCGAGCCCCTTTGCTAATAATTTACATAAAACTTGCAATATAAATGAAGTCAAATTATTAAATAATGTATTAATCGTTTTTATTATGATATACTATTATTGTGTATACAATGTAATAAAACTATTTTTAATTTTAAATTTCATGAATAATTTTCATTAATCAACAGGAGCAAATTTATATGAAGATTCGTTTAATAATTTATTGTGTTCTATTGGTAGTGTCATCATTTATTACTACATTTTTCCTTTATCTTTCCTTTAAGGACGATTATGTGATTGACCCTGAATATGCGGTTATAACATTTGATGGCGAGATAGAAACAAGAGAATATAGTTTTGACAATTTTAGTCACTTGTATTTTTTGTATGATAGAGATCCTTTAACAACCTTTTCAAAAAAGACTAAATTGTTAGATGGTATTCCAGAACTTAATATTGTGGATAGTGAAGAATACAAAGTTGTAATCACATCAAATTCAGATGTTTTTGATAAAATTAAAATAAATACATTCAATGATAATGATAGAGGCTACAATTCATTAATTATCACATTTACCGATGATTGCTATGTCCCAGTTCACACTGATGATAATTCATATGATTATGACGATGGACTATATGTCAAATTTGATAAATTTGAAGTTACTGTATATGGAAAAGTATCATCATTACTTGTTGATAGTGCAATATCCTTAAATTATATGACTCCAAAATGTGAGAAATTATATATTGAATTTTCATATGAAGGTACAGAAGCAAATATATACAATATTAATACAGGGAAATTAACTCTTTATTGTTCTGGAACATCTCATATAAAACTTTCTGGTAAAGTAGATGGCAATGCAAAAATTTATCTTTACCATAATACAAAAGTAGATGCTAATAAATTAACTGTTGGGGAAAAAGAATTTGATGTGAGTTCTATGATGTTTGCTTTAAGTTATATAAAATACCATAATATTTATTATGTTTTGTCATCAGATACACTAATTTCAGTAATTCTCTATATTATTCTTTTTCAACCATTTGTATGGATATTTATTATTTTATTTGTTTGTATAAAAATTAAAAAAAGAAGAAATGAAGAAGAAAAAAATAATCGAGATAATAGACTCACTAGCCTGGCATGAACCAAGCATTGCATAAAAAAAGACCATGCGTTTTGCATGGTCATTTTCTTAGATTCTTGTTATTAGCACTTGCTAGCTGTGCATGGCATTTTTGTACTCATGTGAAGCTTTAGCTTTGTGCTTAAACACAAATTATTGTGCAAGCACAGCCCCAATTCTCCCCTAGTGTACAGAAAAGCCTCTCCTCAAATTACCAAGCACCAAGCCACTCATTGCGATGTAAAGCTTAGTTCACGCCTCGCATGTATTATGTCGTGTTTTAGTTTGTTTGCGAACTGTTTTGCTAAAAAACTTGCAAAATACTTGCACAAAGCATAAAAAAAGCCAAGCATAAGCTCAGCATTGCATAAAAAAAGACCATACACAAAGTATGATCAATTTCTTGTTATTTACTTGTATTGTGCTAAGCATGAGCCAGCCAGCAGGAAAGACATTTTTGTATCTTTCTGAAGCTTTAGCTTTGTGCTAGTACAAGCTGTATAGATACAAATCCAATTCTCCTCCAGTGTACAGAAAAGCCTCTCCTCAAATTGCTATGTAAAGCTAAGCGCCAAGCCACTCATTGCAATGTCAAGCTCAGCATATGCCACGCATGCATTATATCGTGTATTGTTTTATTTGCGAGCCCCTTTGCTAATAATTTGCGAAAAACTTGCGCAAAGCATAAAAAAGCCAAGCATAAGCTCAGCACAACGCAAAAAAAGGCCCTGCTTACTTGCAGAGTCTTTCTTTAAATATTATTCACTTGTCTGACTATCTTGTGATCATAGTTTTGTGTTTTTGAAACATTCAACTTGTCTCTTTATTGTATTATAGCCACAGTTCTAAACATGTACTCAGAATTAATATATTCTTTCGCACTCTTCTTCTCTATAATAATATTCAGTATGATTATTCCTATCTATATTATCATTAGGATTAATAAATACAAGTGTACCATTTAGATATGCTTCCATATCAGCTTCTTCTAACACTATTACTCCATTAGGTAATATGAAACTACCATTTAATGTATATGGGAAACTTCCTATTCCATCATGCCATGTACCACCAAAGCTTGCAAATCCATTACACAATAAGCATATAGCATACTGATTTCCATTTTGATAAGCATCAGGTGATACTACATGACTACTTGTAATATAACCATTACATGAACAATATGATTTATGTTCTGTCATACTAGTCCATTGATAATGATCGACATAACTATGAGAATGAACCTTAAATGATGGATATAATGTTCCAGATTGTGTATTACTTTGATATGCTATACTAACATAATATATTCCGGTACTAAGTGTTTTTGTTAAAACTTTAGATTTAGTTTCTAATAGATTATAATTACTATCATATAACTTTATAGTTGTATTTGTGGATGTTGATGCTCTTACATCATATGTTCCTTGATTAATAACATTTAGTTTATAAAGTTTATTATATCCAGCATCCAAAGTAAGAGTTTGTGAAGTATTAGTAGAACTAGTCATATTAATAGTTGTAAAGTCATTTGTATATGGAACTATCTTATTACTATAAGTAGACCAATTAGTCATGTTCTTATAATCAGCTATCATATCATTAGGAACTTTAATTTGAAGTGATGATGAACATCCATTAAACACATCTGTACCTAATGATGTCAGAGGTAGATTTGCCTTATTTATTACTACTTCATCTAGATTAGAACAATTTTTGAAAGCCTCATTACCAATTGTTACAATCGTGTTTGGAATACACACTTTAGTTAACCCGCCATAATACTCAAAAGCGTTAGATCCTATTTTTGAAATAATTTTATCTTTAGCAGACGATGTAATATTAAAACTTCCTGATATATTGTAGTTTATTCCGTCTAGTTGTAATGTGTCGTCAAGTAAGTTCGTAGTATCAAAACTATCATTTGTTATCGGAGTAACACCAAATTGTAACATAATGTTTAATATACTACATGCTACTCCTCTAGTAGCAATAAAATCTGATTGAGTTCCATAATATAAGCCTATTAGATACAGTGCACCATTATATGAATAAAATACTGGCCCACCACTATCTCCTTCTGCCCCATAATTACTAATCTTAAATGATTCTGAAATTGGTGTTCCATTTAAATAAAATGTTTTGTTTACAGCAGTAATTATGCCTGATGAGCAACCAGTGGTTTGCCCAATTCGAACAACCGTATTTCCATAAGCAATTTGCAAATTATTCCCTAAATATACATTAGTATATACCGTACTACCATAAGATGAATATGGCGAAACAATCCAGTCTGACTGATCTTCAAATGTAATAAAGGCTCCATCTATTGATCCACCTGTATAAGAATTTGAAATAATACCTAAATGAGTACCATAATTAATACCATTTGATATCATAGTTTCGTAATATGTTTCTGTTCCAACAAGTCCCAAATGACCACACGTTATTACACCCAATTCACCTGTATTATTTTTTACAGCATTTGTGCAAATAGTTGTTGCGTATGCTTCAGTACTCGTAACATATTTATATGATCCCTCGCCACCTTGAATAATTCTCGAGTTAGGCATAAGTCTATTATTTGGATTAGCATTAATAACTATTGCGTCACTATCGAATAGCCCAATGCTTTTTAAATAGTTTGTCACAAATTCAACCTTATCAACCTCAGTCATATCTATGAGAACATAATTATATCTATCTTCCATTCCAACAGATACAACACCTGCTTCCAAAGCAATATCATTTACTGCATTCATTATGCTTTGCATGTAATTATAGGAAAACTTATAAATCAAATATTCTATGTCATTTTCCTCAAGAAACTTTATATCATCGTCGTTATTGTAACCATCAACTAGTTCAACATGCAATATTCCATTTTCATCTATATATTTTCCAGCATAATTATCTTTATAGACATAATAATTATCATGTTCATCACATATTCTTTCAACTAGAAACCTATCTTCTACTATTTGGCATTTCAATAGGCTCTTCGCTTGGTTATCATAATACTCTTTGGTCAATTTCACATATCTTGTTTCAAGATTATAGTCCCGCAATTCTATATTGTGAATTGGCTTATCTCCCTCATAATATCCTAAAAAGGCATATTCAGGAATATTAAATGACTCAAATCGAATGTCGTACATTGTTTCTTTCGAAAACAAAATTGTTTCATCATCTTTCTCGCCCAATGAATAATGGACATTAATCTTATATATTCCACTTTTTGAACTATTATTGCAACCGCATAAACATATTACGCAAATTATAGTTAAAAATAGCAAAACTTTTTTCATTGCCTTCTTCCCTTCCAATAGATTTTTTTATATTGTCTTTGTAAAATTGATAAATAAACTTCAAAGGATAATTAATAATAGCATACATTACATTTTTTTTGCAAATACTGATTAAAACTTTCCATGATTTAATTATTTTTTTAGAATAAACTGATAACTTCTTATATAAAACCATTTTTTATTTGCTCAAAACTATTATTTTTTTATAATCTATATATAGAAGATAAAAACTATGAAAAAATTAAAATTTATATTAATTATTGTATTAGCATTCTTTGCCATTCTTATTAGTGCTTGTAAAAAGGAAACACCAATTGTTATTTTAGATTCTAATGGTGGAAAGTTAGAATCATCTGAAGTAATTTTATCAAACAAAAACGAACTAACGCTACCTACACCCCTAAAGGAAGGAAAAACCTTCCTAGGCTGGTATGATGTGTGATGATACAAATACCTTTTACCTGAAAGATACAAAAATCTCGATCACGTAAAGCGCGCCCAGCCTAGCCCCATTTAGCTATGCCCATAAGCAAAGTAAAGCTCAGCTCCACGCCCAGTAAAGCCTATGCCTCCTGCCACACATTGCTTTAAATAGCAATAAATAGCTCAGCATAGGGCATTTGAACGCAAAAAAAGGCCCTGCTTACTTGCAGAGTCTTTGTTTCTTTTATTTACTTGTTATTAGTGCTTAAGTCAGCTTGCTAGGAAAGACATTTTGTATCTTTCTGGCAAATTGAGACTGTGCTTAAACAAGCACCTAAACTACTCTCTAACAAATGGTAATAAAGCCATATGACGAGCGCGTTTAATAGCTACTGCTAATTGTCTTTGATAAATTGCTTTAGTTCCTGTAACTCTACGTGGTAAGATTTTGCCACGGTCAGTTACATAACGACGTAATAATTCGTAATCTGTCCAGTCAATTTTATCAATATTATGTTCTGTAAAATAACATGTCTTTTTTCTCTTTGGACGAAATCCTGGCATTTTTATAATCCTCCTATTTTAGAATGGCAAGTCATCATTTGAAATATCAAATTGATTTGAAATGTTATCAAATGGATTTTCTTGCTTTTGTTCAGGCTTTGGTTGTTGATTATAACCATTATTTTGGTAATTATTGTTATAACCATTGTTATAATTGTTATTATAACCGTTGTTATTATAATTACGTTGTTGGTTATTATAGCCTTGATTGTTATATGATTGTGGTGATACCATGTCTGCAAATGGATTTACATTTTGATTAACGTTATCTTGTTTCTTTTCTAAGAATTGAATGTTTTCTACAAGCACGTTAGTCGATGTGCGACGCATACCAGTATTTGGATCATCATAAGTATTAGTCTGAATTTGGCCTTCAACTCCGATTAAATTGCCTTTATGAATGTATCTTCCAATTAGGTCTGCTGTTGCTCTCCATGCGATACAGTTGATGAAATCAGCTTGGCGTTCACCATTTTTGTTTTGATAGTTTCTATCTACAGCAATTGTAAATTGCACATATGGTAAATTTGTATTAGTCGTTTTAAGTTCTGGATCTCTAGTAAGTCTACCAATTAAAATAACTTTATTCATTTACTATTCTCCACTATTCTCTAACTAATATGTGTCTGATAACATCTTCGCGAATGTTGCAAATACGATCATATTCAAGAACTGCATCATCATTAGCGTTAACTAAGATAACTACATAATAACCTTTCTTGAAATCATTGATTTCGTAAGCTAATTCACGAGCACCCCATTCATTAACTTCTAAAATTTCGCCACCGCGAGTAGTGAAGATATTATTGATATCTTCAATAACTGCTTTAGTTTGTTCTTCTGTTAAATCTGGACGAATGATATACATACCTTTATATTGTCTCATTTGGTACCCTCCTTTTGGTCTAATGGCCGTTGCCGGCAAGGTTAGAAACTTTGGCCTCTAGTTCCTAATTCCTATACGATTATACTACTAATATCCTAAAATGTCAAAACAATTTTCGGGCAAGTAGCAAATAAGTCTCCTTCCGGAGACTTATTTTTATATTTGTTTACGATATGGATTTCTTACTTTCTTTGGCTTTGTTGCTAACATCTTTTTAAATGCTTGAAGGATGTAATAAGATGCTAGTGCAAAGCAGAATAGTAATAATAAATACTCATGATTACCAGTATTCAAATTAACTGCTTGTACATATTCAAATACAGCACCATTAAAGGCGTTAGCCATTGATAAGATGTATGCCGCAATGGTAATTCCTAAGAACACAACATATATAACAATCTTCCACCATGTCCATGGTCTGCATTGTTCGAATAATACAAACAAGAATACGATATTGGTAATTATGATAGCAATTGAATTAAACTGTGCTTGGCTTAATTCAAAGATACCAAGGGCTACTAAAGCATAAAGTATACCGTGGCCTACGATGATAGTTAAAGCAGCTGGAATAACTGTCTTCATGACATTAATAAAGAATTTACCTTTAACTTTTTCGTGGTTAGGCTGTAAAGCAAGCACTGCTGCTGGAATACCAACCGCAAATATTTCAATTAACATTAACATACTTGGTTTTGCAAATGGATAAGTATAGAATGGTTTTACAAACTTACCAAGTAGCAAATATATAATTGTTAATAAAATTACTGCCATAGTCTTAAGCAAGAATAGAGAAGATGTTCTTTGAATATTGTTAATAACTCTTCTACCTTCTGCTACTACTTGTGGCATTGAAGCAAAGTTAGAATCAAGTAATACTAACTGACTTACATATTTAGTAGCATCAGATCCTGATGCCATAGCGATTGAACAATCAGCTTCTTTTAAAGCTAAGATATCATTTACACCATCACCTGTCATCGCAACAGTCTTCTTTTGCGCTTTAAAAGCTTGAACTAATACTTTCTTTTGGACCGGTGTTACACGGCCAAAGACAGTATATTCAAATGCAATATCAGCTACTTCTTCATCAGTCATGCCTTCTAAGCTAATATATCTATTAGCATTAGCAACACCAGCACGTCTTGCAATCTCTGATACAGTGATTGGATTATCACCTGATATTACCTTAACATCTACATCATTTTGTTTAAAGTAATCAATTGTCTTATATGCTTCTTCTCTAATGTGGTCTTGAATAACAATTAAAGCAACGGCTTTAACGTTTTTCGGACTTTGTCCTTCTTTTAAGCCCGTATTAGTATGACCTAGTACGATTACTCTACAACCTTGTGATGCAAATCTTTCTACTTTAGATTTTAATTTTTCATATTGATCAGTCAATACAAATTCCGGTGCACCTAAATAGAAAGTTCCAATTGAACTATTAGTTTCTGGATCTTTAAAACTAACTGCACTAAATTTTCTCTTTGAAGAGAATGGGATAATATTAACTGGTGTTAATACTTTGTTAGTATCAAAATATCTAATTAGGGCATCTGATGTAGCATTAGTTTCTGGGAACGCACTCATCATTGAGCCAATGATTTCTCTAATTGTAAAGTCAGTTGGATTCTTTACTTCAATACAATCCACTACATGCATAGTTCCATCAGTGATAGTACCAGTTTTATCTAAACATAAAATATCAACTCTCGCTAATGTTTCAATACAATATATTTCTTGAACTAATGTTTTTCTTTTAGCTAGATTCAATACACCTACAAATAAAGCTACACTAGTTAACAAGAATAATCCTGATGGAATCATACCTAAAATTACAGCTGAAGTTCTAGGAACTGATGCAATTATCTTATCCCATAGGCTCATTGTGCCTTCCGTTAACTTTTGTATTTCAATATACATAGTTAAAGCACCTAGTGGAATAATGATAAAACCAACTACTTTAATGATTGTTCTTAAAGTTTTTAATAATTCTGATTTAGGAGCTTCATGCTTCTTAGCTTCCGCTGCTAATTTTTCAATATAGTTATCTTTACCTACATGATCAATTCTAGCTTTACATGTACCACTTGATACAAAGCTACCAGAAAATAGTGTATCGCCATTCTTTTTAGTAATGGCATCTGCTTCACCTGTTAGAAGTGATTCATTAGCTTCAATAACCCCATCTACTACTATGGCATCAGAATAGATTTGATCGCCTGCTTTTAAAATAACGATATCATCTAATACTATTTCGTTAGTAGCAACATGCGTTTCTATACCATCTCTAATAACCGTTGCTTGAGGAGCAGTGATTAAGCTTAATTTATCTATCGTTAGTTTTGCTTTAATTTCTTGGTAAATACCAATTACTAAATTTGGTATAACGATAAATAAGTAAAACATATCGCTCCAAGAATGCGCTAAAGCTAACATGACAGTTATACCTAAATAAAGCATGTTAAAGAATGTAAATACGTTATCCACAATAAT
>Ga0265301_10007145_pt1 | contig 10514 bp, 7 predicted proteins | sample AusTroGonzalo_MG_2_FD_193488 | JGI IMG/M metagenome (GOLD analysis project Ga0265301, IMG submission 193488) | Bovine rumen microbial communities from tropical cattle in Woodstock, Queensland, Australia - Gonzalo_04 | ecosystem: Host-associated > Mammals > Digestive system > Stomach > Rumen ...
CCCTGCAGCCCCTTCTGTTCCCATTTTGCTCCGTCTTTTTCCGTGAGCACCGGCCAGCCGTCCTTGGTCCATTCCACACTTTCGACAATGGTGCTGCGGCCCAGGGTGTGGAAACCGTTGCGGTAGGCATGATAGACCACGTACCAATTGCCTTTTGCATCGTCCACCAGGGTTCCGTGACCCTTGGACCACCAGGGCTCATCGGCACTGTAAGTGTGTACCATGGGATTGTGCGGGCTGTTCTCCCAGGGGCCCAGGGCCGATTTGCTCCTGGCCACCACCACCATGTGACTGGTTACGGGGCCGGCGGTGCCGCCTTCGGCGCTCACCAGGTAGTACCAGTCGCCGCGCTTGAAAAGCTTAGGACTCTCCAGCCACATGCCTTCGGTTTCCCATTCGGCGGGATACTGCCAGCCGTCATAAACTTTCTTCGGCCGGCCGGCGCCTGCCAGTCCGTCCGGAGTGAGCGGCGTTACAAAGCCGTTGTTGGTGTACAGGTAGCGCTGTCCGTCCTCGGCAACCACGTGTCCCGGATCAATGCCGCCCACATCCAGCTTAATCGGCGCGCTCCAGGGCCCGCGGGGGTTATCGGCCGTGACCACGTAATTCTCTCCCCGGCTGGTGGGATAGTAGATATAATACTTTCCGTTAACCTTGCAGAGGTCCGGGGCATAGATGGAATAATCCCCCTCCTCCACGGCCCGCGAAATGGGCTCCCAGTGCACCAGGTCCGTGGAATGCCACACCAGCAGGGCCGGGAAATAGGTGAACGACGAATGTGTCATATAGAAGTCGTTTCCGTCCCGGAGGATGGAAGGGTCCGGGTAGTCGCCAGGGAAAATGCAGGTTTTGAGGGGAGCGGGCTTTTGCGCGCAGCCGCAAAGGGCCGCGGCCAGGGCTAAAGTCAAGAGGCAGGTGCTGAGTTTCATGTGATTTCGGTTTTCGTTTTGTAAAGATAAGGAATTTGTGGGAATTAATTGCGACCTGCCTAGTAGATAAAGCTGATTTGGCCGTCGGGGGATATTAGGATTTCCCGGACCGATTCATCCACGAAGAAGGGAGGCCGGTCCGGCTTCCGCAGTTCTTCGGGCATCATCGGCCCGTGTTTGACTGCAGTCCTGGCGGCGTTGGCAAAGGCTTTCGCCTGATTCCGTCCGGCTTCGTCCACCGCAACGAAGGTCTCGTAGTCGTATTTCCAGTCCTCGCCCACACCCCAGCGCATGATGTTCTGGTAGATGGTTTCACGGCTGGGGGGATTGAATACTATCCCAGGGGCGAAATCGTCCCTCATCATGCTATTCTCTGTGGAACGATAGATGCCGGCAGGGTAGGTTCCCGCCCCTTCAAAAATGCCCAATTGCTCGGATGCATAACGCGAATCGGCAATAAAACGTGACCATCGGACCGTTCTGATGTTATTGCGCCAGTCCACATTGTACCAGTATCCTATGTTATGATAACTTTCGACGAAGGTCTTCGGGTTGTCCGGCGCCCCGGGGTTGCCTTCAGGGTACTCATCGGCCAGATGGGCGATTCCGTGCCCGCCCAACTCGTGGATCAGTACCGACGGCCGATAGTTGAAGCCGTCTAAAATGAATGCATCGCAGCTGCCTGGGGCCATGGCGCAGAAGCTATCGGTGCCGGCATTTTCCGGACAGTTCGCGAAAACGGCAGTCCATGGACGATCTGTTCTCGAACGCGGAGCTTTTTCTGCATATTTGTGGCAAGCAGCATACTTGGCCGTGATGTGTCCATTGGTAAAAGTTTCGGTGAGGGTCCTTTCGGAATCGTTGCTCCCGTAAACGCGGTTCTTGGATACTACCTTTACCAGATAGACATTGAACCATTCCCGGAACGTAGCGTAGGGTTCATACGAGAAAAAGTATTCCATCCACTGGGACATCTGGGTCTCAAAGCGACCTCCCGGGACCAAATCCTTATCTACGTAGCCATCCCCCAGGAATACCAGGTCCAGGCCATTGCCCTTTGTCGCTTTCTGGAGACAAAGTACCTCTCCGTCCATGGAATAGTCTGTGGAGCAGTAGAAGAATTCCTTGGGTTCATGGCCTTCTTCCGTTATACGTGCGGCAAGGCTCATCCAACTTTCCGCCTCCTGATAGATGCTTGCTTTGCCCTTCGGAACGATAATCGTGGCTTTGCTTGCAGAAGAGTAGAGGAGCCGCATACCACATTCCGGCGGAACGGATGGCAGGCACTTAATCTGCTGCAGGGACGTGCATTCTGCCAGGGCCTGTTTCCCGATGATTTTGACGCCTTCCGGAATGGTGATGCTTTTGAGGGAAATGCAGTTGTAGAATTCTTCGCTGAGGATTTCTGTCAAACCGGTGAAATAAGCCAGCTCGTCGAAGGATTTGATGCTTTTGTTGTTCTGGAAAGCCAGATCCAGCGTAGTAACGGCCGCAGCCTCTCTTTCGGAGAGTTCTCCATCGCCGTTCCTGTCCCATTTCTCTACGCAGATTGCCTTGACTGTCGCGTTCTGAAAGTTGATCTGCGTCAATTCCTGGACAACAGAAACGGTCTTTGACAACACCCCCCGGGCATCGGTGAAACTGATGTTCGCGGTTCTTTTCGCGATGTTTTCAGGCAAAGGGTCCGCGTTAAAAGAATGGGTGTATGAAACCAGGGTCTTCGATGTGGCTTTGCTAATCCAATCGGCATCTATCCCCACCTCGTAATCCACGTTGGAATCCAGTTTGATGTCAAAGACTCCGCCATTTATCGGAATCTTTACGCTGTCTCCTTTTAGGAGAATGGCGTCTTTCTGTTTTTGCGAGACTGTAACGGTCTCCGTTTTTTCATTGCAAGAAATCGCCAGCACCGCCGAACGGTCTTCGTAGTTGGCATTCCCGCTCACGGAGACCGTGATTACCACCGAGCCTTTCTTTCCGGAGGAAGGAGAGATTCCCATCCAGGCCGATGCCCGTGAGTCCACCAGTTCCGCCGTCCAGTCCCGACGGGCCGTGAAGGAAATCTTTACAGTGCCGCCTTCCGCGCCAACTACGAAACTCTGCCCGGGGTCGAGCTCCAGGGATGGCTCCTTACTGCAGCCACACAAAGCCGCAAGGACTATAACACAAACTAAAAGCCTTTTTATCATAGCATGGGCTCATTTTTGACAAAAATACGAATTTACCATCATTTTCGGCGACAAATATCGGCTTTTATGTTGCCGAACGGCCCGCTTTTGCCAGTTCGGAAACAAAAAGGGCCGATTTTGTTCCCGAAAACGCAGGATTATGTGTAAGTTTGTAAAACGTCATTGTAATCATGCACAAACCACTCCTCTTATTACCTCTATTGCTCCTTACTGCCTGCACTATCAGGCCGGAGCCGTATGGCCCGCTGCCCAGTGAAAACCAGCTTGAATGGCAGGACCTGGAAATGTATGCGTTCATCCACTATTCCCTGAATACGTATACGGATCAGGAATGGGGTTTCGGCAATGAAGACCTGAGCCTGTTCAACCCGGAAGACCTGGATTGCCGGCAGTGGGTGAAGGTGTGCAAACAGGCGGGCATGAAGGGTATCATCTTCACCGCCAAACATCACAGCGGCTTCTGCATGTGGCCATCGGCCTATACGGAATACAGTGTGAAAAACACACCTTGGAAGGACGGAAAAGGCGATGTGGTGCGGGAACTGGCCGATGCCTGCCGGGAAGAGGGCCTCAAATTTGCCGTCTATCTCTCCCCCTGGGACCGGAACCATGCGGAGTATGGCCGGCCGGAATACGTGACCTATTTCCGGAATCAGTTAAAAGAACTCCTCACCAATTACGGCGACATCTTTGAGGTGTGGTTCGACGGCGCCAACGGCGGCGACGGCTGGTACGGCGGGGCCAACGAGACTCGCAGGATAGACCGGACCAGCTACTACCATTGGCCCGAAACCTACAGGATGGTCCGGGAACTCCAGCCCCACGCGGTAATCTGGAACGACGGCGGGGACCGGGGAGACCTGCGCTGGGTGGGAACCGAGGCGGGAAACGTGGGCGAAACCAACTGGAGCCTGATGCCTTCCACGGGAGACACGCCCTATCCCATGCTGCATTACGGCGTGGAGGATGGCGATGTCTGGTGCCCCGGGGAAACCAACACCAGCATCCGTCCGGGCTGGTTCTACCACGAGGCCGAAAACGAGCATGTAAAGAGCCTCTCCAAACTCATGGATACGTACTACAAATCTGTGGGACGCAACTCCACCCTGCTCTTGAACTTCCCCGTAGCCCCCAATGGCCGCATCCATCCCACCGACAGCCTCCGCGGCATTGCCTTCAAGAAGATGATCGATGAGGTGTTCAAGGAGAATCTGGCCGATAAGGCCCGCGTGAAGCAAGAAGGCGACGCCACCATACTAATCTTCCGCAAGCCCGTGAGCTTCAATCGTTTCCTGGCCGAGGAAGACATCGCCCTGGGACAGCGTGTGAAGCAATTCACCTTGGAAGCCCTGGTGAACGGGGAGTGGGTCCCGCTAAAGGACCAGTTGGCGGAAAGCGGCGACGGCCTCACCACCATCGGCCATCGGCGCATCATCTGTTTTCCCACCGTCACCGCCAGCCGGCTCCGTTTCACCGTCACGGATACCAAGGCTGAACCCGTTATCAAGGAACTGGGCATCTATCTGGCGCCGGAACTCAAAGAACCATGAGATTCAAGTGAAGAAGTGCACCAGACGTCCCTAGATATGGGACGTCTGATTCATTTTGGCCGTTTTTTGCACCAGACGTCCCATTTTTTGGACCGTCTGGAGCAGAAGCTCCGGTCAAAAACCGGTTCAGGCTACGGACTGAAGAAGATAAAACTTTCTTTGAGCAAAAGAATCGACATTTCCAAAACCTGGCAATTTTGCCAAAATAAGGTTTATTCCATTTCCATGGCGATATTTGAAAAAAAACGCTATGGAAAAAGAAATGATTCTTGTACATAATCTCATCCATGAGATAAGAGGTAAGAAAGTGATGCTGGACTATGATCTGGCTAGGTTGTATCAGATTGAAACCAGAACTCTAAAACAGGCGGTTCGGAGAAATCTGGAAAGATTTCCGGAAGACTTTATGTTCATTTTAACTCAAGAGGAGCATAAGTTGCTGAAAATCAATTTGAGGTCACAAATTGTGATCTCAAATGAGAGACAAACAGATTATACAAGATATGCTCCTTTCGCCTTTACTGAACAAGGGGTTGCCATGTTATCCTCAGTATTGAAAAGCAACGTAGCTATTGCCGCAAGTATTGCCATCATGCAGGCTTTTGTTAAAGTACGGGAGTATCTGCTGACTACATCCTCTTTTTCGGCCGAATTGAAAGAACTAAAAGCCCGGGTAGATCTTCTGCAAGTTCGTCAGGAGGAGAATCTGTGCGCTATAAACGATTTATCTGAGGATGTTCGTCGGGACATTGACTCCTTATGCATTGCCATCACCCAACTGGCGGAGAAATTGGAAGAAAAAAAGAACGAACCTCGTCCCCGGATTGGCTTTAAACAAGCGTCCGGAGGCGAGGATGAAAAAGAGCGTTCAACGAATTAGTAGCTAAGGCCGAAGCCGAAGGGGAAGGACGGCTCCGGGGAGTCGAAGGGGACATCTTCCAGCTGGGCGCGGACGGCGTCCATGGAGGATGGAATCTCGAACGGGAGTGTGCTGTGTGGATTGTGCCGACCGAAGACCACATCCAGGACGGCGGCGTCCGTGGGGTCAAAGGACAATAGCAGGGCCTGCGGAAGCGCCTTAAGCTCAGGTGTAATCACCAGGGAGGAACCGGTAGGATTGATATCGGCCACAACCGGCTTGCCCGTGGCAATCAGTTCTTTCAGGTGTGCCAGTTTGGCGGCTGGGAAGTCGATATCCACCTCCGTGGGGGCGAATGGATCCATCCGGGGTGCCGGAGCAGGGGCAGGCCGACGGCCACGCTGCGGCTGCGGTGCAGGCGGCGGGCCGGGGAAACCACCGCGGTCCGGGCTGGAAGTGGTCCGGTACAGGATGATATCTGCATCGGCCGGATTGTCCACAACGGTGGCGTAAGTGGCGGCCAAGGCAGGGTCGATACCGTCCACAAAGAGCTTGATGCCTTCTTTGGCCGGCAGGGTGCCGTTGTTGGTCAGGAGCACGTTGGACACGCGCTGGCATTCCAGGCCAAAAGCTTCGTATTCCGGCTTTTGGAGCGTCTGCAGGGCTTTTTCCGGATCCACATAAGGGTTCTCGAACAGGCCCAGGATAAAGTGCCACTGGAGAATCCGGGAAGTCGCCTGGTTTATCCTTTCTTCGCTAACGCGGCCTTCCTTCACCAGTTCCACCACCAGTTCCGGCTCCGTCTCGGAACCCATCTGGTCCACACCGGCGTTGATAATCATTTCCATATTGTCCTTCTTGCTGGTCTTGCCCTGCAGGGACGGCTTCAGCGGGCCGTTGCCCACCACGCCCCAGTCCGTGCAGATGGCTCCTTTAAAGCCCAGTTCTCCGTAGAGAACCTCGGTGGACATGTGATAGGAATAGTTCACGTTCAGGGAATCGTAATAGGTGCCGCTATAGTAACCCATGGCTGCCAGGGCGCTCTTCTCGATACCTGCCTTCCAGGGGAGGTAGTGATACTCCTGCTGACCGCCGGGATACACCAGCCAGCGGCCGCTGCCCCCCTTGTGCGGACCGCTGCCGGGCCAGTGCTTCAGGTGCACCAGAATCTTGCCGGGACCCACGTTGGGGCCCTGGGCGCCCTCAACCAGCGCTGCGGTCATTTCCGCGGTGAGTTCGGCCGATTCCGAGAAGCAGCCCATGTTCCGGCTCCAGCGGGGCTCGGTAATCACGTCAATCTGCGGGCCCAGGAACATATGGAGGCCCACTGCTCGGTACTCATCGGCCATTATTTCGCCGAACCGGCGCATCATCTCCGGGTCTCCGCCAGCCGTGATGCCCACCTGGCCTTCACCATTGGTGATGTGGGAAAAGTACTGCCGCCCACTCACGTGTCCGCCCAGTTTGGCGCTGTGCCGGGGGTCCGACGAGAACACTATGGGAATGCCCAGACGGGAAGCTTCGGCAATCTCCTGCATGCCGTTGGACCAATTGGCGAATTTGTCCGGCGCCGCCACGCCGTTATTGAGGATGCAACGGAAATTCTTCTCTTCAATGTAGGATTTGGCCGTTGCGGTACGCCGCATCTGACCCATCGCCATGGCGCCGGCATTCTGCCCGCCCGGGCCGATGGGACCGGCATAACGCTCCTCTTCGGCCCGCCGGAGCGCCTCCTTCTCCTCCGGAGTAAGGTCGTACTTCACGATACCGGTCTCATTCACGGCGATATTGGGGTGGAACATCAGGCCCACCTTTTCTTCCAGGGTCATCTGACCCACCAGATTGGCAATGCGCTCTTCCATGGGCAGGCGCCAGTCCTCGTACGGGTCCAGCTGGCCGTTTTTGTTCAGGTCCTTGAACTGGTACTTGCCTTCCGTAAGGATTTCCACTTTGCGGGCCCCCAGTTCCGGTTGGGTGAATTTGGGCGTGCAACCCAGAGCGACCAGAATCATCGCTCCCAGAAGTATGGATTTGTTCATATTAGGTAGAGGTTAATCAGTTTTACCGTTTTCACAAAGGTAACCAATAGCGTCGGCTTTTCCAAACTTCGCTAAACCTGCACCAGACGGTTCAACAAATGGGACGTTTGGCGCAAAAAAGGCCGATTTTGAACCAGACCTGTCAAAAATAGGGACTTCTGGTGCAGAGGCTCCCGGCGCCGAAGTAATGAACATCACTATTATTGGGTATTGGCAGGACGGGCCGATTTTCGTACCTTTGCCGAGTGAGAAACTATGAAATCATCCGTCCTGCCCCCGGAAGCGCTTTTCCCGAAGCGTTGTATTCCCTTTTTGTCCGGATGGAGCGGTTTTTTACCGCTGAAGCCGAAAAGGGCCGGAAACCGGTTTTCGTCCGTTTTTTCCTTAGCGACGCGCAGAACCAGGCCGATGCCCTGCGGGCTGCCTTGGGGGAGCGCTTCGTTCCCGCCGTTTCTATCGTAGAGCAGCCACCCCTGGACGGCAGCCGCATCGTGGCGCTGGTGCAGACTTCTTCGGAAGCACCTTCGGCCCTGTTCCATAGTCTCCGGCTTACGGAAGAGGAGGCCGCCGGCAGGGATTCCTATGCACAGTCGCGTCTGCTTTTCCGTAAATACCTGGATATCATCGGCCCATTGGGCCTGGAGCTGAAAACCCATTGCGTGCGCACCTGGATTTATGTGCGGGATATCGATGCCAACTACGCCGGGCTGGTGAAGGCTCGTAATGAGGTTTTTGCCGATGAGGGGCTCACTCACCATTATATTGCGTCCACCGGCATCGGAGGGGCCACGGAAGGCCGGCATGCTGTAGTAGCCATCGATTTCCTAACCCGTCCGGATATCCAGGAATCGGACAAAATCTATCTGAAAGCGCTCTCTCACTTGAGCCCAACCCGTGATTATGGCGTGGCCTTCGAGCGGGGCGTTCGGCTGTCCGACGGACAGATTTTCATCAGCGGGACTGCCAGCATCGACCACCGTGGCCAAGTCCTGCACGAAGGAGATGTCCTTGCCCAGGCCGACCGCCTGCTGGAAAACATTTCCCAGCTGCTCCGTGAAGGAGGCGCCCGCCTGGAACAGGTGCCGTATTTTGTCATTTACCTCAGGGACATTTCGGATTATCCCGTCGTGGACGCCTATATGCAGGAACGCTTCCCAACCATCCCCCGCGTCATCCTGGAGGCCCGTGTCTGCCGTCCCGCCTGGCTGATAGAGATGGAATGCGAAATCTTCACATGATTAACCGTTAATAAGCTGATAATATGAGAATTGAATCCATCTTTTGGGCTGTAGTCACGGCCGTTGCACTGGCAGCTTGCAGTCCCGCCAATCCCGTCCTCCAGATAGAAGGCGGACAGATTCAGGGTGTGGAATCCGCCGTCAAAGGTGTGTATATTTACAAGGGAATTCCCTTTGCAGCCCCGCCTGTGGGGGATTTGCGCTGGAAAGAACCCCAGGCCGTGATTCCCTGGGAAGGCATCAGGCTGGCCGATACCTTCGGCCCGGGAGCCGTGCAGGCCAAGCACGACTCCACCAATCCCTGGACCAGTGAGTTCTACTGGGAGGATCCGGAGTTCAGCGAGGACTGCCTGTACCTGAATGTCTGGACCCCTGCCCCCGGCAAACCTGAAAAGAAACTGCCGGTAGCCATGTGGATCCACGGCGGCGCCTATACCGGCGGCTGGGGCTATGAGCCCGAATTCGACGGCAAGGTTTGGGCCGAAAAGGGTGTGGTCCTGGTGACGATCAACTATCGGCTTGGCATCTTCGGGTTCATGAACCATCCGCTCCTGGCCGATGAAAGCCCGAACCACGTTTCCGGCAATTACGGCATTCTGGACCAGATTGCTGCGCTAAAATGGATTCACGCCAATATTGCCGAATTCGGCGGAGACCCGGACAACATCACTATTCTGGGCCAGAGCGCAGGTGCCGGCAGCGTGAAGACGCTGGTTTCCTCGCCGCTCACCGGAAACCTCATCAAGAAAGCCATCATTCAGAGCGGTGGCGGTGTAAATGTCCGTCCCGCCGGCCCGCAGCCAGCCATTTCGCAGATGGAACTCTCCGGCAACGCCTTCAAGGAACTTTTCGACTGGGCCGGATACGACACCCTGGAGAAAATGCGCGCCGCTTCCACCGAGGAGGTTTTCAACTTATCGGCCCGCTATATGGCAGAGACCGGTAACCGCCTCCTGCTGGGCACCCGGCCCGTTGTGGACGGCTACGTTTCCACGGAAAGTTTTGACGAGGCAGCTCTGGAAGGTAGCATCAAGGACATCCCCTACATGATTGGCTACACGCGGGATGACATGGGCAACCCTGAAGAAGGGATTCGCCGCTTCTGTGAGCTGCGCAATGCTGCCGGCCAGCCGGTGTATGCCTATCAGTTTGCCCATGCCCTGCCGGACGACGAAGCCGGATCGCACGACATGAAGGGCGCCTTCCATTCTTCCGAACTGTGGTACATGTTCAAATCCCTGGACCGCGGTGACAGGCCTTTCACCCAAGCCGACTGGGACCTGGCCGAACATGTGGTGAACTGCTGGACCAACTTCGCCAAAACGGGCAACCCTGGCCTGGGCTGGAAACCGTATACACCTGACGCTCCGGAGTTTATGGTCTTCGACCTAAGCGAAGACGGCTCCAAGGACGCCTCCGCCATGGGGGCACCGCTGAAACATCAGGAATAACCCGGTGGAAGCTATTCGGCCACAGGCCGGATGGTAAGGGTTCTTTCGTAACCGGCGGGATAGACGCGGTAGGCATCGAAGATGCCGCGGGCCGTGCAGCCTACGCCGGAGGTGGCATAGTCCAGATTGAGCGTAATGTCCCCGCCCCGCTGCAAATCAAATTGATACACGGCCTTGGTGAGGTTGTCCGTGGTGCAGTCGTAGGCATTGAAAGCGAAAGGCTGGTCCATGGAGAATTCCAAACCCTTTCCGGCAGCAT
>Ga0265301_10007146_pt1 | contig 10511 bp, 7 predicted proteins | sample AusTroGonzalo_MG_2_FD_193488 | JGI IMG/M metagenome (GOLD analysis project Ga0265301, IMG submission 193488) | Bovine rumen microbial communities from tropical cattle in Woodstock, Queensland, Australia - Gonzalo_04 | ecosystem: Host-associated > Mammals > Digestive system > Stomach > Rumen ...
AAAAGCTCATTCAAGATAAGCTTCTGATCCAGGGGATCCGTAATGCCGTCCCGCTCCATAAACCAGCGCGGATCGAAGCGGATAATGACATTGCCCATATCAAAGACGATGTTTCTGATCATAATTCTCCTCAATCGATGCGGACTTCCGCATCTTCTGCTGCTGCGTGGGAAAGGCCGAGTCTGCGGCCGATTTTCTGCAGTCGTTTCCTGCGGCGCTCGCGGATGGCCAGACGCTCACCAAGATCCCTGGCGCCGACGCCGTAGACCAGGTACAGGATCAGGCCGGAAACAATCATGATGAAGACCGTGGAAGCGCACCGGCGCCCGGAAGCGTTCATGTTCATGCCGTCGCGGCCTTCCTCGTTACACATGCTCTGCATGACCATGGCATAGGAGGTTCCGTAACTGGACTGGAAGGTGGCACTCATGTCATATTCCGTGAACAGTGCGTTGAAATTCAGCGCAAAGACCGCAAGGACACTTGGCAGCACAATCGGCAGTTTTACTTTCAGGAAAGTAACCAACGGACTTGCACCAAGGTTTCGGGCAGCATCCTCCAGTTCCTCATCTATTGCGTAGAATGCTGCCTTCACCATTCGTAGGGCAAATGGCAATTTGACCACCGTATAAGCCATGACAATCAGGAAACGCACGTTCTCCGCATAATACATGTTATTGCCGAAGACGTACCAGACTTCCTTGTTAAAGAAAATGCGGAAGCTGTAGCAGATCAAGATGGTGGGAAGGAGCCAGGGGAACAGGAGGCAGGCTTCCACAACCCTGCTGCGCTTCTTGTTTTTATGTTTGAAGATATAATTGACTGCCACCACCACAATCACACAGGCAAGGGCCGCGGCCAGCGCGGAGAGAATGAAACTCAGGCGTATACCTCCGATGGTCTTCTCGTTTGCAAAAACACCGGAGATGGCATCCGGTCGGATCTTGGTTTTTCCCCGGGAGGTGGTATAGGAATAATCCTGCGAACCAAAGTAATTGATCAGGGTCCATCCGGAGAAATCCAGCGTCTTCGAACGGATTGCCTGCCAGTTCTGCAGGGAGAAGATGACGATCATGACAACAGGTGTCATATAGATGATGAAGAGCACGTATGCATAGATATGTGCCAGCACATTGGCCACCGGGTTCTGGATCTTCTGCTTGACCAGCTTGGCCTTTGTCTTGCTGACGGAGAGGTAATGGCCTTTCCGCTCGTAATGATTCAGAATGCTCAGGAGAACGATGGTAAAGATGGCCAGGATTATGGAGAGCAGAGCGGCCCGGGCCTGGGGGAACGCTTCATCTGCCGTGGTTGATCCGGCCAGCCGGACAATCTCCGGATTGATGGAGTTGTATCCCAGCAGGGTAGGAGCGGACATGGCGCACAGGCCGGTGATGAAGGTCATGACGGTCAGGGAGAACAGCGTAGGCAGCAGGGTGGGCATAACCACTTTCAGCAGCACTTTAAACGGCTTCGCGCCCATATTCCGGGCGGCTTCGACGGTATTGTAATCAATTCCCCGGATCGCGTTGCGCAGGAACAGCGCATGGTTCGATGTGCAGGCAAAGGTCATGGTGAACAGTACCGAGCTGAAACCGGAAAACCATTGCCGGTCCATATTCGGGAAAAACTGAAGCAGCCAGTTTGTGAGGATTCCGTCCTTGTCATACAGGAACTGATAGCCGGTTACCAGGGCAACACCGGAGTAAATCAGTGTTGTCATGTACCCGAGACGAAGAATCTTTGCGCCTTTGATGTCAAAGTATTCTGTCAGCAGGACAATAGAGATACCGACAACATTAACCGTAATCACCAGCAGAACAGCCAGCTTCAGAGAGTTCAGGACGAAGCTGGGCATGTTTCCGGCGAAGAAAAACCGGATGACTGCAAAGGGGTCCGGATTGCCTGCGGCATCCTTTGCGGAAAAAATGGAAGTCAGCGTATTGAAACAGGGCATTACCATGAAGCCGAGGAAGAGATAGATGAACAGGACACCGCCAAAGATTCCCCAAAGCTTTCCCATGCCGTATTCTGTCTGGTGCCGACCGGAGCCTGCATACAACTCACCTCCTTCAGTAGCTCATGACATCCGCCGGATCAATCAGCAGATTCACTTTGTCACCGGGTTCATAGATATTGATGCCGTCGTTTTTCTCCACGGCCTTCAGGGTCTGCCCGGCAGCCTGGATGGTGTATTTGATGAACAGGCCGTAGTATTCCTGGGACTCAATCACACCGCTGAACAGCACGCTGTTTCCAGAAGGCGTTTCCGTCTGTCCGTCTTTTGCCAGACTGACACCGATGCGTTCCAGTCGGATATAATGCGCTTTTTCCGGATCGAGATGCATGGAGGAGACAATCCCATTCTGCAGCTTGTTGATATCGCCGATGAAATTGGCGACGAACTCCGTCGCGGAATGGTTATAAACCTCATTCGGCGTACCGATCTGTTCGATATAGCCTTTATTGAAAACAGCAATCCGGTCGGAAAGCGTCAGTGCTTCTTCCTGGTCATGGGTTACGTAAATCGTTGTGATGCCGAATTCCTTCTGCATCTTTTTCAGTTCATTCCGCAGCTGCACACGCAGTTTCGCATCCAGGTTGGAAAGCGGCTCGTCCATACAGATGATGGCCGGCTCGGTGACCAATGCTCGGGCGATAGCCACGCGTTGCTGCTGGCCGCCGGAAAGCTGGGAGACGGCTTTTTTCAGCTGCTCATCGCTCAGATCCACCTTCCGGGCGATATCATTTACTTTCTTCTCGATCTCGTCCTTCTTCATCTTTTTGATTTTCAGGCCGAAAGCGATATTGTCATGCACGGTCATGGTAGGAAAGAGGGCGTAAGACTGGAACACGATACCGATGTTCCGTTTTTCAATCGGCACATGGGTGATATCCCGGCCCTGCATTTCAACGGTTCCGCTGACAGGGTCAATAAAACCGGTGATGGTGCGCAGCGTGGTCGTTTTGCCGCAACCGGACGGGCCCAGGAAGGTGAAGAATTCGCCCTCCTGCACATGGACGTTAATATTGTGCAGGGCTTCAAAATCGCCGAACTTCACAACGATATCCGACAGCCTGATCATGGTACCTCTCTCCTTTGAACGTGAATTGATACATGGTCCGAATCCCGGATCTCACGCAATCCGGTTTCCGACATAAAAGGGGGCGAGCCCGGTACGGGGCCCGCCCGAAAGAAGCGGGAGATTACTCAGCCTTCTTCTGGGTCATGGTTGCCCAGTCAACAGTCGCCCAATCCGGTTCAGCAGGAGCGGCAGCATTGTCCGCCCAGTAGAAGCCCAGGTTGGTCATGATGTTGGTCCACTCCGCGCTGTGCGCAGCCACATACTGGGCATAGTTCATATCTGTGCCTTCGATGGCATTCAGCGCAAAGTTCGGGAGGGAATAGATTCCGGGGATTCCGTCCGGGAACGCAGCCTTGGCAGCATCCTCGTTGCAGGGGAAGGAGTCGAACTCTTCAGACCAGGCAGCCTGCGTTTCAGCGGATCCGAACCACTCCGCAAAGGCCTTGACCGTCGCGGTGTCTTCTTCGCTGCGGCCTTCCTTGTCCAGGATGCCGATGTATTCAGCAATGTAGTAGGTGCCGTCGTCAATTTCAACCAGGCCCCAGTTTTCGGGCTCGATTGTGCCGTGCAGCGCGTTTTCAATACCGGCTTCTTCCGCGGCTTCGATGTTGCCGTAGAGGGAAGAAGAGTAGAAAGTGGAAACCTGGACATCGCCGCGAATCAGGGGATCCAGGCCGTAGGAGTCACCGGTGAAGTTGCCGTTCGCGCAGTAATTCCACAGGGTCTTCCAGCCTTCCACGGAGATGCCGCCGGCGGGAGAAGCGGGATCCACAAAGGGATACAGCATCGCGCTGTTGATGTTGGCGTTGGTGGTGCCGCCGACCTTGCCCTGGCGATACCACTTGTAGCCGGAATTGACCATGTCAGCCCAGTGCGCGAAGTGAAGCTTTTCGCCCTTGGTGCCCAGGTCATCATTGCGGTAGAGCATCAGAACGTTCTGCACAACGAGGCCGTAGGCTTTGCCGTCGTACTTGTAGTTGCCGACTTTGTCCGCCCAGGAGGGCGTCCAGTCGATGATGGAAAGGTTGGCGTATTTGCCGTCGATCAGCTGGCCCCAGCGGGTTTCGTTCAGGCCGAAGATCAGGTCGCCGTCCTTGCTCTCGTCGGCTTTCTGTACGGCTGCGGAGTCGCCGGAGTAAACGGTGTTGTCATCGATGGAAATGGTGAAGCCGGCTTCCTTGGCTGCGTTGATCAGCCAGGTCGTCCGCTCAGGGGAGTTGGAGTTGGAGTAGATCCGGATGGTGTAATCCGCCGCAGACGCAAAGGACATGACGGAAAAAACCATCAGTGCAGCTACCAAAATAGCCAGGAACTTTTTCATGGAAAGACCTCCTATTGTTTTTTGCCGCATCACGCGGTTTATGATACTTTTATTATACTCATCCGGAGTATGATTGCAAGAAGAAAAGTACTAACAACAGGATCGATTCACGGCCGGTTTATCCTTGACACACATTCCCGCCCGTGATAATATAATCGCAGATTCAAAGGAATAATGCTGTTGCCCGGAAGGGCGTTTTCATTGCTTGTTTTATGGGTATTCCGCCGCGTGGTTTCGCGGCGCAATAAAATATTTAAGGAGGTTCTTTTCCATGAAGAAACTGTTTGCTGTTCTGCTTGCGCTGGCTATGCTGCTGGCATGCGCTGCCGCGTTTGCCGAGGATCCTGTCGGTGCTCCGGCTGATCTGATTGAGGCTGCCAAGGCCGACGGTGAGCTGGTTGTTTACGGCTCCTGCGAAGAAGAATATCTCGCGGCTGTCTGTGAAAACTTTGAAAAGCTCTACGGAATCAAGGTAACCTATCAGCGCCTGTCCACCGGTGAGGTGTACAACAAGATCGAAGAAGAAGCCGGAAATCCTTCCGGTGACGTATGGTTCGGCGGAACGACCGATCCCTATAACATGGCTGCTGCCGCGGGCCTGCTGCTGCCCTATGACGCTGCCAATGCTTCCCACCTGCTGGGCGACGCGTACAAAGACGCGGACGGACAGTGGTACGGCATCTACAAGGGAATCCTGGGCTTCATGGTCAACACTGAAGAGCTCGAGCGCATGGGCCTCGCGGCTCCCGCTGACTGGAAAGACCTCCTGAAGGAAGAATACAAGGGCCTGATCTGGCTGTCCAACTACAACACCGCCGGTACGGCGAAACTGGTCATCAACACCATGATCCAGAAGTACGGCCATGACGAAGGCATCCAGTACCTGGTTGACCTGGACAAGAATATCCAGGTATACACCAAGTCCGGTTCCGGCCCCTCCAAGAATGTGGGTACCGGCGAGTGCGTGATCGGCATCGGCTTCCTGCATGACGGAATCTACCAGATCGTTGACAACGGATATGACAACATCGGCCTGGTGATTCCTTCCACCGGCACCAGCTATGAAATCGGCGCCACCGCGATCTTCAAGGGCGCGAAGCATGAGAATGCTGCCAAGCTGTGGATCGAATATGCGCTGTCTCCGGCGTGCGTGGAACTGGGTGTCAAGAACGGTTCCTATCAGTTCCTGGTCATCGACAATGCGCAGCAGCCCGCTGTTGCCACCGAATTCGGTCTGGATCCCGAAAATGTCATGAAGTATGATTTCGAGGACGCCAAGCAGAATACCGCCAAGTACATCGAAGATGTGATGAACGCGCTGGGCGGCGGCGACGACCGCTTCAAGACCGAGTAATCAGATTCAGCATGATAAATGTCTGATTCCCGATTGACAGGAGGGGACGGTGTCTTCACCGTTCCCCTTCTTCAATTCGGGTATAACAGAAACACTTTTTCTGTTTCTGAGAGGAGGGGGAAATACCATGGCGCGTGGTCAGAGCGCATCACTGGACCGCAAGAAGCTCTTTTCCGATCCGGTGATGATGGGGACGATTGTGCTGCTGATTGTTTTCCTGACGGTTTTCATTCTGTATCCGCTGGCTGTGCTGCTGGTGGACAGCGTTTATTCGGACGGAAAGGGCCTGACATTTGAGTTTTTCGCGGCAAGTTTCCAGAAGGCATCTTTCCGTACAGCCATTTCCAACACGCTGAAGGTTGGAGCGCTGGTCGGCTTTTTATCCACGGCAATCGGCCTGCTGTTCGCCTATGTTGAAGTGTATGTAAAGGTAAAGACACGCTTCATGGCAGGCCTGTTCAAAGTCGTTTCCATGCTTCCGGTTGTATCTCCGCCTTTTGTTCTTTCACTCTCCATGATTATGCTGTTCGGCAAGGCCGGCATTATTACACGGCACCTGCTGGGCATCTATGACAACAATGTGTACGGATTCTGGGGAATCACCATCGTGCAGACGATGACGTTCTTCCCGGTTTGCTACATGATGTTCCGCGGACTGCTGAAAAACATTGATCCTTCCATGGAGGAAGCATCGCGGGACATGGGCGCAACCCGGATGGGCGTGTTCAGGACTGTTACGCTGCCGCTGCTGCTGCCCGGGATCGGCAATGCATTTCTGGTCACATTCATTGAATCCATTGCCGACTTTGCAAACCCGATGATTATCGGCGGCAGCTACGATACGCTGGCAACCACCATATACCTGCAGATTACCGGTGCCTACGACAAGAACGGCGCCTGCGCGATGGCGGTTGTGCTGCTGCTGATTACCATGATCATGTTCCTGGTGCAGAAGTTCTACCTGGAACGGAAGACGGCAGCTACGCTGACCGGAAAAGCTTCACGCGCAAGAATGCTGATCGAGGACAAATCCGTCACACTGCCGCTGACGATTCTCTGTTCGGCCGTGGCCCTGTTTGTTATCCTGATGTATATCTGTGTTCCCTTCGGCGCACTGTTCCGTACCTGGGGACGTGATTTCACGCTGACATTCCGGTGGTTCGAACAGGTCTTTACCAAGTATAAGGGACTGAAAGCATTCAAGGATTCCTTTATCCTTTCCCTGATTGCCGCTCCGATTACAGCGCTGTTGTCCATGATCATTTCCTACCTGGTCGTAAAGAAGAAATTCAGGCTGAAAGGTTTTATCGAGGTCGTTTCGATGCTGGCGATGGCTGTTCCCGGAACGGTTCTCGGTATCGGATATATCCGCGGATTTGCCGGCGGTATTTTCCGTACAGGATTCCTGCAGGGCCTCTACGGTACGGGAGCGATCCTGGTGATTGTATTTATCGTCCGCTCGCTGCCGACAGGAACACGATCCGGTATTTCAGCATTGCGGCAAATTGACAAATCGATTGAGGAAAGCGCCTATGATATGGGCGCGGGAAGCCTGAAGGTCTTCACTTCCGTCACACTGCCGCTGATCAAGGATTCCTTCCTCTCCGGCCTGGTGACAGCTTTTGTGCGGTCCATCACCGCTATTTCCGCAATCATCCTGCTGGTCACACCCGGATACCTGCTGATTACGGTTCAGATCAACGAATTCGCAGAAAAAGGATCCTTCGGTATTGCCTGCGCCTTCGCCACCATTCTGATCCTGATCACATACGGATCAGTCCTGCTGATGAACTTTATTATCAAACACTTTGGCACCAGCCGCAAAGTTAAGGAGGTTGAGCAAGCATGAGCGGATCGCGTACAAATGAACCGAAAGGCGTCCGACTGGACCATATCAGCAAAATCTATAAGAATCCGAAGACCGGGAAGGATTTCTATGCGGTCCATGATGTGGACCTGAATATCGAACCCGGCAGCTTCGTAACGCTGCTTGGACCTTCCGGCTGCGGAAAGACGACAACGCTGCGAATGATTGCCGGTTTTGAATCGCCGGACGAAGGGGAAATCTACCTGGGCGGGGAACCGATCAATGAGCTGACTCCCAACAAACGCGATACAGCCATGGTGTTCCAGAGCTACGCCCTTTTCCCGCACTACAATGTCTTTGACAACGTTGCATATGGATTGAAGCTTCGCAAGCTTCCCAAAGACGAGATCAAGGAAAAGGTTACCAACATTCTGAAACTGGTGGAACTGTCCGATATGGAACAGCGGATGACCAACCAGCTTTCCGGCGGACAGCAGCAGCGCGTGGCACTGGCACGGGCACTGGTGGTGGAGCCGGGGGTGCTGCTGTTTGACGAACCGCTGAGCAACCTGGATGCGAAACTGCGGGTGCAGATGCGTACAGAGATCCGCCGGATCCAGCAGGCACTGGGCATCACCGCTATTTACGTGACCCACGACCAGAGTGAAGCCATGGCGATCTCGGACAACATCATCCTGATGAAGAACGGCGTCATCGCACAGATGGGATCCCCGACAGAGATTTACTATCATCCGAACAGCGAGTTTGTCGCTGACTTTATCGGAGAGTGCAATTTCCTGCCCTGCAACGTAACCGGCAGGGAAGGCGAGGATGTGCTCGCGACTGTGTATGGACATCCGGTGAAAGTGCGCTCCGCAACGGATAAGATGGGAGAAGCGGAAATTGTGCTTCGTCCGGAAGCCATTGAAATCGCGGATGCGGGACAACTTCCCTGCAAAGTGGAACTCAGCTGCTTCATGGGTTCCTATCAGAACTACCATGTGCGGGTCGGGGAGACGCTCGTGAAGATCGCGGACAACTGCCCGATCGGCAAGAAGACCTTCCAGGTCGGAGACGATGCCTATATTTCCTTCCGCAGTGAATGCTCCCACCTGCTTGAAACATGATACATATCCATTAAAAGACCTCCCGGAATCACCGGGAGGTCTTTTTTACGGCACGATCACGGATCAGGAACGCATCTCTTCAATGTGGTATACATAATCCAGCGTTTTCAGCGCTTCGATGATTTCCGTGTGGGTTTTATACTTTTTGAGCATTTCGCTGCTGACAGAAATGGAAATGGAATAGACGGAAAGTCCGCTGCCCACATAGGCCGGATTCTGCTCAATCTGATCGATCCGCAGGCCCAGGCGGCGGATGACCGTGACAAAGTCCTGCAGGGAAACACTGTTCTTCAGTTCCAGGTGCACTTCAAAATGGTTGGAACGGTTGTTGAGGGCATATTCGAGTGGAGGGAACCACAGCAGGATGCAAAGCAGCGCTGCGAAGGCGGCCAGGCCAACGGTATAGCAGCCGATTCCGAGGGAGATACCAGTAACAGCTGCAACCCACAGGCCAACCGCAGTGGTCAGGCCCTTGATCTGATTCCGGGAAGAATAGAATACGGAGTGAACCGCAATGATCGAGGAACCGACAATTACACCGAGGGAGAGCAGGAAATGCCCGCGCCGGCCGGCGGCACTGAAGGTATAGCTGTCGATAATGGCAGCCAGCGTGCCCACAAGGAAGGTCAGCATGAAGGTGCGCAATCCGGCTGAATGCCGCTTGTTGGACCGTTCCCATCCGATGAAGGCGCCCATGAGCAGGGAAAGGGCAATCCGGAGCAGAATAGACCCGACAGTCAGATCCACGGACCATTCCCCAAGCAGCCTTGCAATCGGATCGGTCATTACAGCTTCCATATTCATATCCATATCCTCCTTCAGTTTGAAGCAATGCGCAGCGGGAAGACCATGTCAGAAGATACGCCTTCGGTTGTTTCTCCGCTGCTGCGTCATATTCTGTTCGCGGTAGTATTCTTCAGCAGCTTCTGTGAATGCACGCTCGTTCTCGTTTTCCGTATGGGCAGGCAGCTCGCTCTGGATTTTCTGGATCCGGTCTATCAGCAGTTCCACTTCGGACTTCTGCTTTCCCTCCTCATCCACAGTGGGAACAGGCGCCGCTGTTTCCAGCTCATTGGAATAGGAGCCGGAAAGATACAGGGACAGCTTGGCGGAAGCCGGACCAATGAGCTCATACAGTACACTTGAGGAGAGAATGATGGTCTCCAGCGCGTGACCCATTTCACCGCCCAGTTCCCGGGCGCCCAGGGCGGCGAGGCCGATAGCTACCCCGGCCTGTGGGATCAGGGCCAGTCCCAGATAATTCCGTACCTTCGGATCCTTTTTTGCCAGATGGCATCCGGTCCACGCACCGATATATTTTCCGATGATGCGAACCAGGAAATAAGAAATACCGATGATCAGCAGCGAAACGGTACCCAGGGCGCCGGTGTTCCCGAAGAGGGAGCCCAGATCAAAGGAAAGACCGCTGCGGAAAAAGAAAAGCAGCAGGATCGGCGGACTGAAGTAATTCAGCTGGCGGAACATCCGCTCATCGCCCGTCGTGTTGATATAGACCATGCCCATCGCCATGCAGCCAAGCAGCGGCGAGATATCCACAACTACGCAGATGCCACAGAAGGTGAACAGGACTGCGATGGCGATAATCAGCCGGTTATCGGTGCTCCGCCGGGTCCCTGTAAGCCATTTCAGGACCAGTCCGAATCCGCCGCCCAGCAGCATCATCAGGATGGTCTTGCCAAGAGGGATCAGGACATTCCGGACCTCGAAACCGGAGCTGGAAAAGATGGCGGTGGCAAGAGAGACCGCGATGGAATAAAGCGCCAGGCCCACCACATCATCCAGCGCCACAACCTGG
>Ga0265301_10007147_pt1 | contig 10511 bp, 8 predicted proteins | sample AusTroGonzalo_MG_2_FD_193488 | JGI IMG/M metagenome (GOLD analysis project Ga0265301, IMG submission 193488) | Bovine rumen microbial communities from tropical cattle in Woodstock, Queensland, Australia - Gonzalo_04 | ecosystem: Host-associated > Mammals > Digestive system > Stomach > Rumen ...
AATGTTCCAAAGCGACACCAACCTGACCACTGCGCCCGTACTGCCAGCCACGACACTGGCCAGCCAATGCTACACGTACATGTTTGCCGGCTGCCGCAACCTGACCGCTGCGCCCGCACTGCCCGCTACCGAGCTGGCTAGCAACTGCTATGACAACATGTTTGCCAGCTGCCGCAACCTGACCGCTGCGCCCACATTGCCCGCCACTCAGCTGGCCAACTACTGCTACAGTGGCATGTTCAATGGCTGCACCAGCCTGACCACTCCCCCTGCGCTGCCCGCCACCACGCTGGCCGACTACTGCTACCGAGAGATGTTTTATGGCGACACCAGCCTGACAGCTGCGCCCGTGCTGCCTGCCACTACGCTGGCCAAATACTGCTACTACAACATGTTCAGGGGCTGCACCGGTCTGACCGCTGCGCCCGCACTGCCCGCCACCGAGCTGGCTAGCAACTGCTATGACAACATGTTTGCCAGCTGCCGCAACCTGACAGCTGCGCCCGCATTGCCTGCCACTACGCTGGCCACTAGCTGCTACTACAACATGTTCAAGGGCTGCACCGGTCTGACCTCGGTGCCCGACACGCTGCCGGCCACTCAGCTGGCCAACTACTGCTACAGTGGCATGTTCAATGGCTGCACCAGCCTGACCACTCCCCCTGCGCTGCCCGCCACCACGCTGGCCAACTACTGCTACCAAAGCATGTTCGAAGGCTGCACCAGTTTGACTGCATCCCCTGAGCTGCCCGCCACCACACTGCTCCAACAATGCTACTATCATATGTTCCAGGGTTGTATCAACTTAAACTCTATTACCTGTCTGGCAACCAACTTGGGTGCTGCAAATACCACCATCGACTGGATCAAGAACGTTGCCACCTCAGGTACTTTCACCAAGGCCAATTCGGCTGACTGGAGTGGTAGGACTGGCGCCAGCGGCATCCCCAGCGGATGGAATGTTGTGGACGCACAGTAATGGATTTTTCTCGCAAAACGACTTGATTTAGAAATAAAAAAACAAATAATATGAATAGAGTAAAACATTTTCTGATTTTGGTGCTCGCCCTGACGATGAGCTTCGGGGCGTGGGCGCAAACAGATCCCGCAGTTCAAGTGACGAAGGACAACAACCTCGACTGGAACTTCACCATGCCTGACTATGACGCTGTGGTCGGCGTCACCCTCAAGGCACAGCCCGGTCTGGCCTGGACCTACGGCGGCAGGGCCATCCCCAACGACACCACACTTACCGCCTACCTCGGCTTCCACCTTCCTGTGATTGCCCAAATCGGCACCACAATGAATCCCGACTTCGCAGTCACCCTCAGTCCCTTCATACAGATTACAGACCCATCTTCGTGGAGCAATGACAACACTCCCCTCAGCGCCTCCGACCTGCCCGGCTTCCAGGAAAAGACTCAGGAACAGGCCCAGAATTGGATCGACGCGCCCGATGGCACTTTTCTTCTGATTTACGGCTTCCACGGCAGCAAGGTAAAAGTGGCCATGTATGAAAATGGAAATTCTACCGAAATAGAAGAAATGGATTTTCCCCGAACTGATGTGTACACATATATTGAAGTGCTCCATATTCCGATCTACTACACCTCCGCTGGCGCAACCCTCCGCTTCGGCTCCACCAACCCCGCTGTCGTCTCCTTCGGCAACCCTAACAGCCTGACGAGCTTCAGCGTTAACGGCCTCGGCGAGTGCGACGTCTATATGGTCTTCGATGGCAATGACGACTACACCTACGACTCCGTGGCCTTCCATGCCAACTTCCTCGCTCCCGACACACTTACCCTTGCCAAGACCGGCAACGGCACCGTGGAGGCCCTCGTGGGCGACAACGGCGAGGTTGTCTGGAACGACTTGAAAAACTCTGGCCTTTCGTCGTACACCCAGGACGGCGTGACGATGACCCCCAGCAACGGGTCCGCCCATAATAATACCAATCTATACGACTATGGCTCGAACACCTTCACCTCCACGCTTGGCAACTTCACCAAAATTGAAATTGTCTGCACCACCGGCGAGATAGGCGGATGGACCAAAGAGGTAATAGGACAATACCAGCCCGAACCTGGTATGATGCCCGACTTTTGGGATAACATCTACAAACTGACATGGGAGGGCGATGCCGAGAGCGTCAGCCTCCAGAACGATGTCTATAACATCCAGAGCATCACCTTCACCTTCGGCACCGCCGGTAGCGACAGCATCGTAGCCATCGAGGGACAGGCAGGCAAATATCTCGTCATCCCCGACGCCACCGTCCAGGCTGTGGCCACCGCCGCAGAGGGCAACCACGTCTCCAGCTGGAGCAATAACGACGAGGTGACCAACCTCCTCAGTGACACCAACTCCATCATTATTAACGGCAATACTACTCTTATTGCCAATTTCGCCCAAAACCCACTGCTGACCCTTGCCAGCAACAACAGCGAGTGGGGCAGCGTGACCTTGAACACGGGCACCACCCTTCCCGAAGGTGTGATTGCCGGCGGGACCGCAGGCACCTTCCGTGTTATCCCCGGCACCGAGGTCACCCTTAACGCCGAAGCCGCCGCGCAGCACCACGTGGCCGGCTGGAAGGACGAGAACCAAAACGACCTCGCCACCGCCACTTACAGCAACTATGCTGTTACCACTCCCTCAAATATGTTCCCAGGAACGAGCGCCCTCACCTTCACCGTGACCGGCGACACCACCGCCATGGCGATGTTCGGCATCAACAGCTCAGACATCACCGCCAGCGTGGCCAACACCACCGATGTGCGCGGCACCGTCCGCATCGCCTACACCGACGTGCAGGGCGCGGCACAGGTGAGCGACAGTCTGGCCACTGTCACCGCCTCCGCCCAAGGCGGCTCGACCGCGACCCTGACGGCCTACCCCGCCTGGGGCTACCACTTCGTCAAGTGGGTCAACATTAACGGAGACTCGTTAAGCAACCTGACCACCCTTGAGGTCACCTCCGCCGTCGACACCACCCTCGTGGCCGTATTCGACACCACCAAGGCTGAGTTGGCTTGGAGCGAGGATGAATTCACCGGCTATACGATGATTAACTTCAACAATGACAAGCCCACTATCACGAACCCACACCATGTGAGCGTGCGTTACGGTCTTGCTGAGAATATCAACTTCGTTAAGGTTAACCCGGAGACTGGTTTCATTACCAATAATTACAATGTTCCCAGACTTACCCCCCAGGGCACTTACCATATTTATGCAGTGCACGAGACCGACCAGACCTACTTCTACGATTCGGTGGTTTATACCCTTAATGTGAATTGGGGCGCCATGGTAAGCATATTGAAGAACATTGAAGCAGGAGGCAGTACCGCATTCCTGAATGCAGAGGACGACCTTACCCACGCTTATTCCAACAGCAACAACACCATGATGGCTTTCTTGGCACCTGGTGCCAGCTTCACCGCCACCGCCACCGCCAATGAGGGCTACCATTTCAGCAAGTGGCAGACTGGCGGCAACAATGCCGGCTATACCGACTTTGCCACCACCGCCGAGGCTACCTACACCGCTCCTACCCAAATCACCAGCTTATATTACACAGCCTTGAAGGCCGTGTTCGACACCAACACCTACGCTTTGAATGTGGAAGTGGCCAACGGTCAGGATGACAGAGGCTCCGTTTCGGGCAGCAACTCCGCCGCCAAGCATTTCTTGAGCTACGAAATCAGCGCCACGCCCGAAACGGGCTATCACTTCACCCAGTGGAACGACGGCAACACCGACAGCTTGCGCACGGTGAGCCTCGTCAGCGACAGCACGTTCACGGCCAGCTTCGCTCCCGATACATTTACGGTCACCTATATGAACGGCACTGCGCAACTGAAAGTGGAAAAAGTACCCTACCATGAACCCATTCCGGAATACATCCCTTCGAAGCAAGGATGGACGTTCAAAGGATGGACGCCTGCCCTGCCTAATCTGATGCCCGCCGAGAACCTGACGGTCAATGTACAGTGGGCTTGTGATACTCTTGAGGATTATGACGGAAACAAATACCCCTCCGTACAGATCGGCAGCAAGTGCTGGATGGCCGCAAACTTGAAAACCACCCACTATGCTGACGGCCGCCCCGTTGACAATATCTACGAGTACCAGAGCTATGCTTATCCGAATGTGACGGAGAATGTGAGCATTTACGGCCGCTTGTACGACTGGTACACGACCTTAGACACGACCACGCTGACCGTTGGTGCCCATATACAGGGTATCTGTCCTGCCGGCTGGTATCTTCCTTCCGCAGAGGATATGGCGGTGTTGAATGCCATCCCCGCTCCTAATTTGCGCAGCACGACGAGATGGATTGACCCCAACCACAACACCAACAGCACCGGGTTCACGGCTTATCCGGCGGGCAGGTTCAACTCTTCGACGGCCCGCTACGAGGGCATGGGTACGGAGACGAGCTGGTGGAGCACAATCGACCCGGATCCGTCAACGGTCATCACGCCTTCCGTAGTGGTCACCGCCAAGTCCTTGTGTAACTCGTATTTCTGCGATACCATATTCCTTAAATCTTACCTTCCCACCGACGGCCTCAGCGTCCGCTGCGTGTCGGCCGACGAAAAATAAGAGTAGTGCTATTTATCCAAATAATGTTAAAGAGGGTGCGTTACTTTTGACGCACCCTCTTTTTCGTTGGATTAGAGTGGGTTACACGGTTACATGGTTACATAGTTAGGAGGTTAAAATTAAGGTAAAAGGCCATTCCGAAAATTTTGTATCTTTGCAGGTTTTATTTTTGGATAAGTATGTTCACTGGAATAGTAGAAAAAACAGGTAAAATCGTCAAGATCGAGCAAGAGAAAACCAACTTCCATTTCACCCTGGAGGTGGATTTCGCAGACGAGCTCAGCATCGACCAGAGCATGGCCCACGACGGCTGCTGCCTTACGGTGGTCAAGCTGGACAAGGAGAAAAAACAGTACGTGGTCACCGCCATGGACGAGACCATGCTGAAAACCAACCTCGGCACTTGGAAGGTCGGCGATGAGGTGAACCTCGAACGCAGCATGCGCATGGACGGCCGTTTTGACGGACATATCGTGCAAGGCCATGTGGACCAGACCGCTGTATGCGAAAAGGTGGTCGACGAGAACGGCAGCTGGCGCTTCTACTTCACCTACGACCCCGAGAAGAACAACTTCACCGTGCCGAAGGGCTCCATCTCCGTCAACGGCGTGAGTCTCACTGTGGTCGATTCCGAAAAGGGTCGCTTCTCCGTGGCCATCATCCCCTACACCTACAAAGTCACTAACTTCCACAATTTCAAGCCCGGAAGTGTCGTCAATATCGAGTTCGACGTCTTCGGCAAATACGTGCAACGCCTCTTGGAAGAATATTTTGCCAATCGGGAAAAATAAAACCGCACAATCTACGTTAAACACGCCTCACTAAAAATCCGGATCATTGAGAAAGAAAACAAAACTGTTCGCGATATTGTGCATCGGGCTGCTTACCGCGGCGCTGACGGGTTGCTCTACGTCCAAAAACACCTTCCCGAACCGCGCTTACCATAACGTAACTTGCAGATACAATGTGTATTGGAACGGCAACCAAGCGATGAAGGATGCCGAGAAGGAGTTGGCCAAGCTCTCGAAAGACAACTACACGGCCATCCTGCCCGTCTACAACTACCCCGACAAGAGCGACCTCGGCCCCTGCCTCTCGTACCTTGACCGTACCATCGAGAAATCGTCAAAGGCCATACACAAACACTCCATGATGATTAAAGGCAAGGAGTACGTGAAAACCATCGATGACGCCTACTTCCTGATGGCCAAGTCCTACTTCTACAAGCAAGATTACATCCAGGCACAGCGTGTGCTGAACTACATCGTGCACACCTATCCCAAGTCGAACATTCTCAGTGAAGCTGAGGTGCTGCTCGCCCGCACCCAGATGCGGCAGGGCTACTACGCCAGCGCCGACGAGCTCTTGGAGACCATCCGCTACATGAACGACAAGAAGAACAACAAGAAGTTTGCGGTGCTCTTCAACGCGGCCAAGGCGGAATACCACCTCACCGCCCCCGACGGCGACGTGCAGGAAGCCATCGACTATATCGGCAATGCCCTCGCCAACAACCCCAAACGCGAGTTCCGCACCCGTCTGACGCTCATTCTCGGCGAACTCTATGAAAAACTCGGACAGCAAGCGGAGGCCCAGAAAAACTTCAAGACCGTCATCAATAAATCCAACAACTACGAGATGACCTTCTGCGCCCAGATGCACCTCGCCGCCAACTACGATGGCACCGAGAGCAACCGCAACACCATTACGAAACAGCTCAATAAAATGCTGGAAGACAAGAAGAACGAGGATTACCGCGACCAAATCTACTACGCCTTCTCCGAAATCGCCCGCATTGACGAAGACGAGGACCTGCGTATGGAATACCTGGCCAAGTCCGTGTCCGCCTCCACAGACAACCTCTACCAGAAGACCTTCTCCAGCATCACCTTGGCCGACCTTTACTTCGAGGACAACGAATACCGCGAAGCGCAACACTACTATGACACCGCCATGATGAGCATCCCGAAGAACTATCCGAACTACGAGGCGTTGCAGAAAAAGGCGAACGTGCTCAAAGACCTGGTGGACAAACTCGAAGAGATTGACCTTCAAGATAGCCTCCTACGCATCGCGAACCTGCCTGAAGGACAGCGCAATACGTGGGTGAGGAAGATGATTGCCGACTACACCGAAGCCGAACGAAAGGCCGCCGCTGAAGAGGCCGAACGTATGCTCGCCATGCAGAATGCCGCTTCCTACACCAACATCAACAACCAGAGCAACTCCAACGGTAAGTGGTACTTCTACAACCAGTCGTTGGTGACTGCTGGTCAACAGGACTTCTACCGCCGATTCGGCAACCGGAAACTGGAGGACAACTGGTTCATCAGCAATAAGACACAAATCTCGTTCGACGACATGGCGCTGATGAACGATCCGTCGCTGGCCAACGACACCGTTGATTACGACGAAGACGGCAACCCGATTCCCAAACGGGAGACCGACCCGAAAAAAGAGGCCTATTACCTGCAAGACCTTCCACTCACCCAAGGGGCAAAAGACTCGGCTAACGCCATTATAGCCAAAGACTTATATGAGACGGGCTTCATGTATCAAGATTTGCTGAACGACACCAAACGTGCATGCGCCTCCTTTGAGTCGCTGATGCAGCGCTACCCCAAAAGCGAATATGCCCTCCCCTCCATCTTCATGCTCTACACCCTCTACAAGAAAACCAATGATTCTAAAGCGGAGACTTACAAAAACATTCTCCTGACCCAATATCCTGAAACCGACTATGCTAAGCTGATTCAGGATCCGCAGTACTATAACAAGCTGGCAGAGAGGGAGAAAACGCTGGAACGGCAATATGAGCAGGTGTACGAGGATTTCACGCATAAACGTTGGCGCAACGTGGTTACCGCCGCTGATGCCGCCATTCCCAACTGCACCGACGAGACTCTGCTGTCGCAGTACGCCTACCTGCGCGCCATCGCCGCCGGACAAATCCACAACCAAGACACGCTCATCGTGGGGATGACCAACATCGTCAAGAATTACGCACAACAGCCTGTGGCAGAACTCGCCCGCTACTTCTTGGCCAACTACTCGCCAGCCCAAATCAACAAGGCGTTGGGCATTGAGCAAGACACCGCCCAGCAGGCAAAACTGCAACAGACCATACAAACTGACAACAGCCCGAAGTCAAGCGTGTTCACCTTCGCCCCCGGAGAGCAACACTACATCATCCTGTTGGTGAAAACCGCCAACCTGCCGTTGCAGACCATCAAGCAAAGCGTCAACACGTTCAACAACACGAACTTTAGTCTTAAAAAACTGACAATCAGCAGCTTCTTTATTGACAATACGCGTCAGATGATTACGATTTCCAAGTTCGAAAACAGCTCGGAAGCCATGGACTACTACAACATCTTCATAAAAGACAGCATGTTCCAATCCAACATTGAAAACGGAACCATCGAGCCTTACGCAATGAGTTCGACCAACTATACCACCTTCTACAACAAGCGTGGCGAACGGGATACTTATCCGGCATTTTTCAAGGAAAATTATCTTAAGAAACAATAATAAAACACGAAGATTATGAGAGATACTGATACTCGCGAAATCGGCGGAAGCGCCGTCAACGTTATCGCCCAAGGCACGCAGCTGCAGGGCAATATGATTACCGCCTCTGACTGCCGCATCGACGGCGCCCTGCGTGGCAATATCGAAAGCAAAGCCAAAATCATCGTCGGGCGCACCGGCGTGGTGGAAGGCAACATCAAATGCGCCAACATCGAGATCGAGGGCACGGTGAAAGCCGAGTCGCTGCTGGTTTCGGAGCTGGTCTCCCTGAAAGCCACGGCCAACCTCATCGGCAATATCGAGACGGGCAAAATCGCCATCGAACCGGGTGCCGAATTTTCCGGCAACTGCAAGATGCGCAACAACCGCGTGGCAGCGCCGCAACCCACTCCGCAACCCGAGCGCAAGTAATCCATGGCCGGAACAGGCACCCCAAAGAAAAGCTCCCCCATCCATCAATACGCCACCTACACCAACCTGGCCTTTGAAATGGGTGCTGTTATCGCTTTGGGCGTGTTCGGAGGGGTAAAAGTGGACAAATGGCTGGATACAAGTCCGTTGTTCACTATCGTACTCTCCCTTGCCGGCATAGCCATATCGCTCTACCTGATGATCAGGTCTTCGTTAAAACCTCAAAAGAAACCGAAAAATGAGCAAAAAGATACCGATTAGGAAGTTCTCGTTTCGCATCATCGTGTTCTCGGTCATCGTGGCCGGCCTCGCGGTGCTGTTCCAGTGGCTGTGGCCGCAGCTCGCCACTCCCGCGCTGCCGTTCATCGTACTCTTCTTCTTCGTGATAACACTCCTTACCATGTACATCGTATTGCGCGACGACACTGGACGCGACGGCAAGAAGTTCGTCTCCTCCTATATGCTTTCCCGCACCGTGAAACTCCTCTCCTGCTTGCTTTTCCTTTTGCTCTATATGTTTCTGAACCGCGAAGATTCCGTCAAGTTCGCCATCGCTTTCATGGTGATTTATTTCCTCTACGCCATCTTTGAAATTGTCCTGCTGAAGAAGGAAAATGAAAAAACTGACGCTGATATATAACGGCAAATCGAAGCAGATTTTCGCCACCGAAAGCCAGAATTTCGTCATCATGACCTACAAAGACGACGAAACAGCCTATTTCGGGGTGAAAAAGTCTGTGATTCCAAACAAAGGGATGCTGAACAACAAGATTTCGGCGCTGATTTTCGAATATCTGGAAAAAAACGGCATCCATACGCACTTTGTGGAACAACTTGACGAGAGCGAGCAATTGTGCCGTCGGGCCACCACCCTGCCGTTGGAGTTCATCGTGCGCAACGTCATCGCTGGGTCACTCTCCCGCCGCCTTGACATTGAGGAGGGCACCGTCCCCGAAAAGCCCATTTACGAAATCTGCCTGAAGAGCGACGTGCTCCGCGACCCCATGATCAACCGTTATCACGTGGAAGGACTTGGCATCGCCAACGAGAATACATTGAACCAAATTCTTGACATCTTACAGAAAATCAACGAGTTGCTGAAAGACTTGCTGAAAAGGTCCCATATCGACCTCATCGACTTCAAGGTGGAGTTCGGTTTCGACGGTGAAGGCAACTTGATGCTTATCGACGAGATTTCACCCGACACCGCGCGTTTTTGGGACTCCGAAAGTCACGAACACCTCGACCGCGACCTTTTCCGCCGCGACCTCGGTGACGTGGAAACAGCCTACAAGGAGGTGCTCGCTCGACTTGAAAACGTATTGCAGAATGGATAAGAAAACCTTGCGGCAAAGCATCCGCACCGCCAAAAAGCAGCACGCACCGGAAGAGTTACTCACGCAGTCGGAGGCAATACTGCGCAAACTTGCCACAAATCCCCGCTTCCGCCAAGCCGAACGGGTGATGCTCTACGCCTCCCTCCCTGACGAAGTGCAGACACTGGCGTTCATCGAAGAGTGGCGCCACCAGAAAACCATCATCCTGCCCACCGTGGTCGGCGACGATATCATCCCCGTGGAACTGGCTGACGACACGCTATTTGCCGAAGGGGACTTCCACATTCCTGAACCGCAAAACCATCCTTACACCGGAAATTTCGACCTGATTGTAGTGCCCGGTATGGCCTTCGACAATGAAGGACACCGCTTAGGACGCGGACGCGGCTACTATGACAGGTTCCTGGCTCAACATCCGCAAGTCTACACCATCGGCCTCTGCTTCGATTTCCAGTTGGTACCGCACGTGCCTGCCGAGCCCCATGACCGTCCCATCAACGAAATCCTGACCCTATAATCTGTTGCCTCTTGCCTCTTGCCTCTTGCCTCTTGCCTCTTGCCTTTTGCCTCATGCCTCTTGCCTCTTGCCTCTTGCCTCTTGCCTCACGCCTTTTGCCTCTT
>Ga0265301_10007148_pt1 | contig 10511 bp, 7 predicted proteins | sample AusTroGonzalo_MG_2_FD_193488 | JGI IMG/M metagenome (GOLD analysis project Ga0265301, IMG submission 193488) | Bovine rumen microbial communities from tropical cattle in Woodstock, Queensland, Australia - Gonzalo_04 | ecosystem: Host-associated > Mammals > Digestive system > Stomach > Rumen ...
CGGCGCGCCCTATGCAATGCCGGACGGTTACAACCCTCCCACCATGCTTAACGGGTGGTTCCACGCCGTTGGAGACAATCTTTACGTAAGAGAGGGCGGTTTCAACTTGAACAAGGAACAAGGCTCACCTACTGGACGTGTGGTCAAGATAAGCGCAGGCTCAAATGCCCTCAACTATACGGAAGTCGTCCCCGCATCGGAGAATGTTTCACGCATAGTTCCCGGAGACGGAGTAATAGGCGTAATTAAGATTGAACAGGTTAACGGCAAGTACTACCCCATCCCGTTCATCCTGTTCCCCAATTCTTCCAAACTTGTCCAGTTGACAACCAAAGAGCAAGATCCGGAGCACACCCGCTGGTCCATTATCTCTGTTGAGAACTCATTATACGCCGTAAGGAATTACCAGCGCGGAGACTCCGGAGAAGGTTCCAACACAATAGGCCTGTATAAGATTGATTATTCGGGAGAAATCGCCTCCGTTGGAGACAGGGTTATTGAAACTGCTGTCCGCGGTATAGGCTGGGACGACGACAAATTTATGATTGGCGCAGTATCTCCCAATGAGACCTTCTCCTTTATGGAAGACGGAGTTCCTGTACGCCTTTACACAATATATCCTCTCAATAATGTTGTTTCCACACGTGATCTGCCGGCACACTATGACGCCAACTATAACGCATATATAGACGGCGTTGCCTGCTGTGAAGCTACAGAACACGGATTCTATGTATGTGATCTGTCCAAGAGCGCGGCACAGTGGGTAGATTTGGACTGGAGCGCAGCATCTGAGTACCAGTCCCAGGTTACAAAGATGACCCCGGATCATTTTGAGGCGGCCTTTATGGCGCTCCGCTACCTTGGCCAAACTTCAGACGGAAGCAGCCTCACCTTCTGGGCGCCCGTAACCGGACAATCGGCCGGGAAACTGGCTATTATGACAGATCCTGACGGAGACCCGAACTTCGTTATTCAAGTACTCCTTTCCTTGTAATGGACAAAACCATAGCACTAAAGTTGCCTACCTCCAGAAAAAGCCCGCAGAGTTCACAAGGGCAGACCTGATAAGGTTCATCACTGAAAAAGGCATTCGGATGATAGACTTCATATAACCGGCCGAGGACTGGGCAGCGGAAGGGATACCCTCCTCTATCCTGAAGGTCCAGGGCGTGGACCTTCGCGCAAAGAGATGCCCGGTCGGGGCCGGGCATGACGGGGATGGGCCTGCACGGCCGCCCCCTCGGGGAGGGTATAATTGACATTTTCGGTTGGTGATTGTGACATTTGTGGTTGGTGACGGCCACCGCGGAGCGAGCTTTTTCGCGTAGACCAATGCATCACACAAAACCGAAGCCCCCTGATATAATGAGTCGGATCTTCTTTCAGAACGCTGCAGGTAACTGCTCAAAGTGCAGCAGGTCTGCATTTTTCTGCTGACCTGCGGCGGTAGAATGCGTCAGTGGCCGATTTGTGCCCCAGGTCGGCTGTTTTTTGCAGACCTGCTGCGCTTTGAGCAGTTACCTGCGACAGTTGAAAGATAGTGACGGCCTTTCTTGTGTCGCCAGTCTGGTGAAGGGGCGGAGAACACCGCCATAGCGACGAACGTCGTTTCCCGCCCCCTTCACCAAGCTGGCCTCTGCACCAAGAGAACAGCGTCGGTAGTTCTGGCCCATATCATTGCCACCAGTCTCAATGTAACTATTTGATAATCTGAACGATACATTAGGGTCAAATGGCAATCCCCAGCCTCAGTTATGACCATTTCCACGATTGTATTTATAAGTGATTAATAATCAGTTATTTCTGATTGAACAAATGGCAATCCTTTGTGCCCCAACGGATAATGTTCAAAGAGCCTATGGGAATCACCAACCAGAAATGTCTATTATATCCGAAAAAAGCCGCGAAATTCGCGGCTTTTCGTGCACTCTTAGGGACTCGAACCCTAGACCCGCTGATTAAGAGTCAGCTGCTCTACCAGCTGAGCTAAGAGTGCTGGTATCTCTCTAACTTAGAAGACTCGCTTCTTAGTGACTCGTTCGGGGCTCGAACCCGAGACCCCAACATTAAAAGTGTTGTGCTCTACCTACTGAGCTAACGAGTCTTCCATTACCTCGTTTTCCGAAACGGGATTGCAAAGGTAGAAATAAATTTGGATAATCCCAAAAATATTTAAAGAATTTTAAGAGGAGAATTCCTTAATGTGCTGTTCCTGGGACAGGCGGCAAACCAGCAGCCGGTCTTTGGATTCTGCAACTATGTATCCCTCAAGCCCTTCCACAACCACGGTCTTTTCATCGGCCGTATGAACGAAACAGTCCTGGCAGCCGAACAGACGCACGTCGCCGCCTACAACGCAGTTGCCGTCTTCGTCCGGCGTCAGGTGGGTTTTGATGGAACCCCAGCTGCCCAGGTCGCTCCAGGCCAGGTCTTCGGCTATAACATAAATGCGGGGACTCTTTTCCATGACGGCGTAGTCGATGGAGATTTTTTCGCATGTGGGGAACAGGCGCCTGAGCTCCGGCGTTTCGCGTTCCGTGAAGAAGGAAGGCGCCAGCTGGTCCATGATTTCGGCAATCTGCGGGGCGTAGGCCCGGAGTTCCGCCACGATGGTGGCTACGTTCCACACAAAAATGCCGGCATTCCAGAAATAATGGCCGTCTTCCAGATAGCCGAGGGCAGTATCCAGGTCCGGTTTCTCCTTGAATTCGCTTACCTTAACCAGCTGTCCGTGCAGGGCTTCTGCCGCATGGATGTAACCGTAGCCTGTCTCCGGACGGGTGGGGGCGATACCCACCGTAACAATGGCGTCCCGTTTCTCCGTGAACGTCAGGGCCTTTTGGATGGTATCGGCGAATTCCGCCGTTTTGAGCACCAGGGCATCGGCCGGGGTTACCACAATGTTGGCTTCCGGGTCTTTCTGCTGGATTTTCCAGGAGGCGTAGGCAATGCAGGGTGCTGTGTTGCGGCCTTCCGGTTCGGCCAGAATCTGGTCGGCCGGAATGGCGGGGAGCTGCTCCTTCACCAGGTTCACATAACGTTCTCCCGTTACCACCCAGAAGTGATCCGGTGCGCATACCGGGGCAAAGCGGTCTACCGTAAGCTGGATAAGGCTGCGGCCCACGCCCAGCACGTCTATAAACTGTTTAGGTACATCGGGCGTAGAAAGGGGCCACAAACGGCTGCCCACGCCGCCGGCCATGATTACTACATGTGTATTCATGTTACAATTTTACGCAAAAATCCCTGCAATTCAAATTATATTTTAGTAAATTTGCTAGTACAACTGCAAACACTGACACAATAACCACTTAATACACTTACATTATGGCATCCATTACCGATTTCATTGCGCAGCAGGTTAATTCCGCTGCCGGCGGCCTGAGTATTCCCGCCAACTTGAAAGACCAGGTGTTAGGCGGCCTGGGAAACTCTATCCTGGGAAGCCTTACCCAAACCGTTGCCAAACCCGGTGGCGTAGATCTGGTAAAGGGCCTTCTTACCGGCAGTGCCGATGCCTCCAGCAGCCCCATCACCGCGCTGGCCGGCAACCTTTTCAAGAACAATGTCCTGTCTAAACTGGATTTGGGTAAACTGGCTCCTGTCCTGGCCGGTACAATCCCCGTAATCATGGGCAAACTGGGCGGCATCCTCAAAGATCAGGACGGTGACGGAGATGTGGACTTGAATGATATTATCCTCACGCTCAAGGGCGGCGGCAAGCAGCAGGCTTCCGGCGCACTGGGCGGCGGGCTGCTGGGAGCGGCCACCAGCATCCTGGGCGGTATCCTCGGCAGCAAAAAATAAAGAGCCGACATAAGCTGAAAATAGCCGGAGCAATCCGGCTATTTTCGTAGGCTACAGGTCGTAAGTCAAACCTATCGTGAGCATCTTGTTATTGGCCTTGAGCGGCGTGCTGGTGTAGGGGATGGTACCGCCGAAACCGTCGCAATAGGCCGCTGTCAGGCGGAATTTCTTGAAAGCCACATTAAGGGCGGCCCCCCATACGGCACCATGTTCGCCGCTGCCGGCATTGGCTGTAACTCCCAGCCAGTTCCAGGGATTCCAGGCCAGGACGCCCCTCGCTTCCCAGTAGTTCATGCCTTTCATACTCACATAGTTCCCCGTTGCGCCAAGGGCCAGAGCCCGGTAAAAGGGAAGCTGGTATTTGGCAGCCAGATTCACATTGAAAGGAATGGCTTCCAGCAGCGTTCTGTTATTGACGGATTTTAGCTTGAGGGAAGCCAGCAGGGCATCCAGCTCGTCCTGGAACTGATTCCCGATTTTCCCTTCCTGGATTTCCTCCATGGACAGGTTGTCCATACCGGTAAAAGTGGTAGTTCCCTGGGATTTGCCGGCATTGCCATAGTACCAGAAGATTCCGCCCAGGTCCACGATGGAGGCCGACAGAGTGAGGCCCTCCACGGGAGTGGCCACCACGCCCAAATCTACTGCCAGGCCTCCTCCGGAAGGCAGTCTCCAGCGATCTTTGCTGCTAAGGTTCAGGCCAAGATACCCGTCCTTGGTGGGGGTAATCTTATACAGGCTGCTGGTAAGGTCCAGATCGGCTTCCAGCCGGGCCTCGTAGATACTCTCCGACAAAGTGAGGTCCAGGCGGGTTAAGCGATAGCTAAGCGCTTCCAGACCAACAAGGAGCTTGGCACGGGCGCCTACGGAGATATAGTCCGAAAGCTTCCGGGAATAACCGTAGGCCAGTTCTACAAAGGCTTTCTCCCCCAATGACAGGCCGCCAAGGTCGTAATGGCTTTCCCCGGTGCCCAGTTTGAGAATGGTAAATATCTCCTTGGGGAAGGATGCCGAATAGCTGGCACGGAATCCGGCCTCCAGGGTATGATAGGCTTTCTCTTTGCGCCAGCCGTAGGACACCAGGTTAAAACTGATGCTGTTGTTGAAATAGTTGTCGTCCTTCAGATTTCCCAGAAATTCCTGGGCCGATACGCTGGAATGGAGCCCTGTCACCAGCTCGTCTCCCCGGGGATACAGGAAGCTGGCCGCGCCAAAATTGTTCCGGTTCTGGTTTTCCCATTGACCCACACTCAGGAAACCGTCCTGATTCTGGAGGGCCGGATTATAACGGTATCCCAGCCGGTAGCCGTCCAGGAAAAAGGCCTGCTGGAAGGATTGTGAACGGGCCGATACTGCCAGAAGCAGGGCCGTCAGGAGTATAATAGTCTTTTTCATGGCCTTTTATTCTGCATTTTTAATGGGGATGGTTATACCTCCGCTCAGTTTGGCGGAAGCGTTCTTAACATACAGGCCCTGTTTTGTGGACAGCGCCACCACTCCCAGATCCGGCTGGGCGGCCAGGCTCAGGTTCAGGTGGACTTCCCTCAAATCCGGGATGGTCCCTTCCAGCGCTTCTATACCCACGTTCAGCTGGGTAGTGGAAGGATGCTCCAAAGAGCCGCCGGCAATAGTGAAGTCGGAGGCAATCACAATATTCTCGTCCACCACGGCCTCTTCATTCTCCGAGGCTTTGGGCTGGTAAACCACTATGTCGTTTATCTTCACCTGCAAGGGAAGGGTGTTTTCCAGTTCCAGGGAAAGCTGGCACTGTTTCAGTCCAAACTGGCCGATGGCCAGATTGACATCGCCCAGGGAAATATCTTCCAGCGGCAGAGTAAACTCTTCTCCGATGGCCAGGCTGGCGGTATATTTATAGTCGAAAGAGAAAAGCAGGTTCCCGGTATTGTCGTAAATCGTGGATACGGGATTGGCCGGGAGCGATAAAGTGAGATTGGCCAGCTCCAGCGACATTACCGGCGAGGAAAGATGGTCCGGAAGGGTTTGGGAAGCCAGTTCCACCGTATTTCTTTTTGGGAGTGAAAAGTTGTCCATTCCGTCTATCGGCGCAGAATAATCCTGGCTTATATACGTGGGGGAACAACTTCCCTGCACGCTCGCCCGGAGGGGATTGCTGGCGGTAATTTCCAAATGCTGGTTGGCCACTTTCAGGCCCAGGAAGCCCAGCAGGCTGAATATTCCGCCGATGTAGGCCGACCGGTTGCCGGCATTCCAGCTGGTGGCAGTATCCGCATCGGGCAGTTGCTTTTCCAGTTCGTATACATTGATGGAAAAAATGTTTCCGGTATCTTCCAGGTACAGGGCATCGTCTTTTCCGGTTTTCAGATAATCGGCCAGCAGGGAACCTATTCCTTCTATCTGGCTGAGTTTGTCCATTATCAGGCCCAGGGTGAAGGGCCCCACGCTTCCGACGGGAACCGAAATCTCGTTCTCGAACAGGGTTAAATCCGTGTTGAAACCATCGGAAACGTCATATGCCTTTCGGGAGCAGGCCAGCGCCAGCGGAAGAAAGAGCAGCAAACAAAAGCGAAAGTGTTTCATGTGGTCAGTAATTTTGTCAAAGATAGTGATATTATATGTATCTTTACCACTCAAACTGTTTTAAGATGAAAAAAATTTTGTTTCTGGCCGCAGCACTGCTTGCACTGGCATCCTGCGGCAACAAGTACCAGACCGTGAAGGGGGATCCCCTCCAGGCTAAAATCTACACCCTGGACAACGGCCTCAAAATTTACATGACCGTAAACAAGGACGAACCCCGCATCCAGACCTACATCGCGGTGCGTTCGGGCGGCAAGAACGACCCTGCCGACAACACCGGCCTGGCCCACTACCTGGAACACATGATGTTCAAGGGTTCGGAAATCTTCGGCACGCAGGATTACGAGGCCGAGAAGCCCATGTTGCAGGCCATCGATTCGCTGTTTGAAGTGTATCGTACCCTCACCGGTCCCGGCGAGCGCAATGCCCTGTATCACCAGATAGACTCCATCAGCTACGAGGCCTCCAAGATAGCCATCCCCAACGAGTACGACAAACTCATGTCCATCATCGGCTCGGAAGGCTCCAACGCCTATACCAGCGAGGACGTAACCTGCTACGTGGAGGAAATCCCGTCCAACCAGCTGGAAAACTGGGCGCGCATCCAGGCCGACCGCTTCATGAACTGCGTCTTCCGCGGTTTCCATACGGAGCTGGAGGCGGTGTATGAAGAGAAGAACATGGGCATGGCTTCCGGCAGCGAAAACGCCCTGGAAGCCCTGGATTCCATGCTTTTCCAAGGACATCCCTACGGTACCCAAACGGTCATCGGCACGCAGGACCACCTGAAGAATCCTTCGCTGAAGGCCATCCGCAAGCAGAAAGACACCTACTATGTGCCCAATAATGTGGCCATCTGTATGTCCGGCGACTTCAATCCGGACGAGGTGGTAAAGATTGTAAAGAAATACTTCGGCGAGTGGAAGGCCAATCCGGAACTGCCGGAGTGGAAGGTGGCCGATGCCACCCCGCTTACGAAACCTGCCGTACAGGATGTGTGGGGCAACGAATCCGACTTCGTGCTCATGGGCTGGCGCACTCCGGGTGCCCGTGCTCTGGACAGGGACGCTTCCGAGATTGTGAGCTCCGTGCTGTATAACGGTCAGGCCGGTCTGGTAGATCTGGACGTTTTCCAGCAGCAGGCCGTTCTGGACGGCGGCATCTTCCCTTACGACCGCACCGACTACGGTATGATAATAGTGGAGGCGTACCCGAAGGAGGGCCAGAGCCTGGAGGAAGTGCGGGACATTTTCCTGGCCGAAATGGCCAAGCTCCGCGCCGGTGATTTCTCCGAAGAACTGGTAGAGGCCGCCAAGGCCAACTACAAGCTTTCCCAGATGCAGAGCCTCACCCGCAACCGCAGCCGGGCCGACAAGTTTGTGGATAGCTTTGTTAACGGAACCACTTGGGAATCAGAGGTAAAGAAGATGGACCGTATTGCTGCCCTCACCAAGGAGGACATTGTGAAATGGGCCAACGAATACCTGGGCGCCGACAACTACGCCATCGTATACAAGCACAACGGTGTTAATCCGAATGAGAAGAAGATTGAGGCCCCGAAGATTACCCCCATCGTTACCAACCGTGACAAGCAGAGCGCCTTCCTGCAGGAGATTGCCGCCAACGAACCGGCTCCCATCGAACCGGTGTTCGTAGACTTTAACAAAGACATGTCCATCCTGAGCTACAAGGGCCTGGAAGTGCTTTACAAGCACAACGACCAGAACGACATAGCCCAGCTGGGTATCCGCAGCGACATGGGTACCGACGCCAATCCTTACCTGGCCTTCGCCCCCAGCTATCTCAGCTACCTGGGTACGGCCGAAAAGAGCCAGGCCGACATTGCCATGGAGCTGTACGGACTGGCCTGCGACTACTATTTCCGCACCGCCGGCAACACCAGCCAGCTCATGGTAACCGGCCTGGGAGAGAATATCGGCCAGGCCCTGTCCATCGTTGAAGATCTCCTGGCCCATGCCCAGCCCGACGAGGAGGTGCTTTCGGAGATGAAGGCCGACCTAATCCGCAGCCGCCTGGACGCCAAGATGAACCAGCGTTCCTGCAACAGCGCCCTGCAGCGTTATGTTATGTACGGAGCTGACTATATTGCCCGTACCACTTTGGACAACAAGGCCCTGATGGCCGCCTCGTCCGATCAGTTGCTGGACGCCCTCCGCAGCCTCCTGGACAAGCAGTTTACCCTTCTCTATTACGGCCCGGCTTCCAAGGAAGAGGTTCTGGACCTGCTGGCCGCCAATCTTCCGGTCCGGGAAGGTCTGGAGCCGGTGGCCAAGAGCTATCCCCAAAAGCTGGTTACCCCGGACAAGCGTGTGGTCCTGGCTCCTTTCACCGCCCGCCAGTTCAATTACATGCAGTACTCCAATCGCGGCGAGCAGCTGGACCTCTCGCAGGATCCTTATATCGACCTCTTTAACGAGTACTACGGCGGAGGCATGAATGCCATCGTGTTCCAGGAGATGCGTGAATCCCGCGCCCTGGCCTACAGCGCCGGCGCCCGCCTCACCGGACCGTCCTACAAGGGCGATTCCTACGCTTTCCGCGCCACCATCGCCTCGCAGAACGACAAGCTGCGCAAAGCCGTGGAGGGATTCGAGGAAATCATTGAAGACCTGCCGCTTGCTCCCGAAAACCTGGAGATTGCCAAAACGTCCATTCTGGGCCGTCTGCGCACCCAGCGCACCATCGGCGCCGCCGTACTTCAGGAGTATCTGAATGCCCAGGAACTGGGCATCACCGAACCGCGCGACAAGCAGGTGTTCCAGAAAGTGGGTTCCCTCACCATGGGAGACCTCCTGGAAACCCACGCCCGCTGGATCAAGGACCGCACCTACTGGTACGCCATCCTGGGCGACCCGGCCGACCTGGACATGAACTTCCTCAAAACCCTGGGCCCTGTGCAGCAGGTTTCCCTGGAAGAGATTTTCGGATACTAGCCTGACGGAATAGTATTAGAAAGCAGATAAAGTATAAAGTTGCCGGGGGCAGGAAAAACGCCGATGCCCCCGGCAACTTTATACTTTATCTACAATGATATCAGGATTCGGGCTTATACTCCAGGATATCGCCCGGCTGGCAGTCCAGTGCTTTGCAGATGGCCTCCATCGTACTGATACGGATGGCTTTGGCCTTGCCGCACTTCAGGATAGAAAGGTTGGCTGGGGTAATGCCGACTTTCTCGGCCAGCTCGCCGGAGGACATTTTCCGGCGGGCCAGCATTACATCTATGTTGGTGATGATCGGCATAAGCGCTTACTTTTCTTCTTCGGCGGGCTGATCTTCCGGCTGCGGCTTGCCCTTAAGGTAGGAAGGCAGCTCCATGCCGGCCATCTTGAAGAGCTCGTCCAGCGGGGGAACGCTCTTCATCATCCCGGAAATGAAATTGGAAGTGGCGGTTTTACCGTCGGTGCCGTTACCGGTGTCCCACACGGTTACCTTGTCGATATTGATGCCCTTCACGGCCTCTACCTGGGTCTTCACCAGTTCGGGCAGTTTGTCGGCAATCATCATCATAACGGCCTTCTGGGCATCGCCTTCGGCGGCGCCTACCAGGTTCTTGAAACCGTCGGCCTGCTTGGTGAGGATTTCCAGCATACCCTTTGCCTGGGCGTCCATCTTGGCGAAGATAGCGTCGGCTTCACCCTTGGCCTTGCGGCGGATCTGTTCGGCTTCGGCTTCGGCTTCGATGATCTTCTTCTGCTTGTCGATTTCGGCGGCAACCACGATGTTGGCTTTCTGGGTGGCCTGCTCACGCTCGGCACGGGCCAGTTCGGCGTCGCGCTCACTCTGGTAGGCTTCTTCCAGGGCCTTGGCGGCCTGCACCTTTTCGGCGGCCACAGCCACGCGGTCGGCCTCAGCGGTCTTCTGGCGGCGCAGGGCGTCGGAATTGGCAATTTCAATCTTGGCGCTGTTTTCACCCTTTACGGCATCGGCGTCGGCGGCAGCCACGTTGATACGGGTGTCCTTGTCGGCCATGGCCTTACCGGTTTCACCGTAACGGTTCTGCTCGGCCACGGACTTCTTAGCGTCGTTGATAGCCTTGGCGGCGGCTTCCTTACCCAGGGCCTCGATATAGCCGGATTCATCGCGGATATCGGTGACGTTCACGTTGATGAGCTTAAGGCCGA
>Ga0265301_10007150_pt1 | contig 10508 bp, 10 predicted proteins | sample AusTroGonzalo_MG_2_FD_193488 | JGI IMG/M metagenome (GOLD analysis project Ga0265301, IMG submission 193488) | Bovine rumen microbial communities from tropical cattle in Woodstock, Queensland, Australia - Gonzalo_04 | ecosystem: Host-associated > Mammals > Digestive system > Stomach > Rumen ...
GCACACTGTGGAGCCTTCCAGCCTTTCTTGTAGGTCCAGGCTTTCACCTCCATTTCGCCAGCGGTGATGAAGGTCTCAAGGTTCAGCAGAGCGTAGGCTTTCTTGATGAGACGGTTGACGCCACTCTCTTCCAAGCCGAGTTCTTCAAGGAACATCTGCTTGTCTTCGTAAGACTCCAGTTCAGCGATGTCCTCTTCTGTCTTGGCGGCGATAACCATCATTTCAGCACCCTCTTCCTTGGCCAACTCCCCTACCCTCTTGGTAAAGTCGTTACCGTCCTTGGCATCGGCCTCGCCGACGTTGCAGACGTAGAGCACAGGCTTCGATGTCAGCAAGAATAGATTGCGGGCGCAGTCCTGTTCGTCCTTCGACTCAAACTCTACGATACGGGCGTTTTTACCCTGCTCCAGCACCTCTTTGTAGGCCTTCAGTACTGTCACCTCAATCTTCGCGTCCTTGTTGCCGGCAGCGGCAGCCTTCTCTGTCTTGGCCAGTCGGCTCTCGATGGTTTCCAAGTCCTTCAGCTGCAACTCGGTATCGATGATTTCCTTGTCACGGATGGGGTCGATGGTGCCGTCGACGTGGGTAATGTTTTCGTCCTCAAAGCAGCGCAGTACGTGGATGATGGCATCCGTCTCGCGGATATTGCCTAAGAACTTGTTGCCTAATCCTTCGCCCTTTGAGGCACCCTTCACGAGGCCTGCAATGTCAACGATTTCGCAGGTAGCGGGAACGATGCGTCCAGGATGAACCAACTCGGCGAGCTTCGTCAGGCGCTCGTCAGGAACGGTGATAACGCCCACGTTGGGCTCTATCGTACAGAAAGGAAAATTAGCTGCCTGAGCCTTTGCGCTCGACAGACAGTTAAAAAGTGTGGACTTGCCTACATTAGGCAGGCCCACAATACCACATTTCAATGCCATTTAATTGTTCGTGTATTTACTCCAGTCGCTGAAAGTTGACTTGTCGTAGTTGATCGTATAGCGGTGGTCGTCAACCACGTAGAGATATCCTGAAAACTTGCTGCTGTTAAGCGTCATCTCGCGGATGTTGAAGGTAACGCTCTTCCAACCGCTCTTCCTGTAGCTGATGGTGACGATGTCGCCCTCAAGTCTCCACATAAAATCGCACTTGTCGGTGCACTCGTTCTTATAAGGAGAGTCGAACTCCAGTTGCCAGCCTGTACCATTCATAGCTGCAGCAGCAGACCTGTCGAAGCGGATGACAACATAGTTGCGGTCGCCCTTGTCGACGAAGCCGCCCCACTCCTTGTACTGCTCAGTGTTGTAGCCTTCCCAAAAATTGCCAGTCAAGTTCTTGATGGCTGCTTCGTAGTCGAAATTGTCTTCATCGTCGCCGCAGCTTGTGGTGAACATTGCCACTGCTACGAACATCATCATGTAAGTGAAAATCTTCTTCATTTTTCTTGCTTTTTATTTGATAAATTTGTGAATACTCCGTTTCAGCCTGCAAAGGTAGCAATAATTTCTGATAATCAATACGTTTTTCTTTATTTGTTGTGTTCTAAGATGCTCTTTTCCAGTTTTTCCAGCATTTTCAAATCCTCAGCATCTGCTAATTGGGCATCGTAATGCTTACGGTTTGTATCGAATTCGTCATAGACATTACGAACAATAGCTTCCATCTCTGCATTTGAGATGCTGCCTTTGTTCTGCAGAATATCCTTTTCTTGGAAAGTGAGCAGGTTGTCTACATTCTGCTGCCAATATTGTAACGTGAGATCTCTGCGTCCCTTAACACGTTCTTCGGCACTCGTAAGGAAGATGTCAACGAGGCGGTTTAAAGAGTCTATCTCTTCGCTTTGCAGATAGTTTTTGGCTACGATGATGTCACCTTTGCGTACAACGTTCCCCTTCCAAGTGGTAAGCCCCATATTGGGTTTCTTGGCATCGGCACGGGCAACAATCAATTCTGCTGCGGTCTGATGAGTAACGGCATAGATCAATTTGTTTTGGGTCTCAGCAAAGAACATCTGTGTAGCCTTGTCCGTTTTATCGTAGTCGCTGCTGAGGGCAAAGAGGTCGCGAACTTTCTGGTAAAACCGTTTTTCGGAAGTTCGGATGTCTCTGATGCGTGCCAGCAGCTCATCGAAATAGTCTGGTCGGCCATCGGGATTCTTCAGCCTTTCATCATCCATCGTAAAGCCTTTCACGAGATATTCTGTCAGATGTTCCGTTGCCCATTGCCGGAATTGAGTGCCACGAATGCCGCGCACCCTATAACCAACGGCAATTATCATCTCTAATGAGTAGAATACGACGTTGTAATTCTTGCCATCAGCGGCAGTAGTCAAGTATTCTTTGACAACTGATTTCTCCATTAACTCCTTCTCTTTCAGAATGTTAATGATGTGGTAGCTGATAGCCTGCTTCGAGGTGGCAAAAAGTTCTGCCATCTGTTGCTGGTTCAGCCAGATCTTTCCATCTTTGGCATATAGTGCCACGGATGCCCGTCCGTCAGCAGTGCGATAAATGATAATATTCTGTTCGTCGTTCATTGTTTGCTAAACTCATATTTTTGCAACAAGGTAATTGTACTCTCATCAGGGAAAACCTTCATTCTTTGTTTTACCCAATTAATAAAAGCAGATTCACATGTAAATTGAACATTAAACATTATTGCATCGCTTTTATTATAAATGTTTTCGATGTTGAGAATAATCTCATCTTTAATCCCTTGCTCTAGTTTGGATAGAGTTTCATTACTTAAAAGAACGAGATTTGTTCCATCAAAATAATCTTTGTTTGCATAGCCACCAAGATTGCCAATAATTTGATATAAAGCTTGCATATTAGAATTGGGAACAATTGGAACATAGATTTCTAATTGCGAAATAGGATTAGCAATGCCATCCAAATCATATGATAATGGCGACGACACCCTAGAAATAAAGTTCTTACCGTTAATTGTAGGAGCAGTCCATTTGTAATAACTGTAATCAAGACTAATTTTCTTTTCAACCAATTCAGGAACAAAATCGTTATCTGTGAAAATTCCGTCAAAGAATTGGTATAGTTTAGTTTCATCAATTATTCTAGCATGAAATCCATCATGTTCATTCAAAGCGATACGTTTTAGAGCATCTTCTTTAGGATTACTACCAATTACGTAATAATTGACATACTTAGTTGGAAAATAATTGAAGGTTTTCTTATCATCTTTATCCTCCTTTTTCCTTTTCTTTTCCTTTGATCCAATTGCAATTAATTTTGCTTCCAAATCTTTCTGAGAAATTCGGAAATCACCAACAAGACAAACGTATCTATTCTTTAAAGGATTGTCTTGTTCCGGTTGGCTAAAAAGATCTAATTGTTGACTGTTCATAATAGTATAATTTAAATTCTACTTAGAAACTCCGATTCACTTAATATTTCTATTTCTTGTCCTTTTTCCAACAGCTTAAGAGCCTTTTTTTGTTTGCTACTCATACCATCAGCCCCAACGATTCTATAGTCTTGTTGTCCAACAACTAAAACATCTGTTTCGCAGGTAACGGAATCCATTGGAATTCCCCCAATATTTTTTACCATTTGGAGCATAACTCTTCTAACAGCATATTGAGTTTTTCCTGTAAAACAAACGGCTTTTCCAAAAAAATAGTTTCCTTCATCAACAAATTCTGGGTGTTCTTCCAAATTTTTAATGATATTACTATAATGGCTTGGATATTTTTTGGGGTTTTGCAAATGTGCAATAAACGCATTAGGTGCAAATTTTCCACGATGGAAATTATATTTTTCTTCTAAATCTTCAAGAAAACTATTATCTGTTTCTAAACATTTTAATAGCAGTTTTGCGCATCCTAGAGAGTCGCTGTCTGCTCTATGATGATGTTCAAACTCAATGCCAATATGATTTAAGACAACATCCAAAGAATAACTATAGCACCCTTTTATAATGTATCGGGCTATACGTAAAGAACAAAAGTAATCAAAAGTTGGATATTCTATTCCATATTTGTTAAATGCATCCCTCAGTGCATACATATCAAACGAAGTATTGTGAGCAACTACAGTTTTATTCTGTAGATATGGAAGAACCTTTTTCCAGACCTCAGGAAATGAAGGACTGTTTTTTGTATCTTCAGGTGTAATACCATGAATCCATATATTTATAGAATCATATTTATTGTCTTCAGGTTGTACAAGCCAGCTGATGGGTGAAAGTGGTTTGCCTTCTACAACTTCTGTAATACCAATCTGACAGATGCTACTTCTGTCAGAAGTTGCAGTTTCCAAATCTATTGCAACGAAACTATCTTTGATTATTCCCATAGTAAAAAATTGTTAATGAGCTTCAAGCCAGTTATTTCCAAAACCACAGTCAGCAACAAGAGGAACTTTTAGTGAGATGGCGTTTTGCATCTCCTCGAGAACAATTCTTTTAACGATTTCTTTTTCTTCAGGATACACAGAGAAATTCAATTCATCATGCACTTGGAGAATCATTTTGGAGCGTATATGTTCATTTTTAAAACGTTGGAAGATACGGATCATTGCTACTTTTATGATATCTGCAGCTGTACCCTGAATGGGCGCATTAATAGCATTACGTTCCGCAAAACTTCTAACCGTTGCATTTTGTGAATTAATATCCTTAAGATATCTTCGGCGACCAAATAGAGTTTCTACATATTCTTTTTTTCTTGCTTCTTCTATGGCTTTATCCATGTAGTTTTTCACTTTGGGGAATGTTTCAAAAAAGCCGTCAATTAGCTGTTTCGATTCCTCTCTTGAAATCCCAAGGCGTTCGGCAAGACCAAAAACTGTAATACCATAAATAATTCCGAAGTTCGCACGTTTTGATTTTGTTCGCTCATCTCGGCTAATTTCACCTATGTTCTTTTTGTATATTGTTGCAGCAGTAGCAGCATGAAGATCTTTACCCTCTTTGAACACTTTTATCATATTTTCGTCTTCAGACAGGTGTGCCATAACACGTAATTCTATCTGACTATAGTCGGCAGAAAAGAAAAGGCATCCAGGTTCAGGGACAAATACTTTTCTTATTTCTTTTCCGTCTTCGCCACGTACGGGTATGTTTTGCAGATTGGGATTACTTGAAGATAAACGCCCCGTTGCTGTTATGGTTTGATTGAATGAGGTGTGTATATGACCTGTCCTTTTGTTTACTAGGGTAGGGAGGGCATCCACATATGTTCCAATCAATTTTTCTATTTCTCTATAATTCAGAATTTTCTCAACAATTTTGTGTTTCCCCTTTAATTGTTGCAGTATTTCCTCATTTGTTACGTATTGCCAAGTTTCTGTCTTTTTGGGATTGTCTACTATTTTCATTTTATCAAAAAGGATATTTCCAACTTGTTTGGGTGACATAATTTTGAATTTTTCACCAGCAAGTTTAAATATTTCTTTTTCTAATTCATTCATTTGTTTTGATACTTCAAGATGTGATGATTGTTTTGTAAAATTATCACTATCTTCAATGTCTGAATTAGTGCTGAATAAGTCAGGAACTTGTTGTTTTATTATCGGTTTTTTCTTTGTCCTCTCTGTTAAGATACTATTCAGTTTTCTATATTCTAATATTTTCCCAACAATCTCATGTGTATTTATTAATGATTGAAGTTCTTTTTCATTGGTAACGTATTGCCAAGATTTTGTCTTTTTGGGATTGTCTATAATTTTCAATTTCCCAAATAATATATCACCGACTTGTTTCGGAGATGAAATATTGAACTCTTCGCCCGCAATCTCATTTATCTCCTGCTTTAAACCTGTCAATCTGCTATTGAAAATATTTGACGTTTCATTAAGAGATGCATCATTAATACAGACACCATTTATTTCCATTTCTGCTAAAACTTGCATTAATGGCATCTCGATATTGTAGAAGAGACTATCACAATTATTACTAATAAGTTCTTGTTCTAATTTGTTCTTTAATTGCAAAGTAATATCAGCATCTTCACATGCGTAATCTTTTAGTTGTTCTGGTTTCAAATCACGCATATTTAATTGATTTTTACCTTTTTTACCGATGAGCTCGTCGATATGGATGGTTTTATAATTAAGGTATATCTCAGCCATGTAGTCCATGTTGTGACGAAGCTCGGGCTGAATGAGATAGTGGGCAATCATGGTGTCCCACATGGGCCCTTGTAAGTGAATGTTATAGTTTCTTAAAACTTCTAAATCGTACTTTAAGTTCTGTCCGACCTTTAAGATTTTTGGGTTTTCATAGACGGTTTTAAAGATATTAACAATCTGTAGGGCTTTTTCACGTTCGGCGGGAATTGGGACGTAAAATGCCTCAAATTCCTTCACGGCGAAGCTCAAACCCACCAATTCTGCATCGATTGGAGAGGTTGAAGTGGTTTCTGTATCTAAACTGAGAATTTCATTTGTCAAGAAATAGTCACAAAGTTTCTTCATTTCCTCCTCATTTTCAACGAGTTTATAGTCATGAGTCACCGTTTTTAGGCTCTCAAAACTCGTATTTTCGGTGAAAAGTGACCCGTCGGCGGGAAATTCTGCAAACAAATCGAGTTGTCCGTTAGCAGGTATTGACGCTTTTTGAGGTTTTTTAAGAAGTTTGTCTGCCAGTTGCTTGAACTCCAATTCTGTGAAGAGTTGACGCAGTTTTTCGTTGTCAGGTTCCACAAGTTTCAATTCGTCCATGTTCAACTCGATGGGGACATCGGTTTTGATGGTTGCCAGGAAGTAACTCATCTTGATGTCATCCACATGCTCGACGACTTTTTTCTGAAGCGCACCCTTCAATTCGTCGGTTCGTGCCAACAGTTGTTCAACGCTGCCGAAGTCGGCAATGAGTTTGGCGGCAGTCTTCTCACCAACGCCAGGACACCCAGGGAAGTTGTCGGCTGAGTCGCCCATCAATGCCAGGAGGTCGATGACCTGGAGTGGGGTAGTGATGCCATATTTCTCACAAACCTCCTTGGGCCCCATCACCTCATAGCCGCCTCCGTGACGCGGACGATAGATGTTGGCGTGCTCAGTTACGAGCTGTCCGTAGTCCTTATCGGGGGTGAGCATGTAGCACTTTACACCGATGGAATCGGCCTTTTTAGCCAATGTTCCGATGACGTCATCTGCCTCATAACCATCGACTTGTAGCACGGGAATGCGGTAGGCTTGGAGTATATCCTTAATAATAGGTACGGCTGCGCGGATATCCTCAGGCGTTTCGTCGCGCTGTGCTTTATAAGCAGGGAAAGCCTCACTGCGGAAGGTTGGACCATGAGGGTCGAAGGCCACGCCGATATGGCTTGGCTGTTCCTTTTGCAGCACTTCGTTCAACGTGTTGCAGAAGCCGATGATGGCACTCGTGTTCTGACCTTTCGAATTGAATCGCGGGTTCTTGATGAACGCATAATACGACCTGTAAATGAGGGCATAGGCGTCTAATAGAAATAGTTTTTCCATAAGAAGTGAGAATTTTCGCGTAAAATTACTAAAAAATTTCTGATAATCGGAAGATTTTCACTAATTTTGTAGGAAATTTCTTGTAAGATGGATTATTTGACACTGATTAAACAGCCTATTGAGAAGGATTTGAACGATTTTGTGGAGTTGTTCAATGAGTCGCTGACCCATAACGATGGCCTTTTGGGAGCAGCACTTTCGCATATTCGCCAACGTGGTGGCAAGCGTATGCGTCCGATGCTGATCCTCTTGACTGCCAAGAACTTTGGAAACGTCACTAATGTGACTCAGAATGCTGCTGTTGGTTTGGAGCTGTTACATACGGCTTCGCTGGTTCACGACGATGTGGTGGACGAGAGTAAGGAGCGTCGAGGACAGGCTTCGGTGAATGCGTCCTATGATAATAAGGTAGCGGTGCTCGTAGGTGACTATATCCTCTCAACCGCCCTGCTGCGTGTGTCACTGACCGACAATCAAAGAATCATACAAATCTTGGCAGAACTTGGTCGTACATTGGCTGCTGGTGAAATCCTTCAGTTGTCGAATATTCAGAATCAGGAATTTTCAGAAGACGTTTATTATCAGATTATTAACAACAAAACTGCAGCCTTGTTTGAGGCTTGTTCGGTGATTGGTGCCTTGTCTGCTGGAGCTTCGGAAGAGGCTGTCAAAGCTGCTGCAAAATTCGGACAAAACATCGGTATGATTTTCCAGATTCGTGACGATATTTTCGATTATTTCGACTCGAAGGAAATCGGCAAACCTACAGGCAACGATATGGTGGAAGGAAAGCTGACCCTGCCCGTGATTTATGCCCTGAACCATACACCTTATGGGTCTATGCAAACGCTTGCTCGTAAGGTGAAGTCAGGCACGGTAAATGCCGATGAAATAGCTGTTTTAGTGGAGTTTACTAAAGAGCAGGGTGGTATAGAATATGCCGAGCGCCGTATGGAGGAAATAGGGCAGGAGGCTCGTGTTTTCATTGACGAATATGTTAAGGAAAAGGCGATCAAGGATGCCTTGACCGCCTATCTCGAATACGTGATTCAGCGTAATTATTAGAGCGTTTTTAGAAGAATTTCGTCTCTTCGCCAATCACCTCGCTCAGCAGCAGATTGGCGAGGCGTGATGTACCCATTCGGAACCACTGGTTGGTGAGCCATTTCTCGCCTAACACCTCTTTCACGATGGTGTAGTAGATGAGTGCATCCATCACGCTGTTAAGGCCGCCAGCAGGCTTAAAACCAATCTGTACGCCCGTCTTCTCATAGTATTCCTTGATGGCCTGACACATGACATAGGCGGCTTCGGGTGTGGCTGCCGGTTCCAGTTTGCCAGTTGAAGTCTTGATGTAGTCAGCACCGCTATACATCGCTAACAGTGAGGCTGTTTTGATGTTCTCGGCGGTCTTCAGGCAACCTGTTTCCAGGATGACCTTCAGCTTCTGTTCGCCACAGGTCTCCTTCATCTGCTGAATCTCATCACAGACGGTCTCATAGTCGCCACTGAGGAATGCACCTACGGAGAGCACCATATCGATCTCTGTAGCGCCGTCTTTCAGGGCCAAGGCTGTCTCTACCGTCTTCACCTCGATAAGCGCCTGAGAGGACGGGAAACTGCCCGAAACGCAGGCTATTTCCACGCCGTCGACTTCCAATGTCTCGCTGACTATCTTTGCAAAGCGCGGATAGACGCAAATGGTGGCAACGTGGGGCAGGGTAGGGTAGGCCTCTTCAAACTGGTTCACACGCTCCGTAAAGGCCAGTACGCTCTCGTCAGAGTCGGTGGTTTTCAGCGTTGTCAGTTCCACGCTGCCCATCAGGAATTTCTTCACCTCCGGCGTATCGTTCTCATGAACCTTTGTAGCGATGATATTCTTCACCGCTTCGTGCACTTCTTCATCTGAAATTTTGAGGTTGTACTCGCTGAGCACTTGCTCGATTCTGTTTATTTCTGACATATTCTTATGCTTTAAGTTTTGGATTCTCTATGTGCCTCAGGGCATCACGGCGTGTCTTTTTCTCAATAGATTTCAGCAGTTCTTCAGTCAGGTCGACACCCGTCTGATTGGCCAGACAGAGCAATACCCAGAGTACGTCAGCCATCTCCTCGCCGAGGTTTTCACGTTCGCCAGGCTTGAAGCTCTGGTCGCCGTATTTTCGGGCCATTACTCGTGCCAGTTCGCCCACCTCCTCTGTCAGAACCGCCATGTTTGTCAGCTCTGAAAAGTAGCGCACGCCGTACTCTTTGATCCAGTTGTCAACAGCCTCTTGAGCCTCACGTATCGTCATCGTCTCATCAACATTTGTATGAATAACAGCAAAATACAGAAGAGCATGATGAGGATGTACCGCTTGTTCTCACGCTCATATTCCTTCCAGTGGAATGCCTTGTACAGGAACGGAATGAGCAGTAATAGCATTCCGAATCCGCAAGGCCAGGCGCCATAGTTATAGCCTGCAGCCAGTGCTATGACAATGCCAATGGCCAACAGCAACATGCCAGCTATTTCTATTTCCTTCAGGTATTTCTTCATTTTATTCCTTGTTCTTAGTGTCCATACAGATGGTAACAGGGCCGTCGTTCAGCAGTTCCACCTTCATGTCAGCACCGAATTCACCCGTACCTACAGGTTTGCCAATAGCCTCGGAGAGCTGCCCACAAAAAGCCTCGTAGAGTGGGATAGAATGCTCGTGAGAGCCAGCACGGAACCACGATGGCCTGTTTCCTTTCTTGTAGCTGGCGTAAAGCGTGAACTGGCTAACCACCAACGCTTCTCCTTGGACATCGAGGATGGAGCGGTTCATGACGTCGTTCTCGTCGCCAAACACGCGCAGGTTTGCGATTTTCTTTACCAGCCAGTCGACATCCTCCATTGTGTCCTCATCGCAGATGCCCAACAGGATGAGAAAACCCTGCTGAATCTGGCTTTTAACCGTCCCCTCGATGGTGACGCTGGCTCGACTGACGCGCTGTATGACTGCTCTCATAGTTCTGAATTTTCGGCAAAGATACAACTTTATTTTTTAACTACCAAATTTTCAGTACGCTATTGGTCCTGTTTTTCAAAACAATGTC
>Ga0265301_10007154_pt1 | contig 10506 bp, 7 predicted proteins | sample AusTroGonzalo_MG_2_FD_193488 | JGI IMG/M metagenome (GOLD analysis project Ga0265301, IMG submission 193488) | Bovine rumen microbial communities from tropical cattle in Woodstock, Queensland, Australia - Gonzalo_04 | ecosystem: Host-associated > Mammals > Digestive system > Stomach > Rumen ...
CCTCTCTATCAGGAGCTCTACGTACGCTGGATGCAGTACGGTGTGTTCTGCCCGATGATGCGCAGCCATGGCACCGAGGTTCCGCGTGAACTCTACTACTACGGCAAGGCCGGCGAGCCCGTCTATGACGCCCTGATGGGTGCTGTCAAGATGCGTTACAGCCTGCTCCCCTACATCTACTCGCTGGCACATGACGTAAGTGCCAATAACGGCACATACCAGCGTGCCCTCATGATGGATTTCAAGGCTGACAGAAACGTCTGGAACATAGGCAACGAGTTCATGTTCGGCCGATCACTGCTGGTTGCTCCCGTACTTGAGGCCAAGTATACACCTGAGAGAGCCATGAGCAAGAGCCGCGCACAGATTGGTGACGTAGACTTTACCGCTGCCAAGACCACTAAGGTATATCTGCCGGCCGGTGCCAACTGGTATGACTATGAAACTGACAAGATGTACGAGGGCGGAAAGGAGATTGAGCGTGAGGTCAATATCAAGAGTATCCCTCTCTATGTCAAGGCCGGCACCATACTGCCCATCGGCCCCGATGTACAGTACTCTACGGAGAAGCCCTGGGATGACCTGGAGATTCTGGTATATGCCGGTGCTGACGGCAAGTTCACACTGTATGAGGATGAGTTTGACAACTACAACTATGAGAATGGAGCTTACTCAACAATAGATTTCAGCTACAACAACAATACCCGCCAGCTTACCGTAAATGCCCGCAAGGGAACATACAACGGTATGATAAAGAACCGCAAGTTCCGGGTCGTACTTGTCAAAAACGGCAGTCGCAGTGATGCCAAGACCGTAAACTATTCAGGTAAGAGAGTCAAGATAAGCCTGTAAAATAAAATAAAGGGGTACGCAGTTTGAGTGTGCCCCTTTATTTTGTACCTTTGCCACCCGAAACATCATCCATAGATGACAGAATTTGAAATGATAGCCAAGACCTTCCAGGGGCTGGAAGAGATTCTTGCAAAAGAACTTATTGATCTGGGAGCCAATGGGGTGGCCATTGGTAACCGAATGGTATCCTTCAAGGGCGACAAGGCCCTTATGTACAAGGCCAATTTTCACCTGCGTACCGCAATCCGTATCCTTAAACCCTTCCTTCACTTCAAGGCCGACAGCGCCGATGATGTCTATGAGATCTGCCGTAAGGTGGATTGGGAGAAGTATATGGACCTGACAGACAGCTTTGCTGTTGACTCTGTGGTTTACAGCGAGGATTTCCGTCACTCAAAGTTTGTGGCTTACCGCGTTAAGGATGCCATTGCCGACTATTTCCGTGATAAATACGGCAAACGCCCCAACGTGAGCGTGACAAACCCTGACCTCACTTTCCACATTCACATTTCACATGATGACTGCTCTCTGTCACTTGACAGCTCAGGCGAGTCCCTGCACAAGCGCGGTTACCGCCAGGAGGCCATGGAAGCCCCGCTCAATGAGGTGCTGGCTGCAGGTATGATTCTCATGTCCGGCTGGGACGGCAAGAGTGATTTCGTGGACCCCATGTGCGGATCGGGCACAATTCCCATCGAGGCCGCACTTATAGCCAGGAACATGGCACCCGGTCTGTTCCGCAGCCATTTTGCATTTGAGAAATGGAAGGATTTTGACCGCGACCTGTTTGAGGAGATCTATAACGATGACTCTGCCGAGCGCGAGTTTGAGTTCAGCATAAAGGGCTATGACAAGGATGCCAAAGCCATACTTACCGCCAAGCGTAATGCCAAGGCCGCAGGCCTGCTGGATACCATCCAGTTTGAGCAGCGTGATTTCAAGGAGTTGAGCCCGTAAAGCAGCGTACCGTAATCATCACCAACCCGCCCTACGGTGAGCGTCTGACCGATGACAACCTGCTGGGTCTCTACGAGATGATAGGAGAGCGTCTCAAACACGCACTTATAGGAGGTGAGGCCTGGATCATAAGCTACCATTACGAGTGCTTTGACAAGATAGGACTCAAGCCGTCGGCCAAGATTCCTCTCTTTAACGGTGCACTGCCCTGCGAGCTGCGCAAATATGAGATATTTGACGGACGTTACAATGACTTCCGTGGAGGCGAAGGCACTCTTAAGAAGGACAACCTGCCTACCCGTCGCAGCAGTACCCTTCGTCATAAGGCACGTCTGGCTGAGAAACAGGAGGCTCGTGATCAGGAGGATGCACAGAATACTGAGATCCGCCGTGAGCGCCCTGCACGCAAGCCGTCTGACCGCAAGCCTTTCGGCAAGAAAGAAGGAGAAAAACCTTTCCGTAAAACCGGTGACAAACCCTTCCGTAAATCAGAAGGAGGCAAACCTTTCCACAAGTCTTCATCCGAGGGTAAACCCTTCCGTAAGGCAGAAGGAGCCAAACCGTTCAGAAAGAGTGAGGGAGACAAGCCCTTCCGCAAGAGCGGCGATAAACCGCTGCGCAAGTCTTCATCAGAAGGAAAGCCGTTCCGTAAGGAGGGTGGACGCCCCGCAGCAAAGAGATCATTCAAACCCGGAAACAAAAAACAATAAGATATGAAAATTCTGTTACTTGGAAGCGGAGGCCGTGAGCATGCTCTGGCCTGGAAGATTGCCCAAAGCCCACAGCTTGACAAGCTTTACATCGCACCGGGCAACGCCGGTACCGCAAACGTAGGTGAGAACGTAGCCATCAAGGCCAATGATTTTGACGCCATCAAGGCTTTTGTCCTGGACAAGAAGATTGACATGGTGGTTGTAGGCCCCGAGGATCCTCTGGTAAACGGTATCTATGACTACTTTAAGGCCGACAAGGCTCTCGAAGCCATTCCCGTAATAGGCCCGTCCAAGGATGCAGCCCAGATGGAGGGCAGCAAGGACTTTGCCAAGCGTTTCATGCAGCGTCACGGTATCCCCACCGCAGCATATCAGACATTCACCGGTGAGAACCTTGAGGAGGGACTCAAGTTTCTGGAGACTCTCAAGGCTCCTTACGTACTTAAGGCCGATGGTCTGTGCGCAGGTAAGGGCGTACTCATCCTGCCTACTCTGGATGAGGCCAAGAAAGAACTGCGGGAGATGCTGAGCGGTATGTTCGGTAACGCATCTTCACGCGTGGTGATTGAGGAGTTCATGAGCGGCATTGAGTGCTCAGTATTTGTACTCACTGACGGCAAGAACTACAAGATACTGCCCGAGGCCAAGGACTACAAGCGTGTAGGAGAGCATGACACCGGTCTTAACACCGGCGGTATGGGATCCGTTTCACCCGTTCCGTTTGCAACCAAGGAGTGGATGAAGAAGGTTGAGGACCGCATTATCCGTCCTACAGTAGAGGGTCTTGCAGAAGAGGGTCTGGTATACAAAGGATTCATTTTCTTTGGCCTGATAAACGTAGAGGGCGAGCCTAAGGTAATTGAGTACAACTGCCGTATGGGTGACCCTGAGACCGAGAGCGTCATGCTGCGTCTTAAGAGTGATATCATTGAGCTGTTCAAGGGTGTTGCAGAGGGTAACCTGGATACCAAGACCCTGGAGCAGGATCCGCGCTCAGCTGTATGCGTGATGCTGGTATCGGGCGGCTATCCCCAGCACTATGACAAGGGATTCGTTATAAGCGGAATTGACAAGGTCAAGGACAGCATAGTATTCCATGCCGGAACCGCATTCAATGACAAGGGTGAGGTTGTGACTGCAGGCGGCCGCGTGATTGCCGTAAGCTCATACGGCAAGGACAAGGAGGAGGCTCTGGCCCTCTCTTTCAAGGGTGCCAGCCTGATAGACTTTGAGAAAAAGCATTTCCGCAGGGATATAGGCCAAGATCTCTAACAAATAATAACTGTCAATAGGTTGCCGTTAACCATTAAAGGGTTAACTTTGAGGCTTTCAACTGACACTAATAACTCAACCAAGAGTGATGAATTACAAAAGACTTAACACCATCATCGGATGGCTGGTGTTTGCAATTGCAGCTTTTACATACTGCATGACAATAGAGCCTACCGCCAGCTTCTGGGATTGTCCAGAGTTTATAACCACCGGCTACAAGCTGGAAGTTGGTCACCCGCCAGGGGCACCTATTTTCATGCTTACCGCCAATCTGTTCTCACAGTTTACAAGTGATCCCGGCAAGGTTGCCATGATGGTGAACATCATGTCGGCCATGCTGAGTGCCCTATGCATACTGTTCCTGTTCTGGAGCATAACCATGCTCGTAAAGAAACTGGTGGCAGGCAACAAGACTCCCGATACATGGCAGATGATTACCATTTTCGGCTCCGGCATAGTGGGCGCGCTGGCCTACACCTGGAGTGACACCTTCTGGTTCAGCGCCGTTGAGGGTGAGGTTTATGCCTATTCATCATTCTGCACAGCCGTAACATTCTGGCTTATCCTTAAATGGGAGGAGAGTTGTGACGAGCCTCACAGCTCACGCTGGCTCGTGCTCATTGCATACCTGATCGGAGTCTCAGTAGGCGTACACCTTCTGAACCTGCTCTGTATCACGGCTATCGTCCTGGTTTACTATTTCAAGAAATCAGAGAACCCCACATGGAAGGGTGGTATAATAGCTTTCATCCTCTCCGGAGTAATCATTGCAGCTGTACTGTACGGAATAGTCCCCGGTATCGTGAAAGTGGGCGGATGGTTTGAGATGCTGTTCGTAAACGGACTGGGACTGCCGTTCAACACAGGTCTGATAGTATATATCGTACTGCTGGTATCCATCCTTATCTGGAGCGTATACGAGACACAGCGCGGTGACCGCAAGAGCCTTATGTACCTCTCATTCCTGCTCACCATCGCGTTTGCCGGAATCCCATTCTACGGTCATAAGGCATCGGGCGTACTTCTGGGTATCGTGATTCTGGGTGCCGCCGCCTATTACCTCTATTCAAACGGTGTTCCCCAGAAACTCAAGCCGTCAGCCAGCCTGCTCAACACCATCATGCTCAGCGTGATGATGATAACCATAGGCTACTCCTCTTATGCGGTGATAGTGATCCGCTCCATGGCAAATCCGCCTATGGACCAGGATTCACCCGAGGATATATTCTCACTGGGCGAGTATCTGGCCCGTGAGCAGTACGGTTCACGTCCTCTGTTCTACGGACAGGCTTACAGTTCAGAATTCAAGTATGAGCTGCGCTCTGACAATCAGGGAAGCTACTGGTCTCCCGCCACAAGGGTAACCGGAAAGACTCATGTACGTAAGGAGAAGACAAGCCCTGCCGAGAAGGACAGCTACCTGACCGATGACAAGACTGAGTATATCTACGCACAGAATATGCTGTTCCCCCGCATGTACAGTACTGATACAGACCATATCAAGGACTACAACATGTGGTGCGGAGGTATAACGGGGCGTGAGATAAACTACAACATGCATGGAGAGATGGTAAAGGTTACCATGCCCACACAGTTGGAGAATCTCAAGTTCTTCTTCCGTTATCAGGTCAACTTCATGTACTGGAGATATTTCCTGTGGAACTTTGCCGGACGCCAGAATGACATCCAGAGCCGTTTTGGTGAGAAAGAGTACGGTAACTGGATTACAGGTATCAATTTCATAGACAGCATTCTGCTGGGACACTCGGATATCAGCCTCATGCCTGATGCATTCAAGGGCAAGGGCCATAACGTATTCTACTGTCTGCCCCTGCTGCTGGGTCTGCTGGGTCTGTTCTGGCAGTTCAACAAGAACAAGGAGGGAAGCCTTCAGTTCTTTGTCGTGCTGGCACTCTTCTTCATGACAGGTCTGGCCATCGTGGTCTACCTGAACCAGACACCCGAGCAGCCTCGCGAGCGTGACTATGCGTACGCCGGCTCATTCTATGCCTTTGCCATCTGGATAGGTATGGGTGTGGCCGCCATATCGGATTTCCTTAACCGCTTTGCCGGAAAGAAACTGGCTCCGGTTATTGCAACCGTAATCTGCCTGCTGGTTCCCATACAGATGGTAAGCCAGACCTGGGATGACCATGACCGTAGCGGCCGATACACCTGCCGTGATTTCGGACAGAACTATCTGACATCACTCCAGCAGACCGGCAACCCCATCATCTTTACAAACGGAGACAACGACACCTTCCCTCTCTGGTACAACTTTGAGACTGAAGGATTCCGTACCGATGCACGTTGCTGCAACCTGAGCTATCTGATGACAGACTGGTACATAGACCAGATGAAACGTCCGGCATATGAATCACCGTCACTGCCCATCTCATTAGACAGGATTGACTATATGACCGGAGTCAATGACTTTGTTACTATCCGTGCAGAATACAAGCAGAGACTGCTCAGGAACAACAGCAAGGAGGTTGTTGACGAGTCATTTGAGCTCAAGAACGTAATCAGCTACTGGATAAGGCAGAATCATGTGATTCCTACTGATACCGTATGGCTTAAGATTGACAAGGACGCCGTGCTCAGGTCAGGAATGAAGATTCCCGCCAAGTATATAGGTGCTACCGATGAGGAGACCAAGGCCAATATACCTGACCGCATGGTAATATCACTCAAGGGTAAGAAATACCTCACCAAGAGTGAGATCATGATACTTGACATGCTGGCTCACAGCAACTGGGAGAGACCTCTCTATTTTGCCACTACAGTAGCATCGGGTATGTTCCTCAATATGGGTAACTACTTCCTGCTGGAGGGTCTTGCCTACCGCATCACTCCCTTTGACTGGAAGTCACTGGGTGACGACAGCATGAAATACGGAGACCTGGATGCTGACAGGATGTATGAGAACCTCATGAACTTCAAGTTCGGAGGTCTGGACAATCCTGACCTTTACCTGGATGAGACAGTACGTCGCATGTGTGATTCTCACCGCCGTATCTATGCACAGTTGGCTATGAGACTCATCAAGGACGGCCGCAGGGAGGACGCAGCCAGGATAATGGACAAGCTGGAGTCATCTATGTCAGAGGAACTCGTACCGCTTGTAGACTGCATGTACGGTGGTGCTTCAGAGATAGCCGATATATATCGCGTTCTGGGACAGAAGGACAAGGCCAAGGAAATCATTCTCAACTGCGTAGAGAACTATATGCAGCAGATGAGATGGTTCCTGAGCATGAACAACCGTAATCTCAGATTCTCCAGAGACTCGTTCCAGATGGCTGTATCTGTCATGTACCATAATGTACTTCCGGTTCTCCAGCAGTGTATTGAAGAGGATCAGTTTAAGATCGTTGCCGCCGAGTGGTCTGCTATGTGTGATGAATTTGACAAACGCTTGAACTGATAATGTTTTTAGAACAACCCACACCCATACTGAGCAAGATATACCCCAAAGGCATCTTCCGGAAAAATCCGGAAGAGCATGCGGTATATCTTACCTTTGATGACGGTCCCATACCCGAGGTCACACCTTGGGTGCTGGATGTGCTGGACCAGTACGGCATCAAGGCTACTTTCTTTGTAGTGGGTGACAACGTGCGCAAACACCCCGATATATACAAAATGGTCGTGGAGCGTGGACACCATATAGGTAACCACACTTTCAATCATGTACGCGGCATGCGCATGAGAAACCATGATTATATTGAGAATGTCCACAAATGCGACGGTTTTATATCAACCCGTCTGTTCCGCCCTCCTCACGGAGTGTTGCGCCGCTGGACCTATCGGTATATGAAAGGTGATTATGACATCGTCTTCTATGATGTCATAACACGTGACTACAATGAAAAACTCAGACCCAAGAAGGTTCTGGAGATAGTAAAGAAATATACCAGGAACGGATCGATTATAGTGTTCCATGACTCCCTGCGCAGCCAGAAAAACCTGCGTTGGGCCCTACCCCGTGCCATAGAGTGGCTCAAGGAGCAGGGATATGAGTTCAAGCAGCTGTAATATCAGCGTCCAAGTTCACACAGGACAGTGCAAATCTGGTCCTGGACTTTCCTTGAGGGTGCCATCTTGATGGCGCCCTCATTCATTATGCAGAACGCCAGGTCACGGCCATCGGCTGTACGGATATAACCTGCCAGTGTGCAGGAACCGGTTACTGAGCCTGTCTTGGCATGTACCTTGTTCAGGGTTCTCTTGTCACTGAGACGGGTCTTGAGAGTTCCGTCCACTCCTGATATGGGCAGGCTCTTGTAAAGTATGGGATAGAGTTCCTGATCCTTGTAGATGTAAGCCAGCATGTCTACGATAAACTGGGGTGAGCAGTGGTCGTACATGGAGAGTCCGCAGCCGTCAACAATATTGTATGATGCTGAGAACATGCCGAACTTACGGCTTACAAAATTCTGCAGGAATTTGGATGCAGACTTGAATGATACCTCCTTGGGCTGCTGGATACGTCCTGTCTGAAGGAACATGGCCTCGGCAAAGAGATTGTTGCTCTCCTTGAGTGCCTCCTTTATGATTGCGGGCAGACCGTGGGATACCTCAGCAAGGTCACGAGCCATAGTGGGACAGGTTCCATATCCGTATTTGCCGTATTGGATTCCGGCCTCGTCAAGATACTGACGGAACAGGGCAAAGGTGAAATCGGCCGATCCCACCACACTTAGGTCTGTAGACTGGCGGCGCTTGCAGTTACCTTCAACAACGATAGTGTTGTCATTATGCATCCAGTCACGGGTTATGGTAAGCGGACCAAGCGTGTTGTCCTGAGTACGGGCCTTGTTTATGACCTTGACATAGGCGTTTGAAGGATATATGTTTACAACTGGAGCCTCACCCTTTGAGGTTGGTTTTACCTCCACGCCCACAAATCCCTGGTGTACCATAAGGGGTGATATATAGGGCTGAAAACTGGCCGGTGCATCATCCCAGCACCAACCCGATGCCCAATAAGTGGAGTCCATGATGGAGACATCGGCATAAAGGGTTCCGTTAATACGTTTTACGCCGGCCTTCTTGAGGTCACTCACCATACTGCGCAACTCATGTTCGTTGAGCGACGGGTCAAGTCCGCCCACCAGATAAAGGTTGCCGTTAAGGACACTGTCCTTTCCTATCGTTCCCTGGGTTTTCAACGTAGTGCGGAACTTGTAATCGGCACCAAGTGAAGAGAGCGCCGTAACGGATGTAATCACTTTCTGGACCGATGCCGGACGGCACATTATCCTCTCACGATAGGCGTAGAGAGTGGTATCATTGGTGAGGTCATATACCATGAGGGCAATGTCGGTACCCTCGGGGAGCCCTTCATAAATGATCTGGTCTATGGATTCGGTAACGGAATCCAAGTTGGCACTGTAAGCTGACGGCGCAAAAGCCGTGATAATGGTCAGTAAGAGGTATCTGTATAGTTTCATGCTCAATAAGATACGGATGTTTCAATGCCGTTCTCCCTCAACAGGGCGGCAATACGGTCAAGCTGCTCATGGCTTGCCTTACGCAAGGTTGTGACAGGAGTCTCACGGTCAACGGTGTAGATCATCACCTGGCTGGGAGCTATCTTTTTGACTGTTTCCAGCCACGGCAATACATAACTGTCAGTGGTGTTGTCCATGTCACGACCATCCAGGGTTCCGGTAAGGAACATGGTCTGGATTATGACATGACCCTTGAAATCACAGAGGGCCTTTATTATGGCATCCAGATCATAATGGCCTACCGGGCAGTCTATAAGACGTATATATTCAATATCCACGGTATCCAGTTTCTGGATGTTGTTGTCAAGTTTGAGCAGAGCCTTGAATATGGCAGGGTCTGTCACACGGGTTCCGTTGCTCAGGACGCTCACCTTGGCCTGCGGGAAGAACTCGTCACGCAGTGCAAGCACGTCATCAACAATGCCGGGAAACTCCGGATTGGCGGTAGGCTCACCATTGCCTGCAAATGTAAGCACATTGGGCTCAGGACCGTTGGCTTTCATATCCTCCAGAGTTCTGCGCAGTACATCATACACCTCCTTGCGTGTGGGACGGTGATGCTTGGGATGGTGGCTGCCGTTACGGCCACACTCACAGTAGATGCAGTCAAACGTGCAAATCTTACCGTCGGCAGGCATGAGGTTTATGCCCAGCGATACTCCCAGACGACGGCTGTGGATAGGTCCAAACACGGGTGAATCATACAATACTGTTGACATGGCGGCTCTCCTTATGTAATCAACCGCAAAAATAGTCAATAGGCACGTACTATGCAAAGTTATTTTGCCCGCTCAGAACTTGCGTATCAACTGCACTGACAAATCCTCCTTATGGCTGGCGTCAATACGCTGCTGGGCCTGACTTATCTCATCCCTGTCCATGTACCATGTTCCGCCGGCCTTGAAATTGAGCTGAAGTCCCTTTACGACATTCCATTTCAGGGTCATGGCCAGACGCACGCCCTCACCGGAAAGAGTCATGAAACCATATGAGTATCGCAGGCCGCTCTCATAGACGGAAACATTGCTGTCATAGCTGTCAGTCATAAACAGCGCGGCACTCAGGTTCAGGTCAAGACGCTCTTTGATAAGGTTGCCGCTGTAACTCTGTGTTATTGCCCAGCCGTTTGATATCGGCTCAGCTATGAAATCATATCGGGTGTAGAGAATCTGGGTCTTGAGTTCCGATCCACCTCT
>Ga0265301_10007157_pt1 | contig 10503 bp, 9 predicted proteins | sample AusTroGonzalo_MG_2_FD_193488 | JGI IMG/M metagenome (GOLD analysis project Ga0265301, IMG submission 193488) | Bovine rumen microbial communities from tropical cattle in Woodstock, Queensland, Australia - Gonzalo_04 | ecosystem: Host-associated > Mammals > Digestive system > Stomach > Rumen ...
TGACAGCCTCTTCGACTTCGTGGGGCTTGAAGTCGCGGTCAATGGCCGAAATCGCTTCAATCGCTGCGTCCGCTGACAATCCAAGATTCCGGCAAGAGTTAGCCAAACCAAGGGTTGCGCCGTGCAAGCCATCTCCACGCTTCGGCAACTTTGCCTTAGCTTCCTGTAACTGCTGCCTACGACGACGTTCTATCCAAGGCTGAACTCTCATAATTCACATCCTTTCATCAGGTTATAAACGCTCTCCGCAGAAATGCGAATCGCCCGAGGAGAGTACTGCACGCGAGTCAGGCGACCAGTGGCCAGGTAACGGTCAACAGACTGGACCGAGACGCCCAGTTCTTTAGCCGCTTCCTTACGCGTCATCGGCTTTTTCGGCGGAGGCGCATTTTTTTCGGGCGTAGCGCCCGGGTTATAGCTTTCAAGGGCTCGTATCAAAGCCCCAGGACTGAGTCCCGAGATGTACGGCGACAGCATGGTTGCTGCAGCCGTGACGATCTCGGCCGGAGGACTGAATGTAACAGTCATCTTCTGAATCTCCTTCTGTTTGTCGAGGCACAAACAAAACAGAATGGTTAGTGATTAACAAGCATTTGCCTCTACTTTGAAGAGGTTCTTGACCACAAACAGTATAAAAAACAGAGAGATAAGCTCACTTTTTTAGAAAATCCTCTGTTTTCTTTACATAATTAGGATGTCATTTTGCAATTAAATGTATCGTCTTTGCATAAAATACATTGGCAAATGGCTTCTTATCGGGCTATCCGCGAGGCAAACCTCACGGCATTACGCCCGACCGTACACGGTTGAATAAACCGAACCGGACGCTAAACGCCTCTTTATACGGTCTCGCGCAGGATATTGAACCCGCGGGGGGAAAAATAACCTCTTCGATCCATCCTTATATCTGCAGGCAACTTGCAAAAAAAAACTATTTCTTATATCGCAGAAGCTTTGCGAGGTTGTCTTTTGCCGTATCAATAGCATAATCAACAGTATTTCTGCTGTAGCCGTATTTGTTACAAAACTCTTCTGTAGTCCCTTGAAAGTCTAATCTTTTTGCGAGAATCTCAGCCAGGTGATAAATATGAACATCCTCTGGATCATCGAAATAATGCATATTGTCTTCTTCTGTTTCTATTTCACGCTCGTTATTGTCTTCATCAAGAAGCTGTTGAGCATTATTAATTGGTTCATGCGAACCGTATATCTTTCTGCGTATTTTTCTTTTTTTTTCTTCATATATTGTATCGTTTTTGATGTTTTTCTGATTTTCTATTTCTCTTATTTTCCTTTCTCTTTTTTCTTCTATTTCATAAAAATGCGGAACTAAAATATCGAAAGCCCATTGATAAAAAAAATCGTCCGTTTTGAACACAGCTTCTTCATATCCTCGAAGAGGTCTGTGGCTCTCGCCGTTAGCTTTATCGGTTCTCAAATAAGTGTTCCATCCAGAAAGCATATCTCGCAAATAGCTATCTGATTTTTTAATCTTCTTAATAGTCCCCAAGTAGCTCTTACCATACTCATCAAAAGCTTTTTTTATTTGAGTAACACAAATCTCTCTTGATAATTTTCTGTGACTGTATTTTGCTTTATCCTCATTCATCTTGTTAAAAATTAAATTTGTATGCATATTCAGCATTGCGTCATTCTTGTTCATAATCTCATTTTTTCCAGATTCAAAATAGTCCTTAAGGCGATAATAATTGTAACTCATTTCGCCAACTTTTCTTTTTAGATCATATAATCCTTTTGTGTCATCGAAAAGCTCTTGAACATTTCCAAACTCTCTATAAATCTCCATTATATCTGTTATAATATTGTTAATCAAGTCAACGAATAAAAAAACTAGTTCTTGAGCTTTGATAGGAATAGGAATGTCAATTGGAAGAGGATTAACTCCCTCTACACAAAAGCCTAAGTTGTCCACCCTATCTAAATCATCTTCAAAGCTTGCTTTTTCTGCCAAGAAATTGAGTAGAAGATTAACTGCTCTTTCTATATTTTTTAAGTCACTTTCCAAATCATTTCCCAACGCCTCCAATTCGTTTTTATAATAATTTAGTATATTTTCTCTATTCTTATCAACCTCTTCCTTACACATTTCTTCTATAACGCTTCGCCATATTATCTTGTTTAAGACCTCTATATCGCTATGAAAAGCATCTTTGTATTCTTCAATCTCACTAATAGTTTTTATGTATTTAATGTTTGGATTAGAACGTTTGTTGTTTTTGCTCATTTTTCAATCACATCTTTCATGTTTGCTAATAGTTGTCTGATCATTTCGATAGGCAGCGTGTCGGCCAGTTTGCGGAATCTGGCTCGTTCCGGTTCCTCTTCGTGATCCGGCAGCGCTTTCGGAGTGAAGAACGAGAGCTGTTTCATCCCGCGCCGCTTGTCTTCGAGTGTAGCGTGGTCGGAATAATGCTCGGTCATTGCTGGAGTCATATGGCCGACGATAGACTGCACGACCGAAATCGGGATGCCCGCCAGACCAGCATAGTAACAGAACGTATGGCGGCAGGAATGAAGGTCCTTCACGCTGATTGCCCGTGTGCGTCCTTCCGGGATTCGGGTGGTCTGAATGCCGAGCCCTTCAAGGAATTTTTTTACTCTGTAGGAAACGCCATCCGAGTTCGATAGGTACATTCGAGCATGTTCGGGGAACACATATTCGGAATCCCCCGCGTGCGGCATCGAGATTATGAGGTCGTAAAGCTGATCTGAAATCGGGATTTTCACCTTGACTCCGGTCTTTCTGGTCTTACGAACGATCAAGCGTTGTTCCAAGTCAATGTCGCTCCATTTGAGCGTACAGATGTCACCTTCGCGCAGGCCGGTCCAAACCGCCATCATGAACAGAGGTCGAGTGAAGTTGTCGAGGTTGTCGTAGATGAGTTTTAGTTCTTCCGGCGTGAACGCCTCACGTGTCTCGTCTGTAACGTCCATTTTCAGAATGTCTGCAAACGGGTTTGACTGCAAACCGGCATCTTCTTTCAGGAGATTGAACACCTCAGCACATGTGACCTGATAGAAGTTGACTGTCCGAGGAGAAAGTGATTCTGTTCCCCTGGTCTGATAAGCGATTGTCTGGCCTATTCGCTTGCCTTTTCCCGAACGGCTGTATGAAACGGCTTTGTCATACTTGCCGGATTCTCGTAGCAAGGCAATGTACCCCTCGGCGTGTTTCTTTTCAACATCTGCCAGATTGAGGATATCCGGGTATTCGTTACGCATGAACGCAAGGAAATCTCGCCATACGCCGCGTTTCAGCCCCAGCTTCTTTTCGGCGGGAATTCTCTTACGCGGTTTTTTCAAGGAAAGCTCGAACGCATCGTCCAGGGAGATCTTTTTGCCTCCGGTCAGATCCTCCCGGAACGTTTCGTACAGAGCTTTCACGCTTTTTAGCCCGGCAGCCTGTGCTGCCTTCTCCCGAACCGTGCGTTCAAATGCCTCTGCCTGTCTTTGGCTCTTCGCTCCCTCACAGGTTCCGAAGTAACGTTTCCCGTGGTGCATGAACTCATAGTACCACGCGCCACCAGCCTTCTTTTGCTTGACCATGTTTTCCGATCTCCGAGATGTTTTTTGGTCACGATAGATGTCGTGAGAAACTATATGCTCTCTCCTGGTATTTGTCAAGCAGGTTTTACGGAAAAATTACGGAAAAACGCAGATTTTGGAACAAATCGAGCTCAATCAAGGCTCTCTCCTAAAGAGCAGGTCGCGGGTTCGACTCCCGCCGCCGCCGCCATTTTTATTGCCGTTTTAAGCTCAAAAAAGGTTGATTTGATAGAAAGTGACAATCTGTGATATTTCACGATTTTTCGTGGTTTTGCGGAAAAAATCGTGAAAAAATCGTGAAAAATCCTTGAGCTCAAAACTTCAGTCTCCGAGCTCAAGGTAAAAAGGAGGGAGGAGGAAAAAGCCACAATTGCTTTGAGGTTGGCCTCCTTGCGATACGTCTTTTTCCCTCATGTTTCCGACAACAGGAAGACGTTTTGTGGGACAAGCGTTCCCAGAAAACGTTCTCACCTCAAATCCTCCTCACTGGAAGCCGTTTTTGAACTTAAATCGTGAAAAAATCGTGAAAAACAGGCCCCTGTTACCTTTTGTCGGGTGGCAGTACCCATGTTTCAGGATTCCCGAATCTGCCTGTTTTTTTCCTGTTTTTCCGCAAAAAGCCTTGATTTCTTCCGTCTTAAGGTTATTTTTTATACTTAGAGTATCAATTTCAACGTTTCGATCCCGAGGTCACGATGGCGCACTGGCTTGACAAGAAAAAGATGTCGGAAGAAGACATCAAGCTTCAGTTCATCACGCCTACCATTCACCGAAAATGGGGGCTCGACTCCATCACGATGGAAACGAATGTCCAGCTGACCGACGGCAAGATCGAGATCAAAGGCAACACACCTGTTCGCAAAAAGCCCAAAAGAGCCGATTATGTCCTGTATCAGAGCCCGTACAATCCGATTGCCGTTGTTGAGGCCAAGGACAACAAGCATACCGTATCCGCCGGGCTTCAGAAGGCCAAGGGATATGCGAAAATGCTGGACGTACCGTTTGCCTACAGCTCGAACGGGGATGCCTTTTACGAGTTCGATTTCCTGACCGGGGAGGAACGCCTAATTGAGCTTGACCAGTTCCCGTCACCTGATGAGCTGAAAAGCCGTTATCGCCGCGAGGTGAACTCCGGGAAAGGTCTGACCCCGGATGAAGAAACAATCATGGCGCAGCCCTATTATTCTGGACAGAACACCTATCCACCCCGGTATTACCAACGCGTGGCAATCAACCGCACGGTGGATGCCATTGCAAGAGGCCAGCAACGCATTCTTCTTGCCATGGCGACCGGGACGGGAAAGACTTACACTGCTTTCCAAATCGTTTATCGCCTGCTGAAAAGTGGCATGAAGAGAAAGATTCTGTACCTTGCTGACCGAAACAATTTGGTCGATCAGTCCATTGAGCAGGATTTTGCTCCGTTGGGCAAAACGATTCACAAGGTCGATTACAGCAAGGACGACCCCACGACCATTACCAGCTACGAGGTCTATTTCGCGCTATATCAGCAGCTGATCGGGGATGGCGGAGCCAAGCATTATGAAGAACTCTTCAAACCGGAGTTTTTCGACCTTGTCATCGTCGATGAATGTCATCGTGGTTCTGCCGCCGAGGATAGTCAATGGCGCACTATTCTGGAGTATTTCAAAGATGCTACTCAGATCGGCATGACCGCCACGCCAAAGGAGACCAAGTACATTTCCAACATTGACTACTTCGGCGAGCCGCTCTATTCCTACAGCCTCCGCGAAGGCATCGAGGATGGTTTCCTTGCCCCGTTCCGCGTCATCAACCTCAAGACCAACATCGGCGACGGCTGGCGTCCCACGCTCGGACAACGCGACATCAATGGCGAGTTGATCCCGGATCGAATTTACAACAATCTGGACTACGACTACAACATCATCCTTCAGGATCGCATTGATGAGGTCGCGGTGGAAATCACGAACTACCTGAAGGAAACGGACCGCATGGCAAAAACGATTGTTTTCTGCGCCAACGAGGACCATGCGGAGCGTATGCGTTGTGCCCTAGCGCAATGTAATGCGGACATGATGAAAGTCAATCCTGACTACGTCGTGCGCATCACTGGAAGCGACGACTACGGCAAGAACAAGTTGAAGGAGTTTATTTCCGTGCGTGCCGAATACCCGGTCATTGCCACGACTTCCGAATTGCTCACCACGGGGACCGACTGCAAGATGACAAAGCTCATCGTCCTGGACCAGCGGATCAATTCCATGACCAAGTTCAAGCAGATCATCGGTCGCGGCACCCGGATCAGGGAGAACAAGCTCTTCTTTGTGGTCATGGACTTCAGAAACGTTTCCCGGCTCTTCGCTGATCCCGCCTGGGACGGCCCAATTGAACAGTGCGACGGCTACGGCAAGGATGCTCTCCCGCCCAAATCGGAATCCGACCAGCAGAAACCGCCGCTCCCGCCAGATTTGCCGCCTGATCTGCCGCCTGATCTTCCGTCGTACAAGCCCTTCGTAGATGCCAACGGCTGCAAGGTCTTCATCGTCCAGAAAACTGTTTCCGTTTACGATGCAGACGGCAAGCTGCTTCGTCAGGAGGATATCATCAACTACACCAAGTCAAGCGTCCTCGGTGAGTATTCTTCCCTTGCCAGCTTCATCTCCACATGGGACGCCGACATGAAAAAAGAAGCCATCCGTTCTCTGCTGGACGAACACGGAATCAACCTGGAGAGAATCAAGGCGGAAATGAAGATGGATGACGTCGATGATTTCGATTTTCTCTGCCACGTCGCCTACGACCAGAAGCCGCTTACCCGGAAGGAACGTGTGGATAATGTCCGCAAGCGCGACTGTCTCTCCAAATACGGCCCCGAAGCTCGAAAAGTCCTGGAGGCCCTGCTCGATCACTATGCCAATTACGGCGTGTATGAGATTGCCGAAATGAAGGTCCTCCAGCTCGACCCGATTAATAAGCTCGGCACTCCGCCCCGCATCGTCGGCTTCTTCGGCGGCAAGGACGGCTACATGTCTGCTGTCCGCGAGCTCGAACATGAACTTTACAACTACCCCGCAGGATAATTCATGAGCGATATTTCCAGTTTTGTCAAACGCATCCGAAACGTTATGCGAAACGATGCTGGCATCAACGGCGATGCACAGCGTATCGAACAGCTCGCATGGATGCTGTTTCTGAAAGTCTACGATGCAAAGGAACAGGACTGGTTTCTGAGCGACGACAACTATCAGTCCATCATCCCTGACGAGTGCCGCTGGTGCCATTGGGCGCACGACGACAAGACCGGAACGGTTCTGACCGGGGACGCTCTGCTTGATTTCGTGAACAACACTCTGTTCAAGACGCTGAAATCACTCCTCGTTGATACGAATACCCCCATCAAAAAAGCTATCGTCAAGACCATTTTCGAGGACGCCAACAACTATATGAAAAATGGCGTTCTTCTACGTCAGGTCATCAACATCATCGACGAACTGGATTTGGACGATTACGAGGAGCGGCACGCATTCGGCGATATTTACGAGTCGATTCTTCGCGAACTCCAGAGCGCAGGTTCTGCCGGTGAATTCTACACGCCCCGTGCAGTGACCGATTTCATGGCGCAGATGATAGCGCCCAGCCTCGGCGAAAAAGTCGCTGACTTCGCCTGCGGCACAGGCGGTTTCCTGACGAGCTGGTTGAAGGCGTTGAAGCCGCAGGTCAGGACGACGCAGGACCAGATTCTTTTCGATCATTCCATCTTTGGCATTGAGAAGAAGCCCTTCCCGTACATGCTCTGCATCACGAACCTGCTTTTGAATGGAATGGATATACCCAATATCAAGTATGACAATTCGCTCGAACATGAAGTCCTTGACTATCAGGAGAGCGACTGCTTCGACGTCGTCCTGATGAATCCTCCGTATGGCGGGCACGAACTCCCTTCGATTAAAAAATTCTTTCCCACTGCGCTGGCAAGCGGCGAGACTGCCGACCTGTTTACCGTGGTTATCATGTATCGCCTGAAACAGAATGGTCGATGCGCCGTCATTCTGCCGGATGGATTCCTGTTCAACACGGAACCGACCAAGACTGCCATCAAGAGAAAACTTCTCTCCGAGTTCAATCTTCACACGGTGGTCAGGATGCCCGGCAGCGTCTTTTCTCCGTACACGTCCATCACCACGAACATCCTGTTCTTCGACCGCACCGGCCCCACGAAGGAAACGTGGTTCTACCGCCTCGATATGCCGGAAGGCTACAAACACTTCTCGAAAACCAAGCCGATGAAGCTGGAGCATTTCGATCCGGTTGTGGAGTGGTGGAACAATCGGCAGGAGATCGTTGTGGACGGTTTCGATAAGGCGAAAAAGTTCACGGCATCTGAGCTTCAGGCTCGGAACTTCGACCTCGATCTCTGCAAGTTCCCGCAGGAAGAGGAGGAAATCCTCCCGCCGCATGGCCTGATCCAACAGTATCAGGAGAAACGCGCTGCCCTCAATGCCGACATCGAAAGAGTTCTGAACGACATCGTGAAGATACTGAACAATGAACCGACTGTTGAGGCAAATGATATTCTGGCTGAGCTCGAAGCGATGAAGGAATCGCAGCAATGACCGCGCAGCAGCTGAAGGCATCCATCCTCCAACTTGCTATTCAGGGCAAGCTCGTCCCTCATAATCCAGCGGACGAGCCTGCGTCCATACTCTTGAAGAGAATCAAAGCGGAGAAGGATGCCCTTGTCAAGGCCGGGAAGCTCAAAAAGGACAAGCACGAATCCGTCATCACCCGCAGCGAGGACGGACGCTACCTCGAAATGAAAGACGGCAAGACCACCGACATCACCGATGAAATCCCCTTCGACATCCCCGAATCCTGGGAATGGGTAAGGCTTGGATTTATTATTTCGTTGATATCGGGACAAGATTTTCCCCCCAGCGGCTACAATGATAGACAGAACGGGATTCCATACATAACGGGTGCAAGCAATATGGATCAGGGCAAGCTCATTGTGAATCGATGGACTACTTCGCCCTCATCCATTGCCTTACAGGGAGATTTGCTTATCACTTGCAAGGGTGCGGGTGTAGGGAAAATGGCTCTAATGTGCATCCCTCAAGCTCATGTTGCGCGGCAGATAATGGCGATTCGTCCCTTCTGTGGCGTGAACAATCGTTTCATTGGAATGTTTATTCAAGGCAATTTATCATCCGTTCGAAAACAAATGAACGGACTGATTCCCGGGATATCCCGGGATGTGATGTTAAATATCCTCTTTCCGCTCCCCCCTCTGGAAGAGCAAAACCGTATCGTGGCGAAGATCGAGGAGCTTTTGCCTCATATTGAGGAATACGGGAAGGCGGAGACGGCGCTCTCTACGCTCAATGCTGAACTGCCGGAGCAGTTGAAGAAGTCCATCCTGCAATGGGCGATCCAAGGTCGCCTCGCTCCCCAAGACCCGAACGACGAACCCGCCTCCGAACTCCTGAAACGTATCAAAGCCGAAAAAGCCGCTCTCATCAAGTCCGGCGAGCTCAAAAAGGAAAAACCGCTCCCCCCGATCACCGAAGACGAAATCCCCTTCGATATCCCCGATAATTGGGCTGTTTCACGGATAGGAGATTGCCTGACGTAGTGCGTTTTCTCCGTTCGCTCAGGAACAACGAGCTTCCAGTTCGGATAGTTCTCCTTGTACGCATTTGCACGCCAAGTCCAGTTACCGAGAGAAAGCGTGAAGTGCGTGTCGTCGTCCTTCTGCCAGGTCATGAGCTTGCCGGATTCGCCGAAGGCTTTCGTGGCAAGCAGGGCGAGCGGGAATGGAATCGTGACGCTACCCATGTCGAGAGGCATTGGGATGTTCGCCAGCTCCTTGCCGTTGGTCGCCGTGAATCCGTCACGACTTAGGTTGATTCCGCCGAGGACCTTGCGGACGTCCTGCCCTTTGTCTGCCAGTGGCGCGAGCATCGATAGAGCGGACAATGTATCGGCAGGAAGCTCCGTGACGTTGACATCCTGATCCGGGATATCATCCGATATGGGGAAGCATCCGTTCACGAGAGCGAGCTTGACGTCTTCAATGAAGACCTCGTCGTTTTCAACTGCCAGGTCCAGTATCTTCTTCTTGCAATTGCGGACGGCAAGGCGGAACTGCTCGAATTCGACGAGAACCGCAGGGAAGTCGTCTTCAAGTTCAGCGGTCATCTTGAATTCGATTTCTTCGACGACATTGCGGGTGCGGAAGAAGAGCGTGTTCGCCCGCCCTTCGATTTGGATCGCCTGGTACGTCTTAACGATGGACTTTCGGGAGACCAGTTTCCCCAGAGCAGCGAGCGCTCCGGCCAATTCGGTTTTGTTGAGTGTGATTTTCATTTTTGAAATCCTTTCGATGAGTTGGTGGTTTTATGGATAAAAAACTTCCAAATCCAGCAATAGACGAGGAGGAACAGAACGAATGCCGCCCAGCGAATCGGCCAGGTTAGCACGGACAGGGTATCGGCGAAGACTTCGGGTTTTTCCTTCGCCACGGTCTTGATGCCGTCTTCGATGCCGTCGCTGATTTTGTATGCTGCAATGACCGTACCGGCTGCTGCACCTCCGGCCAGAATCGTTTTCCACGGGATGACACGAACGGGTCTCGTCCGTTTCGGAAGAGGCTTCATGGGATGGTATGGGACGGCGGCTGTGGCAACGGCGGTTATCAGAGCAAGGAACAGAATCAGGATTCGTTTCATCGGATCGCCTCCAGCCTGCATTGCTTCCAGTATTCCTGGATCGCCTGATGAAGAGTAGCCGCTATTGCTTCTGGCAGGTCGTGACGAAGTGCAAGGAGATCGCGAATCGACCATACAGAGCCGCCGACCGCCAGGATGGCCCCGATTGTGTCACCGATGGGAAGCGGGCCGTCAGCAGCGGCGCATGCCGCGCCAACTCCGAGCTTCGCGGCGATTTTTCCAATGA
>Ga0265301_10007158_pt1 | contig 10503 bp, 7 predicted proteins | sample AusTroGonzalo_MG_2_FD_193488 | JGI IMG/M metagenome (GOLD analysis project Ga0265301, IMG submission 193488) | Bovine rumen microbial communities from tropical cattle in Woodstock, Queensland, Australia - Gonzalo_04 | ecosystem: Host-associated > Mammals > Digestive system > Stomach > Rumen ...
AGCCCGGCCTCACCCCGGAGCAGCTGGACGCCCGCCTGCTGCGGGATTTCGCCGCCTCCGGAAAAAAACTGCTTCCCACCGAGCTGGCCAGCCTCCTGCCCGCAAGTCTGGCGGAAATCTTTCCGCGGCTGTGCGGCCTGCCGGAGTCTCTCCGCTGCAACCAGGTCACCGCGGAGCAGCGTCGCTGTCTCGCCGAAACCCTGAAGGCCCTGCCCCTGACCATCCGTTCCACCGGGCCCCTCTCCGGGGCCATCGTCACCCGCGGCGGCGTCAGCGTCCGGGAGGTGGATCCTTCCTCCATGCGCAGCCGCCTGCTGCCGAATCTGTATTTTGCCGGTGAGCTTCTGGATGTAGACGCCCACACCGGCGGCTATAACCTCCAGATCGCCTGGTCCACCGGGGCCCTGGCCGGCCAAAACGCCGCCGAATCATAACGCCCCTGCGCCGATGAAGGTCGCAAACCGGAGCGCCACCGAAGTCGAAATAACTGAAACAAGAGGAAATTGTTTTTTATGACTTATATTATTGTAGACCTGGAGTGGAATCAGCCCATCTCCTACCAGAGCCGCACCTATCGTGAGGTCGGCGACAAACTGATTTTCGAAATGATCCAGATCGGCGCCGTGCGCCTCGGTCCGGATCTGACCCCCGCCGAGGCCATTTCCATTCCGATTGCCCCGACCCATTATCTCCGGATCCACCCCCGCATCAAGCGCATGACGGGCCTGGATTCCGAAAAGCTGGCCGGCGCCCCGAATTTCCGGGAAGCCCTGCTCCAGTTCACCTCCTGGTGCGGCGAGGATTACACGCTTCTCACCTGGGGCTGCGACGATATCAGCGTTCTCTGGCAGAATATCGCCTTCTTCCATTGCGAGGATATCCCCCTTTCGCCCCTGTGCGACATTCAGAAGCTCTTCAGCGAGGTGCATCATCTGAAAGACCGCGCCGGCCTGAAGGCCGCCATGGACCTGATGGGCATCCGGGCCGAGGAATCCATGGCCTTCCACAACGCGCTCTACGACGCCTGGTATACGGCCCTGGTCTTCAAAACCCTGCCGGATCCCGACGCCGTCCTGAATTATCCCCAGAAGCCCCGCCAGCTGATCCACGCCCGCAGGAACGCCCGGGAGAAAACGCCGGGCGAAGCCTTTGATTCCGTCCGTGAGGCGCTGCAGAGCGAAACGGCGCTTCATCCGGTTTGTCCGCGGTGCGGAAGGGTTCTGGCGCTGGACGGCGAATATATTAAACAGAGTGCCGACAAATATATCGCCGTGGCCAAGTGCAAAAGTCACGGCCGGATTCTGATCCGTCTGCGTTTCCGGATCGATGAGGACGGAAAAAAGCTCCTCACCCGGACCACAGCCCCCGCCACCAATGCGAATGTGGCCTACGTGCATACCAAACAGCTCCAGATGCAGCAGCGGCAGGCCCGCTGGCTCGAGGAGCACGGTACTCTTCCCGATCCCGACGAAGAGCTGCTGAATGCCGATCTGTCCAGCATGCCCTTCGATTAAACCCGAAGGAGGATCTGCCATGATTATCCGTTCCTTAAACAATCAGAAAGAATTTCCGGAAGGAACCACCGTCCGGAACTGTCTGGTCGGACTGGATGCTTTTCCGCGCGGCACGCTGGCCGCAATATCCGGCGGCATTGTCCGCGAGCTGAACGACCCTCTGCGCCATGACTGCACGCTGACCCCCCTGACCCTGGAGCACGAGGAAGGCCGCCGCATCTATGAGCGTTCCCTCCGTTTCGTAATGCTGCTGGCCCTTCGCCATCTTTATCCCTTCAAGCAGGTCCGCATCGAATACTCCGTCGGCTACGGCGTGTTTGTCCGGCTTCCCGAGGTGGAGCTGCACCGCCAGGATATCGTCCGCATTGAGAACGAGATGCGCCGGATCGTGGATCAGGACCTGGTGTTCACCCGCAAGGTCTGGACCCGGGAGGACGCCATTGAGTATTTCCGGGAAATGCATCAGATGGACAAGGTGGAGCTGCTTTCCCGCCGTCCCGCCCCGACCTTCACGATGTACTCCATTGACGGCATGTGGGAATATTTCTACGGCGCCATGACCGTCTCCACCGGCTATGTTCCGGTCTTCACGCTTTTCGAGCTCCGGGGCGGCTTCGTGCTGCAGCTGCCGGCCGGCTCCGACTTTGACCACGCCGCGCCGTATATCTACCGGCCCAAGCACCTGGAGGTTTTCGCCCAGAGCGCGCACTGGTGCGAGATTCTCGGCGTCACCAATGTCAGCGACGTCAGCATCATGATTGAAAACGGAAGCCTCCGGAATTTCATCCGCGTGAACGAAGCGCTGCATGAAACCGCCATTGATGAAATTGCCCGGAAAATTCATGAACAGAACAAGCACGTGGCGCTGGTGGCCGGCCCCTCCGCCAGCGGCAAAACAACCTTTGCCGCCCGCCTGGCGGTGCATCTGCAGATGTACGGCCACCCCTCCCGCCGGATTTCCATGGACGATTTCTTCATCAACCGGGATGATCTGCCGGTCCAGCTGGACGGCACCCGGGATTTTGAAACCATCGAAGCGCTGGATATCAAGCTTCTCGCCGACAGCATCACCGGCCTCCTCAACGGCGAAGAAGTGTTTATGCCCGGCTATGACTTTGAATCCGGCGAAAAGGATTACCTGACGCCGCCCACCAGCCTTGAACCGGGAGAAATCATTATTCTCGAAGGGATTCACGGCCTGAATCCGAAGGTTATCGAAATGCTCCCGGCCGATGAGATCTACCGGATCTTCGCCAGCGCGCTGACCTGCCTGAACCTGGATGACCACAACCGGATCCGCACCACGGACGTCCGCCTCCTGCGGCGCATCGTCCGCGATCAGCAGTTCCGCGGCTATCCGCCGGAAGGAACCCTCGAAATGTGGCCGAACGTGCGCCGCGGCGAGGAAAAATACATCTTCAAATATCAGGAAAACGCGGACAGCATGTTCAACACCGCCCTGCAGTACGAGCTGCCCATCCTGAAGCTCTTCGCCTACAAGCTGCTGAAGGATGTTCCTTCGGATTCCCCGAACTATCTCCTTTCCCGCCGGCTGATCAAAGCCCTGAACTACCTTCCGGACGTGGATCCCTCCCTTCTGGACGAAATCCCGCCGCTTTCCCTGCTGCGGGAGTTCATCGGCGGCAGTACCTTTGATCACGACGAGGAATAAATGGCACCGGCCGCAATCGGTTGACAGAAAAGAATCCGGGCTTTACAATAGGTCCGGATCCTTTTTGTCCGTACTTTTTTTGAACCGGAAAGAACGATTTGATAATGCAGCACGACAGAAAAGCCGAAGGTGGTCCGGAGAGCGATCGGAAAGGCCTCCGGGATTCCTCCGATCGGAAAGGCCCCCAGTTGATCCGGGACTTAACAACCGGCAGCGTTCCGGGAACGCTGCTGCGTTTTGCTGCGCCTCTTTTCCTTTCCGGCCTCCTTCAGATAGTCTACAACATGGTGGATATGATCGTCGTCGGCCAGATGGTCGGCACCAGCGGTCTGTCCGCCGTTTCGATCGGCGGCGAGATGATGATGCTCATCACCTTCATCGCCATGGGCTTTTCCAACGCCGGCCAGATCCTGATTTCCCGCTACGTCGGCGAGCATCGCCACGACCGGATCGGCGACATGGTGGCCACCCTGTTCACGCTCCTCATGTCCCTGGCGGTCATCATCATGTTTCTTTTCCTTCTGACCTATCAGGATATCATGACCTGGCTGAACACGCCGGATTCCATCTGGGAATACACGCGCCAGTACGTGATCACCTGCATCTACGGCACCGTCTTCATCTACGGCTACAACCTGGTCTCCGCCATCCTGCGCGGCATGGGCGATTCGAAGCATCCCTTCATGTTTATCGCCATCGCTTCCGTGCTGAATCTCGTGCTGGATCTGCTCTTCGTCGGGCCCATGCATATGGGACCCCGGGGCGCGGCCCTGGCCACCGTCATCGGCCAGGCGGTCAGTTTCCTCTTCGCGCTGACGCTCCTTTACCGCCACCGGGACCAGATTCACTTTGATTTCAAGCCCTCCCATTTCCGGATCTGCCGGACGGTGATCCGCCCGCTGCTGTCCCTGGGTATTCCCATGGTCATCCAGTCCGCCGCGATCACTTTCTCGATGCTTTTCGTCAATTCCTACATCAACCAGTACGGGGAGGTTTCCATCGCCGTTACCGGCATCGCCCGGAAACTGGAAAACATGATCAGCATTGTCGCCCAGGCAATTTCCGCCGCCGGCGGCGCCATGATCTCCCAGGCCCTCGGCGCGAAAAAAACAGAGCGCGTACCGAAAATTTTCTTTCACGCGCTCTGGATTGTCGCCATTCCCTCCGGAATCTTCGCGATCATCACGCTTCTCCGGCCCGAGTGGCTCTTCGGTATTTTCACCCAAGATCCCGCCGTGCTTCAGGTCGTTCTGGAGCAGTATATCCCCGTTGCCATGATTCAGTATCTGGGCTGTACGCTCCGCCCGCCGTCCTTCGCCCTGATCAACGGCTCCGGCAATTCAAAACTGAATCTGGCCGTCGCCCTGCTGGACGGCGTCGCCTGCCGGATCGGCCTTTCCATTCTCCTGGGCGTCACCCTCGGCTGGGGCATCTCCGGCTTCTGGTACGGCAACGCGATCTCCGGCTGCGTCCCCTTCCTTGTGGGCTTCACATTCCTTCTCTCCGGAAGATGGAAGCCTTCCAATAACCCTACTCGCCTAAAACAGAAATCCGTTTGATTTCATCTTCTTCCGGCGTCACATACACCGTTTTCTGATGCGTATAAATGACCTTCCCGGGCGCGGCCCCGGAAGGTTTTTTCACATACTTCCGCAGCGTATAGTCCACCGGAACGGTCGAACTGTTCTTCCCCTTGCTGAACCAGGCCGCCAGCAGCGCCGCCTGGCGCAGCGTCTCCAGCGGCACCTCGCCTTCTGTCCGGATGATCACATGGCTCCCCGGCATGTCCTTTGCGTGCAGCCAGGTCTCATTTCCGCCGGCCCCGAGGGTCAGCCGGTCGTTCTGGATGGAGTTCTTTCCGACGACCATTTCAATCCCGTCCGCGGAAAAATACCGCCAGGGCTTGCTTTCCGGCAGCTGCCGCTGCTGCCGCCGGTTGGTGACGCGCTTCATGTATCCGGTCCGGATCAGTTCCCTCCGGATTTCTTCCAGTTCGCTCTCCGAGGTGCAGTTTTCCGCATCCATCAGCATGTTTTCCAGGTATTCAAGCTCTTCCAGCGTCTTATCCCGCTGGATTGCCGCGGTTTCCCGGGCGGACCGGGCCTTCTGATACTTTTTAAAATACTTCTGGGCGTTCTGCGCCGGCGTCAGCCGGATATCCAGCGGAACGGTGATCGTTCCCCCGTCCGGGTCGTTCCAGTCCGGCAGCACCGCTTCCGTCATGCCTTTTTTCAGCTGATACAGATTCCCGTGGATCGCTTCGCCCATCCGGCGGTATTCGTCCATTTTTTCGGCTGAGGCAAGCTCTTCCTCCTGCATGGCCAGCTTCCGGGTACAGCGATCCGCCTGCCCCTTCAGCGTCCGGATCATGGAGGCGCTCTTCTGGTTCATCCGGTCTTTCGCGTCCCGGGTGCTGTAATAGAGATCCAGGGCCCGGCTCAGCGTTTTGCACTTTTCCTCCCGAGCGGTGTCGCGGCTCAGATACGGGAAGGGGAATACGTCCTCCGCGTCCCCGTCCTCGCCCCGCAGCACGCAGGGCGCCGCCATCTCCGGCAGCCGCCGGAAAAAGTCTTCCAGCCGGTCGCAGGTTCCGCTCAGATCCTCCGGCCAGGTCTCCCCGGCCGCCCTTACCCGCATCGCGATCTCCTCCGCGCTCACCCGGCTGAGGCCGCTGATTTCCTCCGCCAGCGCCCTTGAAAAGTTACCGCCCTGCCGTGCCTGCAGCCTTTCCAGCAGCTCCGCGGCCCGCAGGGTTTCCGGATTCAGCTTGTTCTGGCCGGGGGGCGCCTGGTAAATCATTCCCGGCTGAATCTGCCGCACCCGGCTCATCTCCGCGTTCACATGCCGCGCCGCTTCCAGGATCCTTCCGTTTTCGTCCAGCAGCATCAGGTTGGAATGACGCCCCATGATCTCCAGCACCAGCCGCCGCAGCACGTGGTCGCCCATCTCGTTGACGGCGTCCAGATCGACCCGTACGATCCGGTCTCCGGCCTCCTGGCGGACTTCCGTCACGCGGGCGCCCATCAGCTGCTTGCGCATCAGCATGCACAGGGCCGGCGGCTCCAGCGGGTTGGAAAAGCCGCTGTCGGTCAGGTGGCACCGGGCATTGTTCGGCGAAGCGCACAGCAGCAGCCGGTGATTCTCGTTTCCAGCGCGAATCACCATCACCACGGCGTCCCGCTCCGGCTGGGTGATCCGGTCCACCCGCCCGCCGGCCAAAGTCCGGTCCAGTTCCCGGGCGATAAACCCGACCGTCAGTCCGTCCATCGGCATGAATGCTGTCTCCTCCCCTTAATGTTTACTGTGCAGGAACGGACTCAGCGGCTTGTAAATAATCGCCGTAATCACGCTCAGCACAACGCCCTTGATCAGGTTGAAAGGCCCGGTCACCAGCAGCAGCATCTTGAGCTCGCTGTCGACGCCCGCCACCGTAACCATGCCGAGAATTTTCGACATATCCATATGGAAAGCAGCCATATAGAACGGGAACAGAATGAATTTATTGACGAGAATGCCGCCGATCACCATGCACAGCGTCCCGACGGCCATGCCGATGATCGCGGTCTTCCGGGTTTTGTTGGCCTTGTAAATGATTCCCGCCGGCAGAATCAGCATCAGCCCCATCAGGAACTCGGCCAGTTTGCCGATGCCCATCGTCGTGCTGTGCGCCCAGCCGATCAGGCACTTCAGCGCCAGAATAATCACGCCCTCCACCGGGCCCATCGAGAAGGTTCCCAGCAGCACCGGCAGCATGCTGAAATCCAGTTTGTAGATGTTTCCGAACATCGGGATGCCGGGGATCAGATCCAACAGGGCTGCCGCCGCTGTCAGGATGCCCATCCGTGCCATGTTCCCCACACTGAAGACCTGTTGACGTTTGACTGTGCTCATTTTTTCGTTCCTCCCGTATAAATACTTCGCCCCCCAAAGCAGCTTCGCTCTGAGGGGCGGCAAGTCATACGGCGAAATCGCACGAAATATGTTCTGCCGTTTCTTCTCTCATCCAGACTGTACTGTCGGCTCCGGAATCATCACCGGATCGGCTGAGTTATTCATACTCAGTTCGCGGGCTTTACCGCCGGTAGGGAATTGCACCCATCCCCGAAGAAGCTTTAAGTGGCTGCCGCTATTATACGCTTTCTCCCCCGCTTCGTCAATCGTCCGTTCCGCCTTGTCCGAAAGTCGCTTGCAGGCCTTGAAAAGATTGACATTTTACCCCTCTTTGCTGTATTGTTATAGGCGCGCGGACGAAAAGCCGCGGCCCTTCCGAAGGAAGCAGGCTCCGGCGGCGGCCATCGCGCTTTACATGGATGAATCAACATACGATGCAGGAGGATGTATTTTCATGAAAAAGCCCGTTGTTCTGGTTGTTATGGACGGTGTCGGTGAATCTTCCGAAGAGCTGGGAAACATGGTCATGAAGGCCACCACCCCGACCCTCGATTTCCTGAAGGCCAACGATCCCTTCCGGATCATCAAGGCACACGGAACCGCCGTGGGTCTCCCCTCCGACGATGACATGGGCAACAGCGAAGTGGGCCACAACGCCCTCGGCTGCGGTCAGGTTTATTCCCAGGGCGCGAAACTCGTCAACGAATCCATCGAAAGCAGCAAGATTTATGCTTCCGAAACCTGGAAGGATCTGGTTGCCGGCGTGAAGGCCTCCGGCGGTGCGCTGCATTTCATCGGCCTGCTGTCCGACGGCAATGTTCACAGCAACATCGGCCATCTCCTGGCCATGCTGAAGGAAGCCAAGGCCGAAGGCGTCAGCAAAGCCCGGGTGCATATCCTGCTCGACGGCCGCGACGTTCCCGCCACTTCCGCCCTCGACTATGTGGATCAGCTGGAAAATACCATTAACGAACTGAAGGACGCCTCCTACGATGTCCGCATTGCTTCCGGCGGCGGCCGTATGCAGATCACCATGGACCGCTATCAGGCCAACTGGGGCATGGTCAAAGCCGGCTGGGACATTCATGTCCACGGCAAAGGCCGCGCCTTTGCTTCCGCCCGGGAAGCCATCGAGACCTACCGCAATGAACAGCCCGGCGTTATCGATCAGGATCTGCCCGGCTTCGTCATCGCCGAAAACGGCAAGCCCGTCGGCGCCATGCAGGACGGCGACAGCGTGATCCTCTTCAACTTCCGCGGCGACCGCGCGCTGGAGATCTCCATGGCCTTTGACGGCGACGCATCCTTCAACAAGTTCGACCGCGGCGTGGTCCCGCAGGTGAAATACGCCGGCATGCTGGAATACGACGGCGACCTGCACATTCCCCACAAATACCTGGTCAATCCGCCGCAGATCCGCAACACGCTGACCGAGCTGCTGGTGGAAAACGACATCAACGAATACGCCTGCTCCGAAACCCAGAAGTACGGCCATGTGACCTATTTCTGGAACGGCAACCGCAGCGAGAAATTCTCCGAAGAGCTCGAAACCTGGCAGGAGGTTCCCTCCGACGTCCGCTCCTTCGATGAATGCCCCTGGATGAAGGGCACTGAGATCACCGACCTGGTTATCGCGGCCATCGAGTCCGGCAAATACGGCTTCATCCGCTGCAACTTCCCCAACGGCGACATGGTCGGCCACACCGGCAACCTCTACGCCACGGAGATCGCCGTGGAAACCGTGGACCTTTGCCTGACCCGGATCCTGAAGGCCTGCGACGAGCACAACTGCATCCTGGTGGTCACTGCCGACCACGGCAATTCCGACCAGATGCTGGAAAAGAACAAGAAGGGCGTGGTTTCCGTCCGCACGGCCCACAGCCTGCGTCCCGTTCCCTTCATCATCCATGACAAGGACGAACGCCATGAAATGGACACCGAAAGTCCCTTCGGACTGGCCAACGTGGCCCCGACGGTCGTTGAACTGCTGGGCCTGAAGCCCTACGACTGCTGGGAAAAGTCCATGCTGAAATAAGCCTTCCAAAGCCGGGTCCGCAAAGCGCCCGGCTTTTTCATGCCTGCAATTTCAAAGACCCAATCCCTGAATCCTGCGCATTCCGGAGGTATGCCCATGCAATACATTCCCGTAACAAAAGACACCCCGAATCTCCGCCTCCTGGGCCGCCTGGACCGGTCCCGCACGCCGGTTGCCCTGGACTGGACCGGTTCCGGCCTGGAATGCACCTTCCGCGGATCGGATCTCTGGGCGGAGCTGGAAGCCCCGGCCTTCTCCCCGATCCTGTGGATGATCGTCCTGGCCGACGGCGCGCCCGTATGCCGCTTCCCGGTGGAGCCAGGCATCCGCTTCTATCCCCTGGTTCTGGGCATGGAGCCGCAGAACGCCCGGGTTATCACCCTGATGAAAGAAACCCAATGCATGCCGGATGCTCCGGAGGCAACGGTGTTTCTGCATTCCCTGCGCCTGGAAGGAACCCTGGAAGAACTCCCGAAGCATGATTGGAAAATCGAGTTCGTCGGCGACAGCCTGACCTCCGGCGAAGGCTCCCTGGCGCCCCGGGGCAACGACGAATGGATCTCCCTCTGGTTTTCCGCCCGCGGCAATTATTCCTGGGTGGCCTGCGACGAGCTGAACGCTGAGCGCCGCATCCTTTCCCAAAGCGGCTGGGGCGTCTGCTGGGACTGGGAGCACAACCCGGAGCACACCCTGCCCGCCCATTACGAAGAGATCGCCGGCGTTCTTCGGGGAGAGGCCGCCGAAAGGCGCGGATGCACAAAACCCTATGATTTTTCCCTCTGGCAGCCGGACGCGGTCTGTATCCGCCTCGGCACCAACGACAACAACGGCATCAACGTGAAAAACAGCCTTTCCACGGACAGGGATCTCTTCCTTCAGGGTGCGCTGGCTTTTCTCCGCCTGGTTCGCCAAAAAAATCCTCTGGCGAAAATCGTCTGGATCCTTCCCGCCTCCGACTGCCGTCCGGAGCTTCCCGCGGAAGCCGTCCGCCTGGCGAAGGAGGAAGGCCTGGAAAACCTCTTCACCTTCACCCTTCCGGATTATCGCGAGGAAGACACCGGCGCCCGCTTCCACCCCAACGCGGCCTGGAATCAGAAAGCCGGCCGCCTCCTGGCCGATTTCCTGCGGAATGAAGTTCTGTAGTGTTCTTTTCCTGCCTTTCCACAAAAACCCCCGTCCGGCTTCTTGACGGGGGTTTTTGAACACCCTATAATAGTTGCAATACGATTTTGAAGGAGGCGGAAATGCCATGGCCAAACTGACCATCGACCGGGAGACCTGCAAGGGCTGCGGTCTGTGTGCCGACGTTTGTCCCAAACACCTTCTGGCGCTCAGCAAAGAGATCAACGCCAAAGGCTATCACCCCATCGGAATTGAGCAGCAGGACCAGT
>Ga0265301_10007160_pt1 | contig 10502 bp, 6 predicted proteins | sample AusTroGonzalo_MG_2_FD_193488 | JGI IMG/M metagenome (GOLD analysis project Ga0265301, IMG submission 193488) | Bovine rumen microbial communities from tropical cattle in Woodstock, Queensland, Australia - Gonzalo_04 | ecosystem: Host-associated > Mammals > Digestive system > Stomach > Rumen ...
CGGCGGATCCAAAAAAACCGCAGCGGGATTACAATGTGGTTTTTGTCTTCATGGAATCCCTGGCATGGAACAAAACATCAATTTCGCTTAATTCTCAGAACGGACTTGACCCGCAGTATCCGGTAAAAAACAATACCGGCATAGACCCTACCCCGTTTGCAAAACAGTTAGCGGACAAATCACTGCTGTTCACCCGCATTTTCACCCCCACCCCTGCCACTGCAAGAGCGGTTTTCGCAACGCTTACTTCACTGCCTGACACATCAAGTTTTGAAAGCAATTCACGCAACCCGCTTATTGTTGACCAGAGAATGCTGGGCAATGACCTGAAAGGCTATGACAAATATTATTTCATAGGCGGCAGCGCAAACTGGGGCAATATAAGGGGCATTCTTTCACACAATATGGAGGGGCTTAAAATTTATGAGGAGAAAGATTTCCCGATAAGCGAAAGGAACGATGTATGGGGCATTTCAGACCTGTCGCTTTTCCGCAAGGCAGATAAAGTATTCTCGGAACAGAAAAAGCCGTTCCTTGCTTATATTCAGACCGCAGGATATCACCGGCCTTACACAATTCCGGATGACAATGACGGTTTTACTGAGGAAAACCCCGGTGAAGAAACCGTACAGAAATACAGTTTTGGCAGCGTGAAGGAATACAATTCAATGCGCTTTCAGGATTATGCCCTTAAACGTTTCTTTGACATGGCGAAGGGGCATGATTATTTCAAAAAAACAATTTTCGTCATTTACGGCGATCACGGCCTCGCTGCGGCAAGATCAGACAATATGCCGCGCGGCTTCGTGGAATACAATCTTATAAACAACCATATTCCTCTTATTGTCCATGCGGATTTCATAAAACCGCAGATTGTGCGCAAGACAGGCAGCCAGCTTGATATATGGCCCACGGTAATGAGCCTTATGAACAGGCCTTACTCAACAGGCGCGCTTGGCAGGAACATACTTGACCCGAAGAATACAGGCGGGGCATTCATTTTCGGCCTTCACAGACAGCCCAACACGGTAAACTTCATACAGGATTACCTGTACTATATGAGCGACCCGGCGGACCCGGAGGGCGGGCATTTCTATGATGTTTCCGGAAAAGACTGGCAGAAGGACCAGCGGAACAACAAAAAACTGGCCGCAGGCGGCGCAACAGAAAAAATGCCGCAGCTGGCCGAAGGGTTCTACGAAACCTCACGCTGGATAAAATACCACAACAGGAAATAAGTCTTCAGAAATAAAATGTGGAACTGTTATTAAGATATGCGTCCATTTAGCAGTTTTCTTACCGTGCGCCATTCGGGCATATATCTGTCCAGCATGGTTTTGAACTCCCTGCCGTGATTGTGTATTTTCAGGTGTATTATCTCATGCAGCACAACATATTCCAGGCATTCAGGCGGTTTTTCCGCCATCTGCAGGTTTATCCATATCCTGCCGGCCTTTGAATTGCAGCTGCCCCATCTGGTTTTCATGTATTTTATTCTACATTCCGTGCAGTGCAGCCCTGTAATCTGTTCCCATTTGTGAAGCGTATTTTCAAGCCGAGCCGCAAGCAGCTTCCTGTATTCCCCGCGCATGAATCTTTCACGCTGCGCAGCTGTTGATGTGGGTTTCATTCCCAGAATCAGCCTGTCCCCCTCTGTTTCAAAACAGTTCCGCACGGATGGCCTGAACTCCATAAAATACTGCCTTCCCCATATATAATGTGTTTCGCCGCTTATGTACCTGCGTTCTGTCATCCGGGGCTGACCGGCAAATTTCTCCCGCTGTTTTTTTACCCAGCCTATATGCAGGCGGACAAAATTCTCTATGGCCCTGTCCGCCATACGCAAAGGTGCGGAAACCGACACCATGCCCGCAGGCGGCTTTACATACAGGTGCATATTTTTTATGCGTTTTTTATTTACCTGGACATCAATTCCGCAGACATTTATAAGCATCAGTATTCCGCCTGTTCCTTTACAACAGCATAGATTTCATCAACCTTTTTCATCTGTTCCCCGCGGGACAAGGATGGTTCAAAAGCAAGGACTGTTTTAAAGATCTCCCCTTTTATCAGCCTTTCCTTTATGACATTTCCCCTGAAATGGTCCTGTCTGCTGTTTAAGACGGCATTATGCAGGGCAGACGCATATTCTTCATTCTGTCCGAAATTGTCATATAAAGCACATAACGCGCTGCTTTTCCTTATCGTGTCAGGGTGATGCGGGTTTCTCTCCGGGTGTTCAATGTCTGTAAGAAGAGATGCGTATTTTTCAAGCATTTCCCTGTATTCTGTTACTTCCTGCCTGCGTTCTTCCACAAGAGCCTTGAAAAGTTCAGAGATTTTCTGGTAATACTTCGGATTCACAGGCATTTTCTCTATTATTTTACGGCGTATATTGTTTTCAATTGTTTCCGCCGTATTTTTATTGGCAGAGGCCCGTTCTTCCCTGCCTGCCGTACTATACTGGCCTGCTTCATCTTTTTTCTTATGTATGTATGCAAGCAGCGTGAAATCGCTCATGTCGCCGACCCGTTCGGAATCATCTGCGCTTATGTAATTGTCTATAAGAAAGCGCATATCGCTGTCATACCGTTTGAGGTCTATAAAATCACCGCTGGAAAGCCCTATTTCCTGTTTCAAATCCATGTACTGTCTGACACGGGCATTATATTCGGCCTGTTCTTCCGCCATATAGCCTACATCATCAAAGGCAGGTTTAAGATCGGCATAGGCATTGCCAAGCCTTGAAACAAGGTAATAAAACCTGCTTCTTAATTTCGCATAATCTTCGTCATCTTCAGGATTTACCGTGCCGCTTTCCCCACAGAAAAAGTGCTTGAACGCAAGGTCATCCCGCGGATATTCAACATCATCTGTAAGAACATCAATCTCTTTAAGAAGCATCTCAAAACGTTTTCTGCCTTCTTCAAGCCTGTTTTTCAACAAACCGGAAACATCAATTTTTGCGTATCCGCTTAACGCACCACCGGTATATTCATCCACGGCATCCTTTAAATCGCCAAAAAGCTCCTTGTAATCCACGATATAACCAAATTCCTTATCCTCACCGTCAAGCCTGTTTACCCGGCATATTGCCTGAAACAGTCCGTGATCACGCATGGGTTTATCAATGTAAAGATATGTACATGGCGGAGCATCAAACCCGGTAAGAAGCTTGTCAACCACAATAAGCAGCTGCATATTGGCAGGCTCTTCAACAAACATTGTTTTTACTTTCTTTTCAAATGCTTCTATTTTTTTATAAAAATCCGAATCCTCAACAGAGACATCCGGATCATATCCAAGCATTTTAAGATAAGCTTTCTGTTTTTTCCAGTTCGCACTGTCCTCTGATGTGCTTGAAAAATCAGTACGCAGCTCGCTACGGTCCGGTCTGTATGAAGATATGACGGCACAATTCTTGAAATTGTTATCCTGGAATATCTCATAATAACGGCAGGCTTCCGCAATGCTGCTGGCAACAAGAAGGGCATTCCCCCTGCCGCTTTTAAGGCGTGGTCTTGTTCCGAAATCAAATATTATATCAAGCGCTATTTTGGAAAGCCTGTCCTTTGAGCTGTAAAGATTCTGCAGTGTTGTCCACTTCTCTTTAAGTGCGGCAACTGCCCTCGGCATAAGTCCCTTTGTCTTGGCATCAAACCATTCATCGATTTTATTTTTACTTCTAACGTCCTGTGGAATGTTCCTTGCCTCATAACGCAGATCAAGCACAACACCGTCAGCAACAGCCTGGTCAAATTTATAAGTGTGAATAAAACCACCGAACAGGCCAACCGTAGTGAAATGGTCCTTGTCAACCTGCAAAAGCGGAGTGCCGGTAAACCCAATAAACACGGAATCCGGCATTATTGATTTCATGGCAATATGCAGCCTGCCTGAATTTGTTCTGTGACATTCGTCAACAAACACAAAAACCTTATCCTTTACACTGAATCCGGGAGGAAAAGTCTTTTTAAGCTCAGCAACATATTTTTCATAGTCAAGATCGCTTACTTCGCCTGTCCTGCGGCCAAACTTATGAATCAGGGAACACATAAGCCGAATTTCATAGGAATCAAGCATTTCCAGAAGGTCTTTTGAGCTGGATGAACGCAGTATCTTTAAATCCACGCCAGTGAAAAGTTTTTCAATCTGGTCATCAAGTTCTTCTCTATCGGTAACAATAAGAAGCCGTGAGGAATGTATATTTTCAAGAATCCATTTGGCCAGCCATACCATTGTCAGAGATTTGCCGCTGCCCTGCGTATGCCATATAATGCCGCCCTGATTGCGCAGAAGGCGTTTCTGGCAGCGTTTTACTGCGTAAAACTGGTTGTAGCGGCATATCTTTTTGTTGCCGGAATCATAAATTATAAAGTTATGAATAATGTCAAGCAGGCGTTCTTTATGAAACAGACGCAGGCATTGCTGTTCAAGCTCACGCGGCTGTAATGTACATCTTTCCTCAATCAGCTTATCAAGATCATCCCTATCCTGCAGCTGATCTGCGAAACAGTCAGGTTTCCATTCCAGATAATATTTTTCCGGGGTGCCGGTTGTTCCATAGCGCAACCCCTCGCTGTCATTGGCAGCAGCACATATCTGTATTGAAGAAAAGAAACGCTGAATGAACTGATCCCGCTGATTGGTTATGTTCTGCCTTATTCCGTCCGCAACGCTCACGGTGCTTTTCTTAAGTTCAATCACGGCAAGGGCAATGCCGTTTACATAAAGTACAATATCCGGGCGTTTTTCAACATTGCCGTTTACCGTAACTTCTTCCGCTATATAAAAATTATTTTTAAGCGGTTCGTTCCAGTTTATAAGATAAACTGTTTTAGGTGCTTCGCCGGAGTATTCAGCAAGTTTAAAGCCGTATTTAAGTATGCCGTAAACTTCTTTGTTCGTATGGTAGGGGCTTTGGGAAAAATCATTCAGAACACGAAGAAATTCCACTATAACAGCGTTTATAAAACGCGTGGAATATCCCTGCCCGGAAAGAAACTGCTCCAATTCGCCACGGCGTATATTGCTATTGCTGCCGTCCGCAAGACTGCCAAGGTTTATATAGCCAAGTTCTTTTTCAAAAAAACTTATTATTCGTTTTTGCGTTTCGCTTTCCGGGTGCGGTGATTTTAAGTACATTTATTATTCTCCATCAATATTTATGCCTAATTTTGCTTTATAAATGTTATTTCTTAATTTAGCCCTTTCTAATAAAGTTGAATACTTCAACACTTCCATATATATAGAGCCATCAGGCCCATTATTGTCATTTGGAACAGGTTGTGCTGGCAAAAATAGGGAATTATATATAATACTACCCAATAATATAAGAAAAAGGTCTGCGGAGCAGAATATATGCTTACAGACCTTTTTTATATTTTTATGACTTATTGCTTTGAAAAAAAATGTTGCTGATTAGAGAATATAATAAATATTACCCAACATAGACAGAAGATTTCGGATAACAAAAAATACTTCACTACATTTGCGATAACAACTTTTTCCATAGCACGAATGTATTTTTCCATATAATTATAATCAGGTTCTCTGTCTGATGTAATAGGGAGAAGCATCTTGTCTGTCTGTATTTTTTTGCGAGAAATAGAATCACCCCAATAATACTTGTGTGATAAAGCACTTTTTAATGCTCCAACCATATATTTATAAACATAATGTGTTCTATGTGAGTCATCATTTAAATATAATGCCAAGTTATGACTATCATTTGAACAAAAATCTTTTTCTTGATAGGTAATTACAAGCGTTTTTCCTCCAATGAATACACAGTTTCCCTCATCAATCCATTCTGACGAACAATCAATATAAGATGAAATTGCATTGTTTTCATTACTGGCAGTTACATAAGGAATAATACCGCTATTAGGTACAATTTGACTCTGCATAATACATTTGGTGTTTTTAACAGTAAATACTTTGACAATATCAAAATCACTAAATATTTTCTCTTCAGACAAAACCTTCTTATCTTCCTCTGTTAGTTCGTAATCATTAAGTCCAGTTGCCTGTAAATATGTAGCCAACTCTTTGATACGATCACACTCCAACTCTGTAATATAGTCACGAATATACTGCCAATCAATGTCATCAACTGTGTATTCGTGGCCGGGATTAGGATTTTCAATGACGGGAATATCACAAATAGTATTGTTTACTCTTGAAACAAACTCTCTCACAAGGTAGCTTTGATAATAAGAACTATGCTTATTCAAAATACCAATAAAGAATAAAGCAATAGCTTCATCAAATCCATCAAAAGTAGGGATAAGCGTTTTTGTAAATTGTCCTGCATAAAAATCATGAGCCATATAATGAAACTTCATGCTAATCATTCCAACAGCAAGACTGTTACCTTTAATTTTATGTTCATCATCTAAATATTCAACATAGCCAAGAATGCCATTATTATTTTCCGTTCTTGTAAAATACGGATAATTGGCATCTTCAGAAAACACAAAATTCTCTTTATCTAACTGAGGATTATTGATTACCGTAAAGAGTTGTTTAATCTTAAAAGATTTATTCATCCCCGCTCACCTGGCCTTTTAAAATAGCAGATACTTTCCACGCAAGATAATCAGCAACAGTCTTCTTGAAATCTTCCTCTGTCGGTGTTGTGTCTATTTTCTTATGCTGATTGAAAGTCCAGTCGTTACCGTTCAAAGAAATAGTGTCTTTGATAACCTTGCCATTGCTTTCTGTGTAATAATCGGTCTTCGGCTGCTTGCCAAGACAGATAGCAACCACTTCATCATAACGCTCTAACGCATGACCTGTATTACGAAGATTAACTTCTTGTGTTGATTTCTTGCGAGCAAGTCTTGTATATCCGTCTTCTGACATATCTATAAATGTAACAATATCATCTTCTTCGTGAGGTCTGTTTACCTTGAACAGATAGATAGCAGTTTGTACAGATGATTTACCAATAAAAAGGTCAGTTGGCATGTGAATACTTGCAATAAGGGTATTCTTTTGAAGAAGTCTCTTTGAATATACATCACCTTGACCGCTCCCGGCATTTTCTTGAATAAGAACCGCACCATAACCTTTTTCCATTCTTGACAAGGCTTCATCAACAAAAATAAGACCTTTACCTTCTGCCGAATAAGGCGGATTAAGAAGAAACACATTAGCTGGAAAATTATTTATATTCACTTTGTTGATTTCATTACGGCAGTCATTGCAAATGACTTGTGAAGACCCATCCCCCATAAGAATCATATTAAGAACTGCAAGGATATAAATATTACCAAGAATTTCAATACCAAGTAATTGTTTAGATTTAATATCAGAGATTTTCTGTTCTAAAGCATTTTTATCCTTAATTTTACTTTTTGCATCCGTAATCATTAAATCCATGCCTGAGATAAGGAATCCTGAAGACCCCATACAAGTATCCCACAGGAATGAATCCTTGTTTGTTTTACAAATACGTGCCATCAGATTTGTAACGAAACGAGGTGTAAGAACAACATCGTTCTTTTTATCATTATCAATGGCTACCCAGTCATTAAGAGAATTTAAGATTCTGCCTGCAAAATCTAAATGAATATTGCTTTCAAGTAGAGGTAAAATTTCATTCTTAATCTGCTTATATATTGATTTAATAATACTTTCGCCCCTCTTTGGTTTCCAAAGATTAGGCTTCTCAAAAACAGGCTTCAAATAATCAATAATCATATCAACCTTCTCTCCTTGACAATACTTTCTGTTCAAGAAAGATTTGGTTCTTCTAATTATTATCTTGCCGTCATTATTTTCCTCATCATCATTGGAAGGCAAATCATCAATATCCAAAGGTCTGACACCTTTCGTTGTAAGGCCTGCCATAATCAAACCACAGAAGAAATACAACTTATCATTTGTGTTTAAAAGGTTTTTTATTTCAGTATCATTGTAAATTCTCTGATGAATATCCTTGATACTCTTTTCTAAGAGTTCTTCCTTGTTGCGCTTCAACTTTTCAAGTTCCGCATCTGTAAGATTAAGAGTATCAAGTAAAGCAAAAAAATCATCAATATTTGTATCTGCAAGCTGGATTAACTCAAAATTTTTAATTTCTTTCGGAATACGATTATTCTTTTCAGATACATAATATGCCTTGATTTCTGAATCTGAAACATTACCGTCTTCATTGAGTTCAGAACCGTTGATACCAATGATAATAACTTCTTTGTATGTACCTTCATCAAGAATAGCAAGGCCATAATGTAATGCTCCATTGACTGCATAGTTCATTACGGCACTATACGGATTTTTGCCATTAGAGATGAGTTCAATGTTGCCATCCTTTGTAAGTTTTTCCAACTTTCCTTTTGAGCCTTTGGCTTCCATCATAACAGGAATGTATCTACTATGTTTATTTTCAAGCAAAAGACGAATGTCAGGATAATTATTTCCCTTGTTTCCGGATTTAGAATCTGCGTTCTTTAACGCATTATCAATAGAATTGTTAATCTTCTCGGTCTTTGAATAATGTCTGACACCGATATTATCAAGTTCGCTTTTGTAATATTCTTCAACTTTTTCTTCAACACTTGCCATAATATCAAATCCTTTTAAATTATAGTTATTTCTATACTTTTTTTAACCCAATAATGTATATTATTCTACAATAAAATCCTAATTATTCTGTAGCGTTTTTCTTATTGCTTTTCCTTGCAGATTTCTTATTAATTTTAGTTCTTACTATCATCTTAGCCAGTTTACTAAATGATATGTCTATAGGCTCTATTTTCTCTTTCTTTTTCATTCTGCTATAAGTACCTTATATGATAATCTTGTATTCAGCCCTTTTGCAAAGGTTTCTGATATTCTGGCTTCCATATCTGTTTCCCTTGCATTTGCCCTGTTTACAAATTCATTGATATATCTCTGTAAATGTTTTACAGACCATTTATGATATATCCCATAATAACCACGCTTTAATAAAGCCCAGAAACTCTCTATTCCGTTTGTATGGGCCTGATTCCTTACAAATTCCTTTACACTGTGATTTACTACAGAATGATTATATAATTTATCTGCCTCATTATATCCTTTATGCTCATCTGTATATAATTCAGCAGTTTTGTCTATATTGTCTGTTATGATTTTGGTAAGAGTATTGGCAGTTGTTTCTTTTACCACAAAGGCTTTTACTTTACCTTTTCTTGCTTTTGCACCTACAACTGGAGTTTTCCCTACAGTGCCTCTTCCGGCTTTTAATTTCCTGCTGTTATGCTTATTCTTTTCTAATCCGCCTATATAGGTTTCATCTACTTCTACTACGCCAAACAGTTTACCCGAACCCTGCATCCATGCCTGTCTTATTCTATGGCCTAAGAACCATGATGTTTTCTGTGTAGTGCCTAAATGTTCTGCCAACTGTACGGAACTTATGCCTTTATGTGAATTTGTAAGTATATAGATAGCAAGAAGCCATTTCTGTAAAGGAAGTTTTGATTCTGACAATATAGTGCCTGTTCTTACAGAAAAATGTTTTCTGCAATCCATACATCTGTATGGCATAGGCTTTCTGTTTTTCTTTTCTGCAATATGTATGCTTCCGCAGAAAGGGCATATTATATGCTTGCCCCATCTAAGTTTTATGAAATACTGTTCTGCCTTTAATTCAGAAGGATATTGTTTAAAGAATCTGATTAAACTTAAACTGTTTTTCATAAACCTTGACCTCCCCACCGAAAATCATACTTATATTATAGCATATTCTCGGCGAAAAGTCAAGTATTTATCGGGTAGTATTATATATAATTCCCCAAAAATAGATAATCAAAATTCGGGGCATACGTGAAATTAGGATTATGATGTCTAACATCTCTTGAATCAATATTTTCACCTATTAGATAACCATAAAAAGTCTTTATATTAAATTTAGGTTCACAATAATTCATCAATAAAGCTGCATAATTTGGAATTTGCGTAATATACTTTGAAGCATTAACATCGGGAGCTTTAAATTCTATTATTATTGCTTTACCCTCGTTGGGAAACAATAAAATATCAGGCCTTAAATTTTCTCTTTTTTCTCCAAACTCATGTAAATATTCTTTTTCTGCTTCTGTTATTTCTTCCTTAAATACCCTTTCATTATTTATCCGAACATCACATAATCTTGATTCTGAAATCCCTGAAAAATATATAAATTCTTCATTTAATAACCATAAAGAACTATTTTTCGTATCTGTTGAAGACTGTTGAAATATTAGATTATGTAATAATTTTTCATCTTTATTCCTATTATCTTTTGATTGACAATCTAATTTTCGTTTAAGAATCAGATCTAATTGTGTTAATATCAGTTGTCTTCTAGCAACATATTGTGTAAGCGCAGTTCTGTTTTGCAAGGGAATTTGAGTAACAAGGTCATCAACCTGTTTTGACAGTTTTTCTTCATACTTAGGATCTGAAGTATCTAATTTTCTTAATTCCTCTATTTTCTTCTTTAGTAAAGAATCTCTTTGTGCTAATACATC
>Ga0265301_10007162_pt1 | contig 10501 bp, 8 predicted proteins | sample AusTroGonzalo_MG_2_FD_193488 | JGI IMG/M metagenome (GOLD analysis project Ga0265301, IMG submission 193488) | Bovine rumen microbial communities from tropical cattle in Woodstock, Queensland, Australia - Gonzalo_04 | ecosystem: Host-associated > Mammals > Digestive system > Stomach > Rumen ...
GAGCCACCACCAATAATCAGCTTTGGCTTGTGCTCCAGGGCCAGCTGCTCCATCTCGTCGTAGTCCACGCGGCCTGTCTCCTTGTTCAGGTTGTAGCCAACGGGCTTGTAGAGGATACCACTGGTGTTCACCAGCGAACCGTGTGAGAGGTGGCCGCCGTGAGCCAGGTTCAGACCCATGAACGTGTCGCCGGGCTGCAGTACTGCCAAGAGTACGGCGGCGTTGGCCTGTGCGCCAGAGTGAGGCTGCACGTTGGCATACTCGGCATCAAACAGCTTGCAGACGCGCTCGATAGCCAGTTTCTCCACTTCGTCCACTACCTGGCAACCACCGTAGTAGCGCTTGCCGGGATAACCCTCGGCATACTTGTTCGTCAGGTACGAGCCCATGGCCTCCATCACCTGATCGCTCACAAAGTTCTCACTGGCAATCAGCTCGATGCCCTTCAACTGGCGCTGATGCTCTTTCTCAATCAACTCGAAGATTTGGTTGTCTCTTTTCATTTTTGTTTTTTATTGTAATATTACACTTTTATCAAATGAGTTGGCAAAGTTACGAATTATTTCGGATTTATCCACCCTTTTTTGGCGAAAATTATAGTATTTTGCCAATTCTTCTTATTCTTTTTGCTGATTTCGTTTTAAATTTGTACTTTTGCAGACCGAAAATTGACAAACGCTTGAAACACTTTGTTGTTGTTCTCCTGGTGGCTTTACTGCTGGTGGCATGTGCTGAAACTAAGTACGTGCCAGATGGTTCTTATCTGCTTGATGATGTCAATATGATAGTTGACGGAAAATATCGTGACATGAACAGCAGCAAGCTGAAAAGCTATGCTCGCCAGCAGAATAACGTGAAATGGTTCTCACTGGTGAAATTGCCATTACACGTTTACTCGTTGTCGGGTAGGGACTCTTCGCGATGGGTCAACCGTCTGCTTCGCGGCATTGGTGAGCCGCCGGTGATTTACGACTCTCTCAAAGCTTCGATGACTGTTTCCGACTTGCAGATGTACTTGCAGAATAATGGTTACATGAATGGTAGGGTGGAGCTGTGGACAAGAATCAAGGGTAAGCGCCTGACGGAAGATTTCAAGCTGTTTCCAGGTACACCTTATTATTTGGGAGATATTTCCTACCAGATTGACGACCCAGTTATTCGTCAGGAATTGCGTTTGGACGATCCTCAGAACCAGCGGCTCATCAGTGGCCAGCAGTTTAGTGTTGATGATCTTGATCGCGAACGTAAACGCATTACCCGTTTACTGAACGATCAGGGCTACTACCGTTTCCATAAGGAATACATCCGTTATGAGGCTGATACTCTTGGTGGGGGCAATCGGGTGAATGTGAAATTGCTGTTAGGCAATAGCCTGACTGGCGAGGGGCTCGATACTTTGCATACGCGCTATCATATAAGGAATGTGTCGTTTATGAGCGGGGCTCCCAACGACAGCACCATCCATTTGAGGCGCAAGGTGCTAAACGAGAGTACCTATATCAAGGAAGGCGGCTATTACTCTGTGAGTGATCTGCAGAATACCTACAACCATTTCGGAAGACTCGGGGCAGTAAAATATACGAACATTCAGTTTGTAGAAGTCCCTGACACTTCGCTTCTCGACTGTAACATCAGTTTGCAGACCAATAAGCCCTCAACGGTGAGTTTTCAGCCAGAGGGAACCAATACGGCAGGCGATCTTGGAGCAGCTGCCACGCTGACTTATCAGAACAACAACCTTTTCAGAGGTTCCGAGAATCTGTCAGTAGAATTGCGTGGCGCCTATGAGGCTATCAAGGGCTTGGAAGGCTATAGTAACCAGGACTTTATAGAGTATAGCTTAGAGGCACGCTTGAAGTTTCCGCGATTCATCATGCCCTTCGTCAGTGCTGCTACTCGACGTGTCGTGAATGCCACGAGTGAGGTATCGGTGCTCTACGACATGCAGGATCGTCCGGAGTTTCATCGTAGGTTGTGGTCGGCAGCTTGGCGCTACAGATGGGCACCGACTTCCAGCCTCTGTCAGTACCAGCTCGACATGCTCGACATTAACTATGTGCTGATGCCATGGATTAGTCAGACCTTTAAGGAACGTTATCTCGATGATGTCACATCGCGCAATGCCATTCTGCGTTACAACTACGAAGACCTGTTCATCACAAAGATAGGTTTCGGCTTTGCCTACAACAACGGACGTACGGCACTAAAGACAAACATTGAGACTGCGGGAAATGTATTTAACCTGACGTCAAAGCTGTTTGATGCCCGCACCAATGACCAGGGCCAATACAAAATCTTTAACATCGCCTATGCGCAGTATATAAAAGGTGATATCGATATTACGCGCAGCATGCAGCTCGACTTCAGCAACCAGTTGGTGTTCCATTTTGGGCTGGGTATTGCCTATCCCTATGGCAACTCTACGCTGCTGCCCTTTGAGAAACGCTACTTCTCGGGTGGTGCCAACTCGCTCCGAGGCTGGGCAGTACGTGGCATAGGTCCTGGACGATACAAAGGTACTGACGGACGTATTGACTTTATTAACCAAACGGGTGACGTGAAGCTTGACTTGAACGTGGAATACCGTACGCATTTGTTCTGGAAACTGGATGGCGCTCTCTTTGTCGACGCTGGTAATATCTGGACGTTGCGTGACTATCCTGATCAGCCGGGTGGACAATTGACCCTCAAGGATTTCCCCGACCAGATTGCCGCCAACTACGGACTGGGCTTCCGTTTCAATTTCGACTATTTCATCGTACGCTTCGACTTAGGCATGAAGGCTGTCAATCCTGCCTACGACGAAGAACAGCACTTCCCTATAGCGCATCCAAGAGTCAGTCGTGACTTCGCCTTTCATTTTGCGGTAGGCATGCCATTCTGACAAGGTATTTTTTCCCTTGTTTGACAACTGTCAGATTGTATTCCGCTTCATCTTCGATGTGTCCAGGCTTCCCCAAAGTGTCTTTCAGCAGGAAGTCCTCAACGGTGATGCCTACAGTCAGCGTATTGTCGTCTATGTAGCTAACCTCGCCGATTTCCACGGTGGCAGCCTTCATTTGGGCATTAAGCAAGTCTACGTCTTCCTGCGATATATTCGTGGCGGCAAAGCGCAACCACTTTTCAGAGTCGTCGGTCACCAATTTGCGGGCTTCCTCGAAGTCATAGTTGAAGTAGGCTTCGGCAAATGCGGCTGCTACTTCACGTACCTCTTTGTCGTAGTCAGAACTATCTGTCTCACATCCCCATATAGCTACGATGGCCATCAAAAACAAAGTGAATTTCTTCATGTCATATTTCTTAATAAAGTACAAAGGTAGGCAATAATTATGAATTATGTATAACAATTACGATAAATTTTGTACTTTTGCAGAAAATAACAAACAAAATGCTACGATTTATATCCTTTGGAAGCGGAAGTAGCGGTAATTGCTACTATCTGTATACCGAAACAGAAGGACTGATTATTGACATTGGAGTTGGTTTAAGAACATTGAAAAAACATTTCAGAGACTTTGGCTTGAGCCTTAGTTCAGTCCATCATGTTCTGATAACCCATGACCATGCAGACCACATTAAGTCTGTAGGTAGTATCAGCAATGAACTACATTTGCCCGTCTATGCCACTTTAGACGTACATAAAGGCATCGATCGCAACTATTGTGTCCAGCGAAAATTGGCATCCAGCATGAAATGCATGGTTGTGCCGGGCGAACCTTTGGATTTGGGAGAGTTCCACATCACACCCTTCAGCGTTCCTCACGATGCCTCCGAGAATGTGGGCTATCAGATTGAGGTACAGGGTGTCACCTTCTGTATTATTACTGATGCCGGCGAGATAACGAGTGAAATAGGCAGCTATATATCACGAGCCGACTATCTGGTAATAGAGGCCAATCATGACGAGGAAATGCTGATGCACGGAAACTATCCCATGCATCTGAAGGTGCGCATTCAGAGCAAGACGGGACACCTTTGCAATAAGGAATGCGGCAAGGCCATTGCTGAGAATATGACTGAGAAACTGAAGCGCGTTTGGCTCTGCCACCTGAGTGAGGAAAACAACCACCCCGAACTGGCCCGAAAAACCGTTGAGGCCGTATTGCGCGAATACGGTATTATAGCAGGAAAGGATTTCGAGCTTGAGATTCTGAAACGTAACACACCTACAGGCATCTTCGATTTGCTGTAGGTCACTAACTTCCACAGAAGAGCGGGATACGGGAATCGAACCCGCCTCCCAGGCTTGGGAAGCCCGTGCACTACCGATGTGCTAATCCCGCTTAAAAAAGTCTTCTGATTGTTTGAGCCGATACCCGGACTCGAACCGGGGACCCACGCATTACGAATGCGTTGCTCTACCAACTGAGCCATATCGGCAATCCTTTTGAATCTTGTACACCCGCAGGGGCTCGAACCCTGGACACCCTGATTAAGAGTCAGGTGCTCTACCAACTGAGCTACGGGTGCATCGCTTCTTTGTCTCAAAAAGAAAAGAGGATAAACCTCTTTTGAATCTTGTACACCCGCAGGGGCTCGAACCCTGGACACCCTGATTAAGAGTCAGGTGCTCTACCAACTGAGCTACGGGTGCATCCGCATGTTTTGCGATTTGCGGGTGCAAAGGTACACATTATTTTTGAAGTGACCAAACTTTTCTGCGCTTTTCTTTGAAAAAAGTTGGAATTGCCTCATTTTGGCTGCCATTCCCTTCCTTTATGAACTTAATATTCTTGGGTAAAGATGCTTTGTATACTCTTATATATAATAAGGTGTAGGGTGGGAAAGAAGGTGATGAAACGGATGGCCAGAAAGTTTTTTTGAAAAAAAATGGCGAAAAGTTTTGTCAGTTTCGAAAAAAGCATTACCTTTGCACCCGCAATCGAGAGAGATGCGCCTTTTATGAAGGATTTTGTTGCGGAAATAGCTCAGTTGGTAGAGCACAACCTTGCCAAGGTTGGGGTCGCGGGTCCGAGTCCCGTTTTCCGCTCCAGACATTTTGAAACAAAAGAGAGATTTTGCAATTGGTGCTAAATCAATGCCCAGGTGGCGGAATTGGTAGACGCGCACGTTTCAGGTGCGTGTGCCGCGAGGCGTGCAGGTTCGAGTCCTGTTCTGGGCACTCTTTTTTTCAGCATGTGAACAGCATGTTGGAGAGGTGGCGGAATTGGTAGACGCGCTACTTTGAGGGGGTAGTGTCAATTGCGACGTGGGAGTTCGAGTCTCCTCCTCTTCACATTTGCTCTTTTGATTTTTTTGCGGAAATAGCTCAGTTGGTAGAGCACAACCTTGCCAAGGTTGGGGTCGCGGGTCCGAGTCCCGTTTTCCGCTCTTTTACCGAATAACACATTCATTTTTTTCGACTGGAAAACAAAAACTCACTTGTTAATGAATTTATATTTAAGATATTTCGATAGAGAGACACTCGTGACGACTGTTGACGAGGCTATTGATTTTTTGGCTAATATCAGCGAGATTGGCATGGATGCCGTGCTCGAGAAGGATATCCGTGACTACGTTGCAAGCGATGTGTTCTATCCGAAGCGTTACAAGATTCGCCCTCGCGTGTACTTTATTATAATAAAGACTGATGCGGCCAATATGCAGGACTTCAAGGATAAGAAGGCTGTTCACTCTGCTCCGACTCTTTCAGTACGTGAACGTAATGCTATGCCGGTAGTGGCGAAGCTGAATGAGGAGCGTTACGGATGGTACGAAGGTACGCTCGACTTCAAGCGTGTGCTGCTTGTGCCTGGTACAGGTAAGTTCCAGTATCGTGACACTCGTTTCGTGGCCCGTGTCAAAGCAGAGTCGGGAATTGACTGTTATAACCGTATTGTTGAGCATCTTCAGGAGCGTGTTGACGAGCGAAGCCAGTTCCCGTCGGCTAAGGGAAAGAATTTCAAGTTCACTTATCTGGGAATGGTAAAATGAATAAGGTAATGCTGATTGGTAATGTGGGCACAGATCCTGAGGTTCGCTATGTCGACCAAGGGGTGGCTGTGGCACGTTTCCGTTTTGCTACGACAGAAAAGGGTTATACATTACAAAACGGGACTCAGGTACCCGACCGTACTGACTGGCATAACATTCTGTTGTGGAGAAAGTTAGCTGAGATTGTGGAGAAATACGTTCGCAAGGGTGACAAGCTGTATATCGAGGGTCGTCTGCGCTATTCTACCTATGACGACAAGTTAGGGCAGCGTAAGTATGTGACAGAGATATGGGCTGACAATATGGAGATGCTTACTCCGAAGGAAACAAAGGAATAATCGTGGACTATCTTCAACAAATTTTTAGTGAAGTTTACTTTCTGACCCCTACCGCTGGTGCTATTTTTGCTGGCGTGCTGGCATGTGTGCTGCTTGTGTTCTCGGGGTTTGCTTCTGGTTCTGAGATTGCTTTCTTTTCGCTATCGCCTTCTGACTTGAATGAACTGGAGGAAAGTAACGATAGTAACGACCGTCAGATTCTTCAGTTGAGGGAGGATTCGGAATGGACACTGGCCACCATACTCATTACCAATAATCTGGTCAACGTGACGATTATCATGCTGTGTAACTATTTCTTTGCACACGTGGTAGACTTCGGAGGGGCCGTCTGGCTGCAGTTCATTGTGGTGACGGTTCTGCTGACATTTTTATTGTTGCTTTTCGGCGAAATTATTCCCAAGGTATACTGTGGTCAGCATGCGCTGGCGGTGTGTCGTCGATTTGCAGGCACTATTACGGTTCTTCGCAAGCTGTTCCGTCCTTTGGCAGCTGTGCTCATCCGTTCTGGAATCCTTGCAGAGAAAGTGGTACAGACGGAGAACCATGTACTGAGTGTGGATGATCTGGAACAGGCTCTGGAATTAACTGACAAGACGGAACTGAAAGAAGAGCAGAACATGCTGGAGGGTATTGTGCGCTTTGGCGACGAGACGGCGAAGGAAATTATGACCAGCCGTCAGGACGTAGTCGATCTGGACTTCCGTTCGCCCTTTCCAGAGGTTATCAAGTGTATCATTGAAAACAATTATTCGCGTATTCCCGTGTATCAGGGGTCTATCGACAATGTGCGTGGAATCCTGTATATCAAAGACTTACTGCCCCATCTCGGCAAACCCAGCACCTTTCGCTGGCAGTCTCTGATTCGTCCTCCGTATTTCGTGCCTGAAACAAAGAAGATTGATGACCTGTTGCGCGAGTTCCAGGCCAATAAGGTTCACATAGCCATTGTGGTCGACGAGTTTGGGGGCACCAGTGGTATTGTCACTTTAGAGGATATCTTGGAGGAGATCGTGGGCGAGATTAACGACGAATACGATGAAGAGGAGAAGAACTATGTGCGTGTCAATGCCAATACCTATATTTTTGAGGGTAAGACGTTGCTTAGTGATTTCTATAAGTTGTTGAAACTCGACGACGAGACGTTTGAGGAGATTGAAGGAGATGCCGATACTCTGGCAGGCCTGATGCTTGAGCTAAAAGGTGACTTCCCTGCTATCCACGAGAAGCTTGATTATCAAAATTTCACCTTTGAGATTCTGGAACTCGATGAGCGCCGCATCTCAAAGGTGAAGGTGATTGTTCATGACGCGCCGGCAGAAGCCTGACCGTTATTTGTTTACCATCCGAAACGTTCCCAGCCGAGTTCTCTGTTCCAGCTCAGATTTTTGGAAGTGGAATTATAGCGCCAAATGCCATAGTAATTGTAATAGGCATTCTCCTTGGGAATAAACATGCTAACACATCCGTTCATGGACTCGTCCTGGTTAAAGTTGCTGAACTCGTACTCGAGCTCAGGATAAATAGACATCCATTCCATGGACACACGGTAGTAGGGAACGGCCCGCTTGAAAGCTGTTTCCCACTTGGCATAGGCCTCGGGCGACGCATTTTGTTTGATAAACGCTTTCATGTCGTACATCACAGGTGCGTCTGGATACCAGTAGAACACAAGGCCTTGGAAATTTGGCAATTGGGGCTTTTCTGGAAAAAATGTGCCTAACACGTCGTAGGTGGCTCTTGCCAGCTCTTCCATGTTCTGGTTTTGCGTGTCCATGACAGACAAAGGCACGCTATATCCATTCAGCAGGTAATCGCTTTTGTAATCTTCGATGTAATAGTCGTAGTAGTTGTCGATAATGCCACGATAGAGTTCAGATCCGCTCTTGAAAAAATAGGGTACTACCAAATGGTATGGTGCTCCCTTTCCTGGGATCTCAGCAGGCGAGCCTATCAGGTATTTTGTGGCATTGCGCAGTTCGTAGCCCACTTCGGCACACATCATATTGCAGCAGTCGGCAAAGATAAATTCCATCTTAGGAAGTTCTTGTAGCGCCTTGGCCATCTGGGTGATATTCATCCATTTTACCCCTTTTCCGCTACCGTCGGATCCATTGTCCTGACCATAGGCTCGTGTATTGAAGCTTCTTGATCCTGCTATGGTGTCAGTGCTAACGGCCCATCCACAGGCATGCCCCCAAAGCACCAGTCCGTAGCTGTCGGCATGTGCATTTGTTGTCATCCACTGCAAAATCTCACGGAATCGTGCTGGGTCAGAGGAATAGAAATCGCTATCAAACTCATGACGGTTAAATGTCTTGCCCCCATGAACCTCCATAATGAAAGGCTTTCCTGCTTGTTTGCTGTTTATGTTCAGACTGTCAACGAAAACCAGTAATCGCTCGTTATCGGCCATTTTCTTGGAACCCTCGATGATTTCTTCTAGGTCGGCAGACAAGTATCTAAAACCATTATAGTATGTAAGGTTGTTTTCACCCGACATGTAAACCATAACGGTACGGCTGGCTTTAGATGGTACAGTCCAGCCTTTATCTTCATTATCATCGTCGTGGCAAGCAATCAGGCATGCCAATGCGCAAAATAGTAAAACGATTTTTTTCATGTTCTAAATTTTTTGCAAAGGTAATGTAATTATGTCGAATAACAAGCGTTTTATTGTTAAGTAACTATAAATCGCTGTTTAGGGGGATAAAGAAAAATCAGGGAGTGAATTGCACTCCCTGATTCCGTTATTTATGGGTTTGTGTTGTTTAATTGCTTATTTACACAATTTGTACCATCTTTTATACGATACCCTGAGCCATCATAGCCTTGGCAACCTTCATGAAGCCTGCCACGTTGGCACCCTTCACGTAGTTGATGTAGCCGTCTTTCTCAGTACCGTACTTCACGCAGTTCTCATGAATGTCGTTCATGATGCGCTTCAGGTAGTTGTCGACCTCCTCAGCAGTCCAGCTCAGACGCTCAGAGTTCTGAGACATCTCAAGACCAGATACTGACACACCACCAGCGTTAGAAGCCTTACCAGGAGAGTACAGAATCTTGGCATCCTGGAAGATCTTGATAGCCTCAGGCAGTGAAGGCATGTTGGCACCCTCGGCAACAGCGATAACGCCATTCTTTACCAGAGCGGCAGCCTCGTCGCCGTTGATCTCGTTCTGAGTAGCGCAAGGCAGAGCGATGTCGGCCTTCTCGTACCAAGGACGCTTGCCCTCGTAGTACTTGGCAGTGGGATACTCCTCGACATACTCCTTGATACGTCCACGCTCAACGTTCTTCAGCTCCATGATATAGTCGAGCTTAGCGCGATCGATACCATCGGGATCGAAGATGTAACCGTCAGAGTCAGACATAGTCATGGGGATAGCACCAAGCTGCAGGCACTTCTCAGCAGCATACTGAGCAACGTTACCAGCACCAGAAATCAGCACCTTCTTACCCTTGATGTCGATGTTGCGGGTAGCAAGCATAGAGCAGAGGAAGTATACGGTACCGTAACCAGTAGCCTCAGGACGGATGAGTGAACCACCGAAGGGGATACCCTTACCAGTGAGCACACCCTGGAACTGGTGAGTGAGCTTCTTGTACTGACCGAAGAGGAAACCTACCTCACGTCCACCAACACCGATGTCACCAGCGGGAACGTCCTCATCGGGACCAATGACGCGATACAGCTCATTCATAAAGGCCTGGCAGAAACGCATCACCTCAGCCTCGCTCTTACCACGGGGTGAGAAATCAGAGCCACCCTTGGCACCACCCATGGGCAGAGTGGTCAGAGAGTTCTTGAAGGTCTGCTCGAAGGCGAGGAACTTCAGGATACCGAGGTTCACACTCTTGTGATAACGGAGACCACCTTTGTACGGGCCAATGGCATTGTTGTGCTGGATGCGGTAACCCATGTTCGTCTGAACGTTACCCTTATCGTCAACCCAGGTAATACGGAACTCGTTCACTCTATCGGGAATGCAAAGACGCTCGATGAGGTTAGCCTTCTCGAACTCGGGGTGCTTGTTGTACTCCTCCTCGATGGTGGGAAGAACTTGAGAAACTGCCTGGATGTACTCCGGCTCATTGGGGAATCTCTTTTTGAGATCTTCAACAACTTGTGCTGCGTTCATAATCTTTTGTTTTGTTTGGTTGTTAAATTATACTTGATTAATGGTTTGAGCTTTTTAGCACGAATTGCGAAATAATCGCTTTCGAGCGGC
>Ga0265301_10007163_pt1 | contig 10500 bp, 14 predicted proteins | sample AusTroGonzalo_MG_2_FD_193488 | JGI IMG/M metagenome (GOLD analysis project Ga0265301, IMG submission 193488) | Bovine rumen microbial communities from tropical cattle in Woodstock, Queensland, Australia - Gonzalo_04 | ecosystem: Host-associated > Mammals > Digestive system > Stomach > Rumen ...
CGCGTGGTAGGGGGATAAAAACGCGGTCTGAAAGAGGGCGTTTTTGTGTGTGGGTTAGGGGGAGAGGACACGGGGGAGAATCCCCCACGTGGGTGGTGGCGGGGTTTGTGGATGGCAAGTCCGGCTGCCTTCGTGCGCGCATGCGTGTGCCCGGGAAGTGAAGGCTGCGTCCCAGTTGTAACTTCCTACCGCGTGTTCAGCGTCCCTGCGTGGGTGTGATGTATGTTGGTGCATATTATTCCTGTGCATTTGTGGGTGGGTTTGTGCTGTGGATAATGCAACAGGAACAATATGTAACACACACCGACTCTGTGGAGCAGTGTCGGTGTGAATACATCACGCGCGTGGTAGGGGGATAAAAACGCGGTCTGAAAGAGGGCGTTTTTGTGTGTGGGTTAGGGGGAGAGGACACGGGGGAGAATCCCCCACGTGGGTGGTGGTGGGGTTTGTGGACGGCAAGTCCGGCTGCCTTCGTGCGCGTACGCGCGTGCCCGGGAAGTGAATGTGTTATAATTTGCTTTGTTTCAAGGGCTTTTGGTCTGACGAATTGGAAATTCGACAGCGGTACTACTGTACCGCTTTTTCCCGGGTCTTTTTCTTTGCTTTATATTTAACGTAGTCAGTGAAGATATAGGCGTAAAATGGTTTTGGTTTGAATAAGTGTTTCAATATACTTCTATCCATATACGCGAGTCCCTTTCTCAATTTCAAGTAGGGCACGATAAACTTTTTATAACGAATGACAACTGGTGAACGCATCACACCAAAAACATTTCCAGTCTCTTTCTCAACCAAAATTAACTTATCTCGGGTCGGTTTGTAGTTAGTGGGGTAGTGAGATAAGAAAACAACATTCTTTTCAGTAGTGATGATTTTTTCAATAACCTTAACTGGTAATTTGATGATTTTGTCCATAAGTGTAAATTTAGTTTGTTATTAAAGAATATGTGGTAATGTATTCTCGTTTAGCTTTAACATCTTTCTGATTTCTTCCATTGCTGCATCGTATGTCATTGTTTTGTCAGCAGTTCTTAGTCTTATAAGTTCTCTCAGTGTAAATAGTTCCTCTGGGTCGAATGGGTTTGCAAGGTCTTGCTTTTCAGTTTCGGTTGTAATTTCATCTATAATCACTTGGCATGCTTTAAATAGTTCCGGTCGTTTGTGGTTTAGTTGGAATTCTTTGAGTTTTTCAATTAGTCGCTGGTACCTGGACTTGAATGAATGATTATCTCCAAGCAAAACCTCGTTTTTTCCAATTTTATAAACTTGATCTGTGGCTGTGAAATCGAATAGGACTTTATCATCACATCTGTCTTTGCGCTTGCCTGACTCAAATTTTTTAAACCGAAAATAATGACGCGCAAGCGATGCGAAAATGGTGAGGATATGTTGTCTGTCTTTGTACACGTCCAAGTCGTTTTTGATTGATTGTATTTGTTTCTCGTCACCATTCAGCACTAACTTCACCCAGCCTTTTACAGCAGACCTCAAAGAAAACTCCACTCTCCAAACTTTGACAGGCATACCATCTTTAGTTACTCGCTGGATGTCATCAATAAGCCCAGCATAAAACCAAGCTTCTCTAATGTAGGGCTTCTTGAACGTGTCGGATTTTTGGTCATAAAGTTCTAATGTTTTATCGTACATCTTCGTTGTAACCGGGGAAGTTTTGCTTCCCCACGACAACGAATTCCACTCTTGTCCTAGCCATAAGTCAGCACCATGGGAGGTTATTCGGCCTTGGTTGATTTTGGCAAATTTGTGTCTGAAATAACGTCTAACGAAAGCAGCTGGATTATCACCGAGGTCGAAACGAACGAAATCCAGGCATAAATCAATTCGACTGATTCTTATGTCGGAGTAGCCGTTTTCCTGGAGAAATTTGGACAGAAAAACAGAAGCCGAATCGAAGTAACATGTACGATTACACAAGCGAATGTGGCAGGCGTTTGAGTCGTGGATACCTTGCAAACCTTGGCTTGCTGGGTCTCTCCTCACTTCAATTAAGCCCTGCCCATGATTGTCTATGATGGTGAACATTTCCCGATAAACACGGGTGCCATAAGGGCGAACCTCAACAGAAAAGCCACGAGACATGAAATAAACATGGTCGCGTGGCTCCCCGGCTGGCTCATGGGCGAAGACCTCTAGCCAGTCCAGGTTAATACATCTGACTACGGAAGACCTCTTTTTTGTTTGTTGTTTGGGATAAGATTCCATGTTTTAAGGATAGATGCAGGGTAATTCTATTACCATTCCGATGAACAAACTTTGTCATATAGAAATCGGGGAAGCGGTAGTCGAAGAGTACACGATAACCCTCTTTCTTAATAGAGTCAGCGCGCACATTGTACGCGCTGACTGCTAATAACTGCTCATTGCTCATTGCTTTCAGATTTGCCGCCTAGAAGTTCAATCCTGTTCACATTGAGTGTCAGTCCCGCCTTCATACATCTGTCCTTTTCAGAAGAATAGACGCGGAGATTTATACTCCCCTGCACATAGACCAGCTGTCCTTTTTTGAGATAGTCAACCACTTTGGGTCTGCCGTTTATTACAACATCAACCCACGTTGTTGATTCATGCACTTGCTCGGCATCATCTTTCCATTTGTCAGTGTGTGCTACGCGGCATGTGGTAAAGGTTTTGCCGTTTGATTCTTTCACTTCGGCATCTGCTCCGAGATAGCCGACAATAATCATTTGTAACATAATAAAAGATATTAAAAAGTTAATAAAAAGCCTAGGCACCATTAAGCAAAAACTTAGGTTTTATACGTGGCAGCGCTTCGGCAGTTGATTTAATATGTTGGGGCGAAAACTGAGAAAAGGACGCAGTAACAGAGTAGCCCTGCACCCAAAATTACAACCCAAATCGCAGATTTCAGGAAGTTGTCCCAGTTTGTGTCAGTTGGCCTGTCAAAATCATCCAGCCAGTAGAAGAATTCCTTGATTTTCATTGTTAGAAAGATTTTAGAAAGTGAAACATTATTTTTGAGGTCTGCCAAAGCGGACCACGTAGCCTTGCCCATAGGCATCCCAAGAGTTCAACATCTTGAAGAGTGTTGGATAATCGGCACAATCGGTCAAAACGTTCAAAAGTTGAACGGCAGTTTTTGACCGGGTGAAGTTGTAACCATGTTTGGATAGTGTATCCAGTTTCTGGATAAGCTCTTCCGGCATTCTGATGCAGATAATTCGGGTTTTCATGTGATAATTTTAGTTAGGTTTATCTAATCGGCAGTATGTTTAATTTTTGCACATAAAAATGGGCGGTGAGGAGTTCTTACGTCCTCGCCGCCCTTCTGCCGGTAGCGCTGGCATTACGTTCGGAAGTCACTCCTCAGTGTTGCTTCTTATCCTATGCCGGTGCAAAGTTACGACATTCTTTTGTATTGTGCAAGGTTTTGTAATATGTTGTGCAGCATAAATTTATGGGGGTGCAGGGGGCAGAGCCCCCTGCCCGCTGGAAAAATAATAGTATGTTGTATAACATATATATACGCATATATTTCCTGCCAATATATTTGCATATATCAGAAAAAAGTCGTACCTTTGCAGTAGAAAACAAAGAGATAAACAACTCAATTACAAACCCTAACAAAACAAAACTATGAACGAGACAGAAAAATAAATTCTCGAAGACGTGGCAACTTTCCTCACTCAAAACCAACACGAAAGAGCCGAATTAGTGTTCGTTGAGCACATCCTGAGGAAAATGGCTGATGGCAAAACAACCTTAGCGAAAAGATTAACAGATTGTTGGCTCAAATAATTTACAAGGTAACCAGCTGGAGGGGCAACCCTCCAGCACAAACAAAACAAAACCACTATGAACAAGATTTATTCAATGCTCAATGCAAGTTCAATCCTGTCGTACCTCATGATGCACGAGAACTACACACACATCAAACTAGAAAAGAGGAAATGGCAAACGACAATAACAATGATCTTTCCCTATGGCGACACAGGAGCCTACAAACTGAGAAACGAACTTATAGATGTAGTGCCCGAAAATTGCACGTTCCAAATTAAGGACTTTGAGGACTCAAAAACTTGTGACGTGTTCACGACATTGAAAATTGTATGGGAATACGAAGAGGACTAACTAACTAACCAGCTGGAGGGGCAACCCTCCAGCACAAACAAAACAAAGCTATGATTGAGCAATTCATCACCTATGTGAAAGATATTCGGGGGTACTCCCTGAACACCTGCCGCGCTTATGAGCGAGACCTACGGAAGTTCGCCAGCTGGATGCAGAACAATCTCGCGGAAGCGCGATGGTCGAAAGTGACTAGGGAAGAAATAGACCGCTATGTGGTCTTTCTAGCAGAAGCAGGAGAGAAGCCCAGCACGACAAACAGGCAGTTATCATCTATCGCCAGTATCTATAATTATTTTATACGGCAGGGATGGTTGAAAGCTAACCCCTGCAAATACGAAAGTAGGCGCAAGCTGGCTGAGGTCATACCTGGAACCATCCCCACAAAAGACCTACAGAGGGCATACGACCATGCGCAAGGATGCACGAAGCTGATGATCGGCATTCTTGCGACAACTGGCATTCGTTTGCAGGAAATGCTGGATATCAGATGGCGCGATATTGACCTCTCAGAGTGTTCTATCATCATAAGCGGAAAAGGAAATGTTCAGCGGAAAGTTTTTAGTACGCCCGAAGTACTTGAGCCATTGAAAAATTTAGAGCCAAGCGCAAAGCCGGACTTTAAGTTGTTTTGGATTTCTCCCCGTAAGGTTCGTTATCTGCTTGAGGCAGCTATACGACCATATACCAAAGCGGACAAAATCAGCCCTCACATCATTCGCCACACCTACGCAACCGCACTGGCGCAAGACGGAAAAGATGCGTTAGCAATCAAGCAGGCACTGGGGCACAAGAGTCTAGAAACATCGCAAAAATACGTCAACTTTGCAGAAGTGACAACTAACTGCAAGGCATTTAGTAACACAATTATCAAGTAAAAATGTCAAAGAAGAAAGAAGATGTGGAGCGCATACGCAAGGCGTATGCCCCTCGCGGCACAAGGTCGCAAGTGAGAGTTACTTTCCTGCTGGATGCAGAACACTACGAACATCTACAGGCTCAGTCAAACAAAGGGCGGTATATTAACAGCCTAATCGCAAAAGACAGGGGGCAGTAAAGCCCCCTTTTTTATGCTGTCTAATGATATCGGAGTATTTCATATCTGGTAATGTAATACATACTGCATTAAAGCGGGTAGACCATGCGTCGGAAGCCGCATAGTGCTATGACAGCAAAAGGGCGCATCACTGCGCCCCCTTACTAACAATGAAACACTTTTACCCTAACTAAATCAACTGATGGCTGTTGCGCCACCACCGAAGCCTGCTAGAGCGGCAAGGACTATCCTTGCAATCTCTAAAAGTAATTTCTTCCAATTCATAACCTAAACTTTTATAATTAACCCTAAACTAAAAACCCTCTTTCGCTATGAGATAGCCTGACTGAATTAAAGCCCGGTCTATCTTCTGTCCGTTTTCGACATAAATCATGGCGTCAACAAGTCTTACCATCTGCGACATGTTGTTAAAGTCAAGCTTGTCGAGAACACCTATTTCGGACATATCCGACACCACGTTTATATAGTGGCGTGTATTGTTCTCGGTGGGAGGAGCCCACCTGGATATTATGGCTGTGATTGTATCAAGCCGGTAGCGCTCTATGTAGCGCTTAATAAGCATGAAACCCGCGCGAAGTCCATAGTGCATACACTTGAACTGCTCAAAGTCGGGGTCTGTGGGGTTTTCCACTTCCCCTTGCCACGCATTTCCGATGCGAATGTTCAAGGGGTTATTGTTCCTTATGCCACGTGGTATTTGTACCATATCTCTAACGATTAAAGAAGAACCAACATGAAAGCACAGAATCCGATGAAGCTGTCCACACGGCCTTGAAGAAAGCCTGTGGCACGGCAATACGACTTGATCCTATTCGTGCAGTATCGTCCAGGAGAAAAACCGGGCATGCTACGACATGCACGGAGTCAAACATGCACGCCAGCTTCCTGCACGAATCCTCAGTGACTTTCCAGGCACCACGATTTAATGCCGGAGTCTGAGGTGCAATGTTTGACATCATGAACGTGCTACGCATATCCAGCAGGGAAGCACTGCGGTCGAATGCGGGCACCATGTGTCCGCGGTCGTAACCGCTGTGTGTATAGTCATTGTGATTTGGACGGGTGAGGACTTCGGGAACATCTGACGTGAAACGCCAAGAAGGTTCACGCCTTATGTTTCCGAGGTCGGTAGGTTTGAGAAGCCAGTCCGCAAGATGCGGAACATGCAGTGTCGTGTCATACACGACTCTGTATGTAGGCTTCTCAATTATAGTGAACTGAGCACTAGTCTGAATTGAGATTGTCAGAAGTGCGAGTAGAATTTTCTTTTTCATGTGGGAAAAGATGCATCATCTTTGATATGTAATATTCTAGTCCGAATATGCTGCCGGCAAGCAGGAAAGCTTGGGCAATGTAGAGCAATGTGCCCGAGGGGATATCTCCGTGTACGAAGTCGGAGATAAAAGCAAGCGCGATGCTGCTGCATATCAGCAGCACCGCGCAAGAGTACTGAATTTTAGATTTCGTTGACACGTGACTTATTCATCCTTTATGATTTGGAACCACATTTCCCCATTCTTAAATACATAGATGATATCATCATAGTAGTATGTAGATACAAAGTATTCACCATCCTGATACATCATATCTTGTGCATGCTCACTCTCTCCGGACTCGTCAGTGTCAATTTTCAATGACACATCGGACAGAGATTCACCACGGAAAGCAATTCCTCTCAAAGGATATAAGCTAGGAGATACGTAAAAATTATCTCCGGTTATTTCCCCTAATGTGGTCGGATTTTCATCTCTGTTTACGACTAGCATTAAGGCGTCACTTGGTGTATCCTCTTCAAAAACAGCTACCAGTGTTCTGTTTGCATTAGCGGCAAAAGTCAAATTAGCATTTGTAGAAACTAGTGAGCCGTTTTCATACCATCCCTCGAAGTGATAATCGGTGTTAGGTGAAGCAACAAGCGAAACTTGTGAAGCTATGTTATAAGTGCCTGCTCCTGTTACGGAACCTCCTAATGCAGGGTCAGCAGATGCGTTAATTGTAACCTGTTGTGCTGGAGTTTCGTTTACTATGATATAGAAGAACACATTACTATCAAGATAAATCGCTCCAGTTCCGCAACCGGTGACTTCGAAGCCGTAGTCTTCGTTAGGTATTCCCTCCGGAGCAAGGCCTATGCATGCGGAATCACCAAGAATGTGACCTTCGGGAACGTAGGTGAAGTGCTCACCCTCTCCAACATTGCTTATTCCAATGCTATCGAATGTCGTATTAAGCTGAACACGACCGCTCGTTATGTCAACACTCTGTCCGTCAATTTTGACTTCTGCATAAGAGTATGGCAGGGGGTTAACAGATGGAGCACCGGGCTCGCCACCTGTTGGGCTTTGCGGATTGTTGAATACTGCAACGAGGTCGCGCTGAGCTTCTGCAATGAAGATATAGTACGGAGTGTAAGCAATAAATTGGTTCGAGCCATTATTGCGCCATCCGATGAATATTGCGCCCTCGTTAGGCTCAGCAGTAAGAATCACAGATGCGCCAACTTGGTAGTTTCCTGCACCAGTAACGTTTCCGGGACCGGAAGCGGTTGCATAGATAGCCACTTGACCTGCTGCGGGAGTGTTACCACCTGTTTCGCCTGCGAAAATCTCACATCCTCGTGTCTGAGTCAGAGAGTAATCGGCTGTGGAGAGTTTGCGCTGCATGATTAGTCGTGCAACATCCTCACCAGTGGATACCGCATAGTTTCCGTATGATGCATGTGCGGAAGCACTTGCATCTTTCATGCCGTAGGCGTAGAGAACAGCATCTCCGCTCACATCGTCAAGTTCACCCGGGAAGAGGTTGTCTGCTCCAGGAGCAGAGACAACAATACTCTGTTCGTATGTCAGAGTATTGGAAACAGACTTTGAGAAAAGGATGTACACAATTCTGTCTGCTACCAAGTTAGCGGCAGAAGCGAGTTTAACTGAAATCTTGCTTCCTGCAATTCTTTCCGCTTCAATAGCTGGAAGACCTGTATTGCTCAGAGTGAGTTGCAAGTTTTCGATTGTAAGCTGTGCGGCACCATCGTTTGCACTGGCAAGTCCGTAATTCTTCGAGATGAAGAGGTTTCGCGAGGACTTCAAGCCCTGTTTGGGGATAGCCAGCACAGGAGCGACAGAAGCGGCTACTTGCGACATCAGTTTCAGGATGGCGCGCTGGTTCACCTGTGCAGGCGTTGAGGGATTAGCAACCGTTGCCTTATACTCACGCGCGATGCATTCTCCTCCAGTCTGAACGGCAACGATGTTGCCAAGCTTACCTGAGCCTTTTATTTGACCTGAAAGTTTCATATTTCCGAGTTTTAAGAGTTAGACAAATTGCATGGGGGTGTACAAAGTACATCCCCACGCGGAGAGTTAAGACTTCATGAAGACTGCAATGTACATCTTCTCTTCGGAAGCGTTGTCTGTGACAACGAGAGGTGTGCTCTGTGAAATAAGGACTCCACTCATAACCTCAACCCAACCAAAGAAGTAGCTACCCTCACCAGGTGTTGCAGTGATGGTTGTACTGGTACCTAGGTTGAAATCGCCAAAACCCGATACAACACCATCGCCCATGGTGAAGATAGTCATGCGCCACTTGTCTGCTGCGAGAGGACCTACACCGCTCTGTCCGTTGTCTATCTGAGCGCCAGTTGTCTGTGTGATTTGGTAGTCGCTATTTTTCAGTGTACGCTGCATCAGAAGCTTTGCGACATCCTCACCAGTCTGCACCTGATAGTTGCCATACTTGGCAGATGCCTTGGCGTTCAAGTCCTTCATGCCGTAAGCATAAAGAATGACATCGCCCTGAGCAGGAGCGAGAGAAGCGGGGAACGTTCCATCCTGTCCCGGGTCGCTAACGACAACAGAATCAACAAGTTGCAGTTGGTTCTCAGTTGACTTAATAAACATGTTATAAACCACGCGAGAGATAGTCTTCGATGCATCCTTTGCGAGTTCTACATCTGTAGAAGTTGTGCCGTTACGGCTTGCAACTATCTGAGGAATACCAGCATTGCCGTTGGTAAGCTGGAGATTCTTGTAAATGATGATTGACTCTTCGGATGTGCCGAAGCTGCTGTCCCAGTTCTTTTTGATGAAAAGATTTCGACTGCTCTGCAAACCTTTTTTGGGAATGACAATGACAGAGCGCATGGCAGCGCTCACCTGCGACATAGCTTTGAAGCGGCCGCGCGTAGTTACCTGTTCGGTAGTGTTGGGGTTGGAGATTGTAGCTTTGTACTCACGTGCGATAGTTTCTCCACCTGTTTGAGAGGCAACGATGTTGCCGAGTTTGCCGGTTCCGACAATTTGACCTGTAAGTTTCATAAATAAATAATGTATTTAGATTTGTTGCTGGCATCCGGCCAGTGCGGGCGGTTAGTTTCTAGAGACTTTTTCACAGCTGCAAAAGTACAGAAAAAACAAAAATCGTGCAAGAGGTGGGGTTGTCGGAGGTAGGTCGGAGGAGCGTCGAACAATTGTTTTTTTCTGGTCGGATTTTAACATGCTTTAACACGCAGTTGTTAAAGTGTGTTAACAACAGGGTGAGAGTGTTAAGGGAAATTTTCGAAGAAATTTTCCCCTAACCCGAAAGGGTGTATTACAAAAAGTGCCCTTTAGGGCTGTTTTTGTATTCGCTCGCGAGCGCGAAGCGCGAGCGCCATTTTGAGGGCGCGGCTGGGACGTAATGCCGGAGCGGCAGCGGAGGCAAGAGCGCCAGGTAGAAAAACGGAAGCACAGCCGCAATAAATAACAGACGAGGCGATGGCGCGCCACGGGAGGATATGCAGGGTGTGGGGCGCGCGCCAGCGCGGAGGACGAAGCGCGCAAGCGCGGAGATTTGGTGGCAGCGAAGACCGAGCGGGTAATAGGGGCGCGAGGAAATGCAGGGTGGATGGGGCAAGGGGGTATGGGGGAGCGGAGAGGTAAGGGGAGCACCCCCGAGCGCGCAGTCTGCAAAAGCAGGCGCGCGCGCGCCCAGCGGGCGCTGTAGGGTGGGTGGCGCAGTTTTGCGGCTGCTTTGCGGAAATGAAGGGTGGATAGACCATATTTTTTATTATGGGACGCGAGGATATGTAGGGTGGCTCCCATAATATACGACAAATATGGGCTTGCGAGGGATTTCCGCAAAAGTGCCGCAAAGCGCGCTGGGTGGACTTGGCGTTGGCGTGGCTTGAGCGATTGCAACATGCCGAGCGCAGCGGAAGTGAAGGCTGCGTCCAAGTTGTAACTTCCTACCGCGTGTTCAGCGTCCCTGCGTGGGTGTGATGTATGTTGGTGCATATTATTCCTGTGCATTTGTGGGTGGGTTTGTGCTGTGGATAATGCAACAGGAACAATATGTAACAC
>Ga0265301_10007164_pt1 | contig 10498 bp, 12 predicted proteins | sample AusTroGonzalo_MG_2_FD_193488 | JGI IMG/M metagenome (GOLD analysis project Ga0265301, IMG submission 193488) | Bovine rumen microbial communities from tropical cattle in Woodstock, Queensland, Australia - Gonzalo_04 | ecosystem: Host-associated > Mammals > Digestive system > Stomach > Rumen ...
CTCGTTTAGCAGCTTCATAAGTCGCATGGATAACTTGTATAGGTATTTCATCATTCTTAAAATTATAATAAGGATAAGTTTGTACCATTGCTTGCTGACGAGGCCAAGAACGCTCTTGTTGAAAAGTGTTCTTGTAACCTATCCAAAGATCCTCATATTGACTATCTAACCACTCGGATGCTACAAGCAACGCAGCGTTAATTTTGTCCTCATCCCAATCGACAGGGAGCTCGAACCCTCTGGCACTAAAATAATTCTCAAAATCTGCCGCGTCACCGTAAAACATTATTTTTCTCCAATAAGAGCTTTCAATTCTTCATCTTCTACAGGTTTCTTTTCCTCAGCTTTAGCTGCTGGTTTAGCCTGTTTCTTCTCACCGATTTTTTCGTGAATTTTATCATCAAAATCGGATTCGTTGATAATCATTTCATATTTACCCGGTTTATATAAAACCTTCATGGTAGCTACTTCATTCATAATCATCTCCTAAAATTAAAGGGCAGGGCGTTAACCCTGCCCTTAGCGTGATTAACCAAGCAGAACAGCAACGTGCTCAGGTTTAATAACTTTAACACCCCAAGCGCAAGCCAATTCCATACGCATCTTACGATAACCTTCGTAAACACGAGCTTCGAAGGCTAAACCAGAACGAGGATCGGTAATCATCATGCTGTCAACGGCAGCGTCACGACCACCCGGCAAAGCAGGAGCACGAGTAACGAGCTGAATTGCGCTACGAGTGAAAGCAACGTTGCGAACTGAACCACCAACTACGGTAACAGCGCTTTGAGCTGCAACAGCCTTCTTCAAACCACCGAAAATCTTAAATTTAGCATTAGCAGCTAAAGAAGCAGGGATTTCAGATACTACATACTTGGTGTTGTCACCAGCAATGGTGATAACATCACCAACTTTCAAAGCGCCAGAGGTAACAGCATAAGCTTCCAATTCCTTAGCGCCTGCGGCGGCTTCTTTCAAAGTCAAACCAGTAGCATCGCCAGCGGTAGCGTTCAAAACTTGTGCAGATTCTTTAATCGACAATCCAAACAAATCAAGTAATTCGCCTTGACGCAAGGTCATTGAGCTACCAGCTTCGTTAACTTTGGTTAACTGAGTTAAGTTACGCAAGTTAACACCAGCAGTGGTATCAATAACCAAAGAACGTTCAGATCTCGGAGTACCATTGTCATCCAAAACTTTACGAATGTTAGCAGCATCGCTCAAGTTTGAAGCAAACGGAGTAGTACCGGCAGTACCCCAAGCATAAGAAGCATGAGCACCAGCCTCAGCAGCAACATCAGCTTCAATCAAATTGCAGAGTTCACGAACAGCTTGCTCAACATTACCGTTCATGTGATAGTTAGCACCCATACCATTTTGCAAACCTTGATATTCCTCACCAGTCAAACCGAAAGAAATATTTTTAGATTTCGTGATTTTGATAACGGTATGATCAACTGTGAAATCATCCGGCTCAGGAACAGTCATTGACGGGGTGGTGTCTTTAGCTTCACCCGGAACACTGATAGGAACAATGATGTCCTCGCCTACAGCAGCGCGTTCAGCGCTAGAGTTACGAGCTACGGAAGGAATGAATCCAACCAGCTCTCTTGATACAACATCCAAACCTTGATACAAGTCAGGAATCATTTTGGTTAAAACATTACCCATATTAAGCACCTTTCAATTAATTAAAACTTTTGATTTGGTGCGTAAAAAAGCGCACCGATTGAAATTACAGGTTATCCAACCTAAGTGCGCTTCATCTATTCCAAGACTTTAGCAATTATACTTTAACAGCTAATTTCTAATCTGTCAACTGTATTTCACCTTTACGCATTTTATCTGCATATTCAGCTTGTTTAGCAGGTGATAATTTTTCAAAGTCAGATCGTTTCATGTAACGACCACCACCTATAGAACCACCGCCTGTTCCTGCACCTGAACCACTAGGAATATTAGCTTTCAAAATGCTTTCCTTGTGTGGATGACTTTCAGCTAAAATACGCATAGCTTCTTCAACCGTTGCAGGTTCACCCATGCGTTCTTGACTCATAAGGCGTGAGCCATCGTAACCGTAAGCAACAACATCACCGTTTTCAACTTTGAAATTGCTACGGAATTTAGCCTGAAACATATCAACAGGTACAGCAACATTATTGCGGATAAAATCACTGTTAGCAAAAGCATTGTCGATAATCATGTTATCATAACGAGTTTTCAACTCTTTCAAAGCTGTATCTTTTTCATTCAACTGAGTTTGAAATTGTTGAGTAATTTGAGCTTTAAGTTTATCAACCTCACCGGTATCAATGAGTTTGTTAGCGTCCAATTTGCTAACAGTGTCTAAAGCTTCACGAGCTTTTTGGGCATCGATACCTTCATAAGCTTTCAACTTAGCTAAAGCTTCCTCTTTAGCTTCACGATGTTCCTTGGCTTCTTTATTCAAACGAGAAATGGTATCAACACCAACTGTTTTTTCCATACCGTTTGAATCAACGTACACAGGATCACCGTCTTTTAAAACGATGTTATTGTTTTCATCTAATTTCCATGCCATTTTATTTTTCCTCTAAATTGTTAAAATTATTTAAGTCTGCTTCGTCTGTGGAATCGATAGGTTCGGTAGGAATATCATCTAATAAACGCTGTTTTTCACGCTCTACTGTAAATTCAGCAGATAAAATCTTACGGCGTTTAAGTTCTTCCCAATAAGTTTCTTGAGATATATCATGCCGTTCACGAGCTTTACCAAGTTCCTCTAAATCCGAACCATCTTCAAGCACGTTATCGAATCCGGTATAAATATTAACCTCAATTTGTTTATCGTAAGGAACATTAGGATTTTCCCACAACATAGTGATATAAAGAGCATTCTCTAAAGCGTCTTTAAGAGCTAATGCCCATGTCGTTACAGCAGATTTAGCTTTACCTGCTGCAATAGATGTTGTAACCGTTGTAAGTTGTGAGGACAATGCTGTAAGCGGTTGTCTGCCCAACTCACGCAAGTCAGTTTTGGTTTTATCAATATCTTTTTTCAAAAATTCAAGGCTGTTTGCATTAGGTTCAACATATTTCCAAGTGCCACCGCCACCGTTTTTAAGTTCTACACCATATAAAACTCGGTTAGGGCCGACACATATCTTTTCAGGTTTACCAGTGCCATCAACTTTAGGTTTAATACCGTCAGTTGCAAGCATTGGATAGCACGCCAAACTTTTAATGTACTCCAAAGCAGATTCGTTCTGATAAAGTTTAATCTGCAAAGTTGCAGCGTCTTTCATACAAGGATAAAATTTAAATCTATTACCATCTCTACGACCTGTTATAAACGGAACAACAGGTATAAATCCTATAGACATTTCACCTGAGGCTGTTTCAATAAACTCATCTTCTGGCTTATCAAAAGTCTCTTGTTTTTGATATAAATGCCACATAATATGCTTTTTACCGTTTAAATCATATTCTTCACTGTAAACTCTAACTTTTACAGGCTCATCACCGTAAGCAGGCTCTTTATAACGGAAATAATCAACAATCTCTTTAGCATCCTCAAAATGACTTCTAACCTCGAGCACGTTTTTAGCCAATATATGACGCCAAAAAGGTTTAAGATTGCGTTTTTTAGCATCTGCAATAGTCATACCATTAGCTGCTATACTCGTTGTAGGATAATCAACGAAAATCCAATCAATAGAGTAATTGATACCGTTAAAAAAGGTCAAACCGGCAAAACTCGAAAGATTATTACCGCAACCATCAACGTCCTCGGTAAATTCTCTCATTTCGTCAGTTACCGCATCACCTACGATTGTAACTTCATCTTGGAACGGTTTAGTAGCCAAACCTTCCAAGGTATCACGATAAATATTAGTAAATTTACCGTTGTCTAAGCGAAATTGATAATCTCTATCTTCTTCATCAGGAAATTTAGGTAAATATTTTGTACCACCTTTTTTAATTGCATCTTCACCTTCTACAATGTCTGTAACCATGTCGAAATAAGGTAGCATACTTTCAATATCTGGTGTACATTTCAATAAATCTTTAGGCATTTTCTACACTCCATAAGAACCTATTATTAAACTGCTGTTGTTATCATCAACAGGGAAGAAAGCAAGCACCCCACTGTCGGCAAGGTTTGGTGATCGCATTCCGTCCGGCTTTTTCTCTATAAGCAATTTCAACCTCGAACTATGTCCAACCGTAGGTTGCGCAAGTTCTTTTTTTAACTGTTCCAGCAACCTCATAGAGCCATCGAGAGAAATGAGCTCATCTACAGGATAGACCGCACCCTCAGTTCGAGCTTTGAACGTCTTATAAAAGCGAGTACGGAGTGACCACCAAGCCTGCGCTTTTAAGTTATCAAAAAAATCTTTATTTTGCAAGCTCTCATTATCATCTGGTATAATCCTATCCCATGGGTTGACCACAGATGCCCCTGCATTCCAAGGAATAAAGGGTATTTTCCATGCTTCAACAATACCCTCGTCCGCTGTAAGCCTGTTGTACTCTGTTTTGACACCAGCGCCTACACCGATACAGTCATACATACAGGTTATATGCCCTGTATGCTCTCTACAAGCTATGACAGCCTTACGAGCTGTCACACCCGGATCTCTCTCGCCCCACTCGTCCACTGACCGCCATATTATCCACTCTCTAAGCGTCAGTGCGTTCCGGTCATTACCCTCGTCAGCCACATCAAGCCCTGCATACCACTCATTCAAATGCTTCTCCACCTCACATGCTAGGTACTCTATCTCTTTATGAGCGTTTACAGCCGCTTCAATCCATTGATATGGTATGACCACATTGCTGACAGCCGCCGCATAGTTCCTGTCCACCTCTTGAGCAAAAATATGAGCCATACCCTCACGCTCATAGCGAGCTTTACGAGCATCATACCACTCTTGCGTTTTAAGCGGATGGTCACGCCAATCGGCAATAAACACTTTAACGTAGCCCGGAGGTGTTTGAACACCACGCTCCCAAACAATGCCGTTCTCTCTACGGCGGTGAAAAACGTTACCCACGCCGTTCACGCTGGAAATATCAATACGCACGTGGGTATTATCACCCAAAGCTGCCTCAACTTTCTCCGCTCGCTCTAAGTGGGCTGCTTCATCGACCATGTAAATTGAGCGCCTACCACCACGCCCGATGTTGTCACCAGCCTCACCGGCAATAATAGCACCATTCTCAGGGTTTAAAAGTTTCATAAATGTTGAGTGTCGCCCCCAGCTAAAGCCGACAGGCATCCAAATTTTAGGCATTCTTTTAAGCATAAGCCTTATTTTCTCAAAAATGCTATCAGGATCGCCGGGTTTATCGACCAATGACTCCTTACGGCTACCCCAACCTATCGCATCATTCTTAATAAACAGCCACCGCCACACTGAATAAGCACAAGCAAGCCATGTAAGCCCAAAATCACGACATTTCTCCACCAGTCCGCTCTCTTGGCAATGTGAGCAATCCTCAAAAAATTCTATCACCTCTATTTGCTTTGCAAAAAATACAAACGGCATCCATTTCTCACCTCTCAGCGCAGGGTTATTGTTAGTAGGTGACTTACGTGGATCATAGGTGTCAAGCCAGTCCATTATAAATTGCCCCGGTCTGGTGCTATAGTAGGCGCGAGCGCTGGCAAGCTTGCTGGTGTCTGCTAATAGCGCTTTGAGCATCTTAGTGCGCCACCGATACACCGCCGGGTAGTCAGGTGGCCACTGGTCACGTTGAAGGGGCTCAGGTCGCCACACACGTGCTCTAGTGTCCTCACGCGTGTCCGTTGTCCAGTCTGATATGCGCTTTTGTGTCATGCACGCTCCTTGCTGTTGGTCACGCTCTCTAGGAGCTCAGTGTACTCGACCTCCGGTGCTTCGATTGCTTTGCGCTCTTGCTCTTTAAGCTCTTGTGCTACATACTCTTTAAGCACTGGGCGCTCTTGTTGTTTAGTAAGCCCCATCATGTCTGCAAGTGCATTGAGCGCTGGTAGCTTGTCATGAAGCGTTATTTTCCATTTCATCCCCATAGTGCGTGGCTCACACTCGATTGACTTAATGGCGCAAGCTTTGCCGGGTGGCATCTCAGTTAAGTCTTTAATGACCGGCTCACCGTAATAGCCAGCTTTAAGATAGTCAGTAATGTCTGAAAACGCCACTGTCGCAAACTCATGCACGGCTCTGTCGGGTGATATGTCCAGCGAGCGAGCCTCCTCAGTTATGCGCTCAGCAATAGCTGCTCGTACGATAGGGCGATAGAGAGCTTGCCGTGACCTGCGGATGTACTCGTTGGGAATAGGCATGTTGAGAGCACCTGCCACCGGTTGATGGCGTTTGCGTTGTTGCTCCACCACGAAGTCCACATACTCGTCCACCGCCTTGCGCTCGACCTCTGTTAGCAGGTCATAGGCGCTGGTAGGTGTTACTTGCTCGTCTAAGGTGTCTATCATACCCGTCTGAACCTCAATCCTCTGCATTTGCTGGCTTGCGGAGCACCTTTAAGGTGCATGTGTAAATAAGCCAGTGTTATCCCGTTGTCACGTGCTGCCTCGCTCATGGTGTTGTACACGCGCCCTGTGTCAATGCACTCCACCTTGCGTGAGCGTCCTGCACGGGCAGGTGAGCCGTAGCGCGGTGGTGTCATAAGTTTAAGGGTAGCTACAAGCCCCTCACCGGCCTCGCTGGTTGCTACAGGCGTTATGAGCTTGATTGTAAGCTTGTCCGGTAATTTGTCAAGAGAGTGTCTGCGGAGCTCTCTTAAAGTTGGTATCGTTCTCAAGTGCTCACAGCCTATATAAAGTAGCTCCTCTCCATCATGCACGGTGAACACCCACAAGCCGTTAAGAGTGTTGAAGTCTGTTGTTATCTCCATGAGCCATCTCCTGTTGTGTACATCTCAGGGTACTGAGGGGTGCTCATGGGCACTGAGGTAGGAGTTGTAGGCATGGGTATGGGTGTAGGCATAAACACCGGATGCAGTAAGTTGTTAATAAGCGTTGCAACCTCGTTGTCGCTTAGTTTAGGGTTGTTAATCGGATCTGTGGACTGCACTGTTATATGTCCGTTGTGAGGTCCATATTGTTGCAGTTTGTACCCATCAGCCAACTCTATCTCCGCAGGTCTTTCACCATGATGGAATTTAAAAGTCAGCCCTTTGACATGCCGATACCCTGTAACCCCTCTTAAATGATTAGACACGCTTGATTGACTAACTCTGAAAATTTTTACAATGTCTTGAGCAGACCTATAAAACCTTCCGTTCTCAAGGCACTGTATGTAATATTTGTCGTTATAAGTTTGATTATATATATTATAAAGTGGTGTCGGCGATGCTTTCATCCAGCGGTCAAGAGCGTTTTCAGCGTCCAATCTGTTTCCACACCATTGCACTAATTCATATCTATAATCTTCTTTAGGATCAAATTTAGCGTTTATTTTAAAAGGTCGCATACTGATTATATCTTTTAATTTACCATAGAACATAAATACCAATCGTTCTTGGCTGTCATAAACCTTATAAACCCAAAAACCGTCAATAGTTTGAGCGGACAGTGTTAATTCATTACTCATCGTTTATATCTCCTAAAATTTATCTGATATATATCAATATACAAAACTTTTTCGGCGTTGTCAATATATAAAATTTTTAAATTGCGCTTTTTATTGAGGTGGGGGAGGGGTGCTAAAAAGTTTTTGAGCGTTTTGAGATTTTCGGGCGTTGATGTACCCTCGCCCTGATCCGTGGGGGAGTTACCCCCCTTCGCAACGCTTCCAACGTCCTCCGGGCTGCGAACGCCGGTTTATGTGTTGACAAATTAAAGATTGTCAACGTTTAAAGCGTTGAAGGCTGTTGATCAACGTTGATCAAATAGCACAAATTAGGACGGGGTGAGTCGATTCTCTATTCCTTCCTGAAAATATTTATATTGATATATATGTATTTTATATTACTATTTTATCATATATATTGACATAAAATATTGTTAGACTCTATATAGAATTGAATTATTGTTTATATTAGTATATCATATATTGATATATCCTTTAACAGCTTTAAACATTGACAACATATTAAACATATTAAATTAATTTAATACTTGACAATTTTATAATATTAATATATTATAATAATAGATAAGGCAATAAGGCCGAGTCGTTAACAAAGGGAGATATAAAATGAATAATATTGATATTGCACACGAATATTTTTACAATTATATGGATCGTTATTATTATCCAAGATATAAAAGCCTTGGTTATGATCACGAACGCTTTTATTCTTATAATACATTGATCGGTAAAATATGCACGGACGCAAATAATAACCCCGTCCTATTAATAAGCCAAAATAATTTTAGCGTAACAACCGGTAAACATTTAAATTATTTATGGCGCGCTTGCCCGTTTAAAACAATAAGTGTTAACTTAAAATATGGCGGCCGTGATATAACGCCGCAAGAAGCCGCGAATCGTGCTTTAGAGGATTGCAAATTTTATAGCAATCAAAAGTTAACACAAAAAGCAAATCGAGAGGGCTTTTTAACGGCGCTAGCAACTTTTAATGATTTAAACGCGACTTTTGCGCTTAAAATTAAAGCGCCTAAAACATTTATCAAGCTTGCGGACGTTTTAAACAACTCCGAATCGGTTAAAGCGCTTAAAATACGCGCTGCAGAGATTGCACGCAAGGCCGCGGAGGCCGCAAGGCGCAAACTAAACCGCTTATTAAAGGGCCGGACGCTTGCGGAGCTTGCACAAGCCGCTTATAGTTATGAGTCGGAGCTTGACGCCGATCAACGCGCGGAGATTCGCAAAGTGTTAAACCCGTCTAACGATCTAAGTTTTGTTTGGCGTGATAAAAACGGAGATTTTAAAACAAGTCAACATATAACAATTAACGCGGAGGAAGGCAACAAGGCGCTCCGGGCTTATAAAGCCGGGCTTGTTAAACACGGTGATAAAATCGGCTATTATACTGTTTTGGCTATAACGTCCGAATTTGTTAAAATTGGATGCCATAAAATACCGGTTAAAAATTTAATGGAATTAATGGAGGGTTAAAATTATGGATGATAAACAACAAAAAGCGCTTGAAGATATTAAAAAAATTTTAGATTGGTTTGAATATCATAATAAAAATTTAACAAAAGAACAGTTTAATAAATTAGATATAATAAGATATTTATTAATTTTGATAATCGGAGATAAAAAGCAATGATAAAACATACTTTATTTATTGGCCTTAATGATAAAAACACAAAACAACAAGAGATTGACTCGCTAACAGCATTTAAGATCGTGGTTAACGCTTGCAAGGCCTATTATAACGCCGTAACGGTTAGAGAAGTGCGCGGAGTTTATACCCATGCAAGCGGAGAGTTAACCGTTGAGAATAGCCTTGAGATTGTTATTTTATTCGGTGAGGATAAAAAAACGCTTAAATTGTGCAACGATCTAAAAAAGATATTAAATCAAGAGTCGATTGCTTTAGAAGTAACGGAAGTTAAAAGCAAATTAATTTAGGGAGAATTAAAATGCAACAATTAGAATTAAATAATATTATCAATCATAAGTTGGATAATTGGCAAATAAATATTAAACCTTGTGAGGGTGAGAATCCGCGCGAATTTTGCAACATTGGCCGGTTATTCCTTCCGGATCATTGCCGGTATGCAAGCAACGAATCGGAGCTTGATTTTGACGACTTCACAACGGGGAATTTGCAAAAAGATATTAAAAAACTTGATAAAATGGGCTTTTTTGCGCTTCCGGTGAGCGTTTATGATCATAGCGGAGTCAAGGTTTATATTGGCGGCCCTTGTGATCGATGGGATTCGGGAGTTATCGGCTTTTATTTAATTGATAAAAAAGAAGTTAAAAAAGATTATGGATGGAAGCGGATCAATAAAAAACACCTTGAGGAATTAGCAAACGCGGAGCTTGAGGAATATACAGCTTATTATAACGGACAAGTTTATTATTATGAATTAACGCGCAACGATGAAGAATTGGACGCTTGCGGCGGCTTTTATGGGCTTGATTGCTTTAAATATATGTTTGACAATATGCCGCAAGAATTTACTCAACTGTTTACACTTAAAGAAGCCGAGTCGCTTGCAACATGGGAGTATTAAAAACAATGTGCAAATATTTTTTAGTTTATACAATTTTATTTAATACGCGTTATTTTATAGCATTATGCAAAACAAAAAAAGAAGCGCTTGAGATAGCCGCACAACATAAAGACGCTAAAATAAAAGTTTATAGGGAGTAAAACAATGAAAACATTTATATTATATGATAAAATGACTGAATACATGTATAATTTAGCCGTTTGTGAAAACGATATATTAAAAGATAATTTTACAATATTTGATTTAATAACGTGGATTTTTGAACACAACAAGGAAGCATATAAGGCCGAATTTTGGAAAAATACTTTTAATATGACGGACGCCGAGTTGAAAAAATATCGAATTTTTGAGGATTCAGAA
>Ga0265301_10007166_pt1 | contig 10497 bp, 6 predicted proteins | sample AusTroGonzalo_MG_2_FD_193488 | JGI IMG/M metagenome (GOLD analysis project Ga0265301, IMG submission 193488) | Bovine rumen microbial communities from tropical cattle in Woodstock, Queensland, Australia - Gonzalo_04 | ecosystem: Host-associated > Mammals > Digestive system > Stomach > Rumen ...
CGAATCGTGTTGAGGCCCGTTGAAATAATAAAATAATAATTGGATAATCCTACAGCTTAAACATCACCGTCCCGATTATGGGATGGTTGACATACAGTGGGTATCCCAAATATTGGGCTGTGTAGTCCTTGTTGAAGTGGTTCAGCAGGCCGTAGGCGGATGAAATCTTGAAAATAATGTCCTTATGTCAAGTGATATTAAATGATTGCTTAAAAGTTCTTCCACCATGTTTTGGACTTCTCCACCCTTTCCCTCTCCAACACCAACCTTTCCGACAACCTATTAAACTCCTCATCAGAGACTGAAAGGGGTTCGTCAATATATATCCTGGACTTTTTATTTGGTTTATTGGGATTATACCTAACTCTATAGGTGCTTCCGACAACAGCTTTATCAAATTGTTCTCTTTCGTTTAAATAAAAGGAAGTTATCCCGTCAAGGATGGTGTCGTCCTTAATAAAGGAATAGTTAATAATAAAACAATCGGTGTACCTTGATCCAGCAACATAAGTACGTGTCACCATTCCCACCGTTTCTACACCTTTTGTCATAAGCGAGTCCCTTTCTTTTCGGACAAAGAAAGCGCAGACAAGTCCGAGTAAAAAACTACAAGTCATTATTAATAAACTGTGGAAGGCTTTATTATTGATTTTTTTCTTCATTTCAAAAGCAATAACGGCAAAAGATCATACAAAGTCTGACTATGGTAAAAATAAGATTGAGGAGGTGTGAAATACGGATTATAAAGTCCGTATAAATATACAGTTGCTGTCGTAAGAGAATTAGCTACCACGATTGCTTCTGGCAACTCAAAAGTTCCAAGAGTCACAACATCTTCTGGGTTTAAATAGGTAGGGCACTCATATTCATTTAGTTGATTTACAAAATGTTCTCCCTCATGTGAAGCTGTCTCTATGATATCACTATTTAGATATGGCTGTCTTCCTTTTTTTAGTTGCAATTGATAGCCTAAGGTTGTAATTCCTGTGCCGACTATACTACTCCCAAGCCCAAAGGCCGATCCGCGCCATGTATGCTTCCATAAATCCCAATTACCATAAAAGAAGCCGTTCGTAAGTCCTGAAGTAAACCCTGTAATTCCACCTGCAATAGTTTTCTTTATACTGTTACCCGTAAATGCTCTTGCATTTAAATTTTCAATACCAATAGCATCAACTATTCTATCTGCAAGAGGAGAGCCCCCTATTTTAAGCGTATTAACTAGTTCTCCAGCTCCATAAGTGAACGCTCCAGATATTGCTCCAATCCCAGTTTGAAGAACAACATTTGACCAATCCACATTTTTAAATCCATCACCTTTTCCAGTTGTCTTTGTGATTTCATTATTTGCATTAATAGTAGCAGTGCCTATTATTGAACCCGCTAAAGGATTAACTGCTGTCAAAGCGCCCGTACCGGCACCGACAGTGAAAGAAGATACACCTTCCAAAAAATTGTCAATGTTATCCCAATTCATGAAAAGATTGACACCTCCACCTATAACAGCCCCAGCGATGATATGCCAGAATTCACCATTTTTGTCACTATACATCACCGGATTATTCAAGCAATAGCTATACCGGTTGTAGTTCTGGGTGAAGTCGGGGGCCTGCACGAAGGGGTCGGGCGAGAAGAAGCGTCCGATAGCAGGGTCATACAGGCGGGCATTGGCGTTGATGATGTTGAAAAAGTCGTAGTGCTCGTGGCCGGTGAAGCCGCGATAGAAGGGGAACGAGGTCTGTAGTTGCGGCGTGTTCCATGAAGTGTAGCTCATGCGATTACCCCAAGGATCGAAGTGGGTCTGCTGGACGATGTTCTTGTCTTCGTCCATCACCTTGTTCCAACTGCCCAAATGGTCGGTCAACACATAATACAAACTGTCCGAAGTCCCGTTTTTTACATGCACGGCCACCAGCTGCCCTTCGGCATAGATGTAATCCAGCTTCCGATTAACCCCCAAAGCCGATTCCACTTCGCAGACATCAGAAATCCTCTTCACGGTCTTTTTCAACGTGTTACCTTGGTAAAAAGCAGTGCTTTTCCTTACACCTGCCGCATTGTAATCAAGGACAACACGGCAGTTGTTTTGCAAAATGGAGTTGGGTTTGTTACGAAGATTGTAAGTGACATCACACTGTGCAGTAGAGATGGGGCACAGTGAATTGCCTGCGATGCCAGTAACAGCATGAGGCTTGCTACCGCTATAGCTGTAGGTTCCCACGTTCGGATTGGTAAGGATATTACCTGTGGCAGTATATCCAAAAGAAACGGTCGTCGTGCCATTCACGGTGTATGTATCCAATCGGTCAAGATTATCATAAACGTAGGTTTCCGACTGATTCACCTTCGCATCGGAACGAGAGTCGATGAAGCCTCTGGCATTGTAAGTATATGACAGCTGCCGATACTGGTTGCCGATGGCATAGGAAACATCACTGCCCGAACCTTCGTGGCCTCCGCTGTTGATGTTGTTGCCTTCGTCAACATCACCATTCTTGATTCCAGTCAGCATACCGTAATTATTATAGGTGTATTCCACTCCAGTTTCGTTTCCGAAACGGCATTTCAGCGGTTGCCGGAACATGTTGCGCGTGTCAGCAGAGTAAATCAATGAATTGTCAGCCGTGTTTTTAATCTGGTACAACTCTCCGAAATTATTATAGATGTTCTCTATGCAATAACTATCAGGATAGGTGAAATATTGTAATTGACCTAAATCATTGTATTGATAAAGGTGATTATATGGTGTATTTCCATCATACACTTTGCAGTTCGCCAGTCTCCCAAGATCGTCATAAACATATACACAATCGGTGCTGCCGTTCTTTTTCACCGAAGCAAGTTTTCCGATACCGCTTCCTGATGCATTATCGTATATATAATCAATGGTTTCCGTCTCCAACCCGTTGGAATAGACCACCTGCTTTGTACGACCCAGAAGGTCATAGTCGAACACAGCCTGGTTGAATCTGGCATCCGTTCGCGTAGAAAGCTGGTTCAACTTATTATATGTACATGTAACGTTACCCGCATCCGGATCTTGTATTTTGAGCCGGTTGCCTCTTATGTCTGATGTTATGGTAGTAGTATTCCCTCCGACATTGATAATCAATTTGTCCCGAGTCTTGCCTTCTTCTGTCTGGTATGAATAATTGTAATTGATGGTTCCTCCTGCATCTGTAGCTTTTGTCAATCTGCCAGCGGCATCATACCATTTTGTCTGCTGGGTATTACGGATATGGTCAGAAGCAGTTACAAAATACTCATGCATGGTAGCATCGTGGTAGTCGTAATAAGAAAACGACAAGTCGGCATACGGGTCGTTTTCCGTGATAATTCTGTTATAGATGTCGTATTCATTGGTATGCCATGTCTTGTTCTGTGAGGGAGTGTTTGCTACTGAATAAGGCACATAAGTAGATTTGCTTACTAACCCCAATTCGTTATATACTACATCATCATAACCTCTCCCCGCAACATAAGTATGTATGGCACGCCCCAACACATCATAATAGGTTTGGACCGAAGGTTGTCCTGTCTCGGTCACACTTGTGTAATAAACCGCATTAGAAAAGTTAGAATTACTGTTCACATAATATCTGACATGTTGCTCGGTACGGTCTGGACGGGTCACATCGGTCAAGTGTCCTAAAGCGTCATAGATATAGGTGGTTGTTAGGCCGTTGGCATCAGTTTGAGTATTCATCAAGCCTGTACTTGGGTAGAAAGTTACCGACCTGACATGTCCAAGTTCATTGGTTTCCTGGGTTAAGAAGCGATAATTGTTGCTGTAACCATACGATTTAGTCCTGGCTGTCATGCCGTTGGGTGTATATGTCTCACTTTCAAGAAAGCCAAGATTGTTATAGCCGTATGAAGTTGTTCCGATTGCACCTTCCGAATCTGACACCTGGATTGTCGAGAGCCTACCTCCAGAATAGTCATAAATCGCACATTGATACGGCATTTGCGAGAAGCCGGTCCTCTTGTGCCATGTTGTGTCGGAATAAATCTTTTTTACAGTCTTGCCGTTTTGAAGGGTGACATCTTGATAGGTATAAGCAGTGATGTCTTCCAACAATGGCTCTTGCGAGTCATATTTTATATGCTTAACTGTAACCTTTGAAAGGCGCCCGTCGCCAGATTGAAGCCAATAGTGCTTCCTAAGCTGTTTGTTTTGCAGCTTGTCAATCGTGCTGCTATAGGTGAAATAAGGGATGAAACGGCCATAGGGCAGCCATTTATATGCCAAGGTGTTCAATGTTTCATTGTGATAATCGTTATTGTTTCCTTCCCAATACAAAGGATCTCCGATATAACCGCTTTCCTGTCCGTTTCTAGGATAATAATAGGTTAAGACATGTTCTAGGTTCAAATGATGATAAGTGTCGTTGAATTCATAATTCATCATGATGTTTGTCCCGTTGCAATAGCTGTTAAACTGTCCAAACCCCATAAGTTGTCTTCTGTCATAGTCGAAAATAGTATAGCCATAAGTGTATGTCGTCTCTGTAAGACCTCCTATGCCGTTTGGTTCCCGTAGTTTTGAAACCAGAGGATAGGTAACGCGTCTGCCGTTCAGACCAAGATAGCCCATGTTCGGAGAGTTGAAGTAGGCATACTCAAGGGAGCTGGTCTTGCCAATGCCGTTGGTGAAGGAAAGCACGAGATCGTGTTCCCTCTTCTCTTTGAAGCTCACCAATACCGGTGTGTCGCCTAATGCACCTGTATACAACATCTCCACTTTACCGTCACAATTCAAATCGGCAAAACGATAGTATAGTTCGCCACACAGAGAAATGCTATTATGATGATAAGATTGCGAGTCATAAAGATAAGTGTTGTTGTCATAGCCTCTAGTGTAATAGACAATAAAGTCAGTGCTGTTTGTGTTATAATTATGCACGGGCTGAATGACATCATCCCTGCCGTCGCCATTGATGTCAACCACAAAAATCGGATACATCGGTTCGCCGGAACTGTTTGATGACGTGGCGAACGGAAGGTCAACATCGTCAGTATAACTGTTTCCCCTTGATATCTTCAGTTTCCATGTGCCATACCTGAAACGGATATAATCCTGTTTGCCATCGCCATTGAAGTCGCCGAAAAAGTCTTTACAACTCGCAGTCGCGAGGGTTGCCGAGTCCAGAATTTTTACAAACGAGGTGCTTGATTCGTCGTATTCATAAATATCAATAACGGTCCCATTGACGACATGGATATCACTCTTCCCGTTGCCGTTGAAGTCGGTAACGGAAACTTTGCTGTCTTTGTCGATGGACAGTGGAACCGAAAGCCAGCTGTCTGGTCCGGTTTTCTTTTTAAGGGTAAGCGTGACATTGTTTCCTGAAGGATTGCTGCGGAACATGAGTTGCGAGCCTCCCTCTCCAAGGAAGTCTCCAAGATAGAAAGTGCTTGTCTCGGTTTTAGGATAGTTGATTGTAGTCCCGGGACTGCTGACAGATTCAATGACTTTAAACGTATACTTCTCGTCATTTGAATCGTATGTGCAGTATCCGAGTCCGTCTTTCCCGCTTCCGTCAAGGTCAACCGTGAATAGTGAAGTCACTCCGTTCAATGTGCCCGAATAAGAGGTAGAAGAAAAGCTGCCGTCCCTGTTGCCTTTCATGATTTGCCAGCTGCACGACGCAGGTGAATATGAATAAGTGTAGAGACAAAGGTCTGTAATGTTGTCTCCGTTATAGTCCCCAGTGCAAACGATATAATCGCTATAGTTGGTGAATGTATTATAGCTTATAGTAGTTCCATCACGCCCCCACCCAATACTTGTTGTTGTTAATTCTGCCCCGGTAGCATCCTTCAAGATGACGGCATTTAGACGCGTGGTGCGATCGGTGGTATAATTGAAAGCATACTCGCGAACCAGAGCGCTCCCGTATTTCACTTTAATGCTTGAAAGTAGTTTGGTGGGCCTGATTTTTTCCCCGCCAATATACGATGTGTTGATGTTGGTGTCGGTCGTATATTGGAACACCACTTTCGCGTACGTCGAATAGTTGGCTGTGGAGTTACCCGTATAATTAATCTCGATAGGCCAAATCTCACCCCTAGAAGCATTTTGGCTGTATGTAAAAGTCATGTAGTTGCCCTCAGGGTCACTAATTTTGTTGACCATCCATGATAAAATCTTGTTGTCCGTCGTGATTTGTTTTGAGTCCGAAGTCTTACCGTACTCGATAACAAAACCCTGGTCGGTGACGGCTTCAAAGTATTGGGTATCAGTATCAGGCGTCCCTTTCAATTTCACTCGAGTATAGTTTTCAATCTCCGTGCCATATTGGGCATTGGTGGTCGCGTATGCACCACTAGATAGCTTCATCAGTTTGGCTCCATCCAAGGCATATCGGTCGTTTCCGTCAAAATTGACAGTACCCAAACTGCCGTCCGGATATTTGGCGCGTGGTACTCTTGTAATGGAGGAAAGACCCGACAGTTGCCAATTGCAACCCAAATAGCCTCTTCCTAACGAACTGCCATATACAATGGAAAGATTGGGTTGTACTCCATTTGTTCCAGGAACCACTTCAATGGGAATGCTGTATGTTGCCATTCCCATCTGAGTAACACTAACGTCGCCACCAAGCGAACCTATGACGCTGTTTGTTTGTGCCAATACAGAATTAGTACGAAATAATGATGCTACAATGCACAGCAAGATAATGACGTTATGAGCACGTCTGTTTTTATGAATATGTGTTTTCATCTCATTTACTCCTTTATGATTTTATTTGTGTAAACCAAGTTTTTACTTCGGAATTCAATCAGATATACCCCTTGAGGCCACCTTGACAAATCCAATTCGAAACCGCTACTTTCGCAGTTCCCTTCCGCTAGGAGGGCTCCTCTTTGATCGAACAACTTGTAATAACCCAGATTGTTATCAGGCTGTTCCATCTCAAAATCAAAACGGATTACCCCTTTCGTGGGATTGGGGTATAGAGTTATCCGACTGCCATTTGGCAACTCATCCGTAAACGACATGGTTTTCCCCTCATCGTTTCCATTTTTATCGCCTCTAGGAAGACCTATGACGCTTCTCCTGATACGGTTTCCTGCCTGGTCATAAGCATACTCGTATGTTACTTGGGCCATTAATCCCATCCCGCTTAACAGGAAAACAAATAATAACAGACTTGTTTTTTTCATAACTCATATGTTTTTAATCCGTTACCTCAAACTCTCCAATGTACTCATCGCCGTTGGGGAGCGTGATATTAATAATGTATTCACCCGTGTTGGGGATGTAGAACAGGATGCCGTTGGGCGTGATGGTAATGGTGGCGTCAACCACGATGCTGGTGTTGGAAGTCACCTCGGCATAGACCTCCCCCAGATCCTCGGTGAAGAGGATGGTGAGCACGTGACCATCAATTGAGGGATTGATGGAGGCGCTTTTGTCAGATTCACTATGAAACGTCTTCTCTTTTACTTCTATAGGCGTTCCGTCTTCTTTCATCTCCATTCCGGCCTCGCCGCTGGCAAAGCACAATGCTCCTGAAAGAATGAAGCAGAGCATCGGAAACAATGTAGTTAATCTTTTCATCGCTTTATAATTTTAGGATGTAAAACGATGCAAAGCTATTCGAATTTAAAGATTATTGTCAAGAAAATGATAGTTCGGATTGGTTCGGGTTTTTAACCAATATCTTATTATTCAATCTTATACGTAATTATTGGCTATGCTTTTCAATGTAATTGGAAGTGTTTTTTCACAGCCAAAAATCTTCCTCAACTTTTGGTTGCGTTCGGTAACGGTGTTGTAGGCTCGCTGCATCAGGGCGGAAATGTCAGCGTCGGTCAAACCGAGAAGATAGAGACAACAATAGTCAAGATCACCATTGGTAAGTTGAGGGTAAGCGTGTTTTAAGCGAACGGTGAATTGGTTAAAGTGCCAGTCGGTAGCCATCCTTAGTTCCAATAATTGTTGCTTGCTCAAGGCTGAATCCTTATACTCCAAATAACCCACTTTCGACTTGAATTTCCCTTTCTCCACCCGCTCCATGATAAGCCGGCAGACTGGTTCGTCGATGAACGACTCGACTTGTATCTCTTGTCCTTTTTGGCTGTTATTTGCCTCCCGTTGCTTCTTTCCCTTCAGCTCGCGCAGTTCCGCATTGCTCCTTTTCAGCCTTCCCGACAAGGCGGCCTGCTTGTTCAAGTGCTCCTGCCGTTCCTTTTTCAGGTCTTCTGCATGTCGGTTATCCCTTTCTTCCAAGTCTTGTTGGTGTGTTTTTCTGCTTCTTTGTTTCCCGATAATGAAAATGGCCAAGCTAATCACAACTGCAACGGGAACAATAATTACAACGGTCTTCCAGGCGACTTCCGCCTTTTCTCTTCTTGCCTTAATCTCCCGTTTATTATCCGTATACGTTTTGTACAAGTTGTCAAGTATTGAAACTAAGGCCTTGTTGTCGCCGACCGACTTTTTGGAATCAGCTAAAAAAATGGCATAACCATCGGCTTGGTCATGATCTCCATAGGATCCATAAATGACATACAGTTGCTCTGCCACCAAGATCCGGGAAACGATATCGTCTGTGCTATCAAACACCTGTTCCAGATAATACAAAGCAGAATCATACATCCCCTCTTCGTAATAAATGTCTCCTATGGTTATATACCTTGTCAGCCTTTCGCTCTCGTCTTCAGCTTTCTCAAGGGTTTCTTTTAGACTATTCATGGGCTTTTCAATTCCGGCTCCTAGCTGATAATTGCAAAGTGCAATGATTGCCATCAGATCTCTGTAATTAACATTGTTGGAATCAGGCATTTCTTCGAGGGCTTTTTGATAGTAATCCCTCATTTTCTTCTTGTCCCCAAGCTTGTCATACTGCAATCCCAACCGGGAAAGAATATTGGAAACGCCTCGCGGTGAAGTGGGTTCTATTCTACAAAAGACAAGAGCGTTCTCATAACACTCAATGGCCGGTTTCATCATATATTGACCGGAGAACATATCCCCAAGCCGGTTGTAAATATACGCCATGAACCTCGCCTTATGCCCCACCAGCTCCTTCTCCTTGTAACGGTCTTCCATCACCTCAAGGGCTTTTAGGTATTCGGCACAGGCGGCGACGACGCTGTCGGATTCGTAATAGCCCACGCCGTTGATGTAATGGGCTCGGGCCGCGAGGAAGGGAAGGTCGTCGTAAGGGCTGGGGGATTCCGGATCGGGTCCGGAATGACGACCTGGCGCAAGGGGATGAGCACTCAGAGCGGAAGAGAGGCTGTCGAAACAGGCCACGGCCCGCAGCAGTTCGTTGCGGTTGCTCTGGGCGCAGTTGTTCTTATATAGAAGCTCGGACAGCAGGACATGGAAGTAATTCAGGTTGAAGGTGTCGAGGCTGTCGGCCTCGGGGCTTCCGGCAAACTGCAGCAGCAGGGCGAAGGCGCTGTCGGGCTGATGCCACATCAGGCTGTCGATGGTGGAAAGAGCAGGAGACGCTTGGAGTGGCCCTTCGACCCCTTCGACCCCTTCGACAGGCTCAGGGACCGCATCAGGAACCGCATCAGGGACCGCAGGATGCGGCGTGCAGCAGGCGAGGAGGAGAGTCAGCAGGGGTAATATGAAAAGTTGTCGCTTCATGCGGCAAAGGTACAACAAAAAACCGTTATCAAGCCTCAAACAAATCCTCCATACCGAAAACGCCTGTCTTCCCGATGAGGAACTCGGCTGCGGCGATGGCACCTAAAGCAAAGCCTTGACGGTTGAAGGCCTCGTGTGTGAGGGTGATTTTGTCGGCTGGTGATTCGGCCATCACACTGTGGATGCCACTGACTTCGCCTTCACGGGTCACTTTAATAAATAAGGTATGCTCGGCAGGGGCATCGATGCTCCAACGCTCATAGTCGTGGTTGTTGGCGAGGATGTCGTTGGCCAGTTTTACGGCGGTGCCGCTGGGCTTGTCCAACTTGTGGATGTGGTGGGTTTCGGCCATTGAAAGCTGATAGCCGTATTGCTCTGCAAACCTTGCCAGTTGCTTGTTGAGCAGGAACATGATGTTCATCCCGATGCTGAAATTGGGTGAGGTGAACAGGCTTTGCTTTTCTTCCAAACAACGTTGTTTGATTTCCTCGAAATGGTTTTGCCAAGCTGTGGTGCCCACCACAACGGGCAGGTGCAGATCGAAGCAGCGGTGGATATTGTCGACCACCTGGTCGGGCTGGCTGAAGTCGATGGCGACATCAGCTTGTTTCAGCAAGTCGATGCGCTCTTCCCATTCCTTAGGGTTGTCGATGGTAACGACGATGCTATGCTGGCGTATGAGGGCGGCTTTCTCCACCTCGTGACCCATTTTTCCGTATCCTATGATTGCAATCTTCATGGTTCAAAAATTGAGTTGAAACGATAGACCCACTTGTGCATATTGTGGTATTCGTACTGGCATCTCGGTAGACCGCAGATAGGGGTCTATGCTGAGACTAAGGTCGTCGCTGATGTCGTAGTTGTATAGATGTCCATCGACACAAGCG
>Ga0265301_10007167_pt1 | contig 10496 bp, 19 predicted proteins | sample AusTroGonzalo_MG_2_FD_193488 | JGI IMG/M metagenome (GOLD analysis project Ga0265301, IMG submission 193488) | Bovine rumen microbial communities from tropical cattle in Woodstock, Queensland, Australia - Gonzalo_04 | ecosystem: Host-associated > Mammals > Digestive system > Stomach > Rumen ...
TATATGGCATTATTAAAACTTTCTGCTCCATGGCAGACTTATTACAAAGAGTTAAATGCTCTGTTTGGTAAAGATAAAGAAGTTCATATTATCTATGACCAAGATGACCAAATTATCAATATCTATGTAGACAATCAAGCAAAGGCTGATGCTATGGATTCGGCACTTCCATCAGTGAAAGAGTTTGGAAATGTAACGCTTGAAATCAATGTAATACCAGCCAATAAGCCATCATTAAGACGTTCAAGAGGAACGGTTTATGAAGATTTATTCTACAATAATCCAGTCGTTGATGATATTGTAACAATTGATGGTATTATGACCAATCCAATTACTTATGTAATCTTTCATAAAGAGGTTGTTCAATACTACAATGATGACCTTGGTGATGCTTTTGGCCAATGCTCGACGCTCTATCAAGATATTGCAAAGAGAGTGTTAAATGAAGAACCAGGCGTATATTATTGCACAAATAAGGAAGAAAAAGTTTCTTGGGCAAAAATGCCAAGTTATACAATTACTACCTCTAATGCAACTGCATGTAATTGTGCAAATTAAATAATTTGAAAATTTCTCAAAAATATTATATAATTATAATATAAAGTGAAAGGAGAAATTTTCTATGAAAAATGAGCTTACTTTTAAAAATCATGCAAGGGGTATGGATGTAGCTCATGCGCTTCTTGATGAGGACTATGTAGTAATGCTGTCTTATGAAGAAGACTTACTTATCGTAAACTATGAATGGTCTGAACATGGCGCCGACCGCAATGATGTGGTATTTATGCAGCGCGATGAATATGAAGAAGAATTTGATAAGCAGTTCGATGCAATTATTGAAGATTTAAGACATGATGGTAGGTTAATTGAATTTGACTAACTATATCAATAGTCCTGAGCCGGCTCTAGACTTTAAAAGGAAAAAATAAGTCGCCTCTTAGGCCGGTTGAGGGGCGCAGACCTAGACTCTGGTTTTGTCGCAACAATAGAGTCTGAAGTGAAAATTGCGACTTTTATGCTCCTCTAGTCCAACGTATGGACCACTAGCCCAATTGGTAGAGGCATGCGGTTTAAGCCCGCAATAGTCTCGGTTCGAATCCGAGGTGGTCTACCAACTAATTTTAAACATGGTTAAATAGAAAGGAAATGAAATGTTTGTTAAAGAGCTGGTAGAAAACAATAATAAAATCTACGAAAAAGCCAAAAGAATAAAACAATTAAGTGCTAATATAGATTTAAACTTAGAACCAGAGTTTTTAGAAAATGCAAAATTATATTATGAATTAACTTCTTCCTTATCGGTGCAAGCTAAAGCTCCATTGGGAGAAAAGTTTTTATGTAATAAGTTAAATTTTACTCGTATTCCTGCTAATAAAAATCAGGGCGACGCAGTAGATTCTAATGGTTATCATTATGAGTTTAAAAATTCTTTTACAAACAAGCAAGAAAATTTAAATATACGACAAATACGCTTATGGCAAAATGTTGATTGGTATTATTGTATATATATTAATGAGGACAATATAGAAGATAGTTTATTTTTTGTTTTAACTAAAGAAGAAATGGCTTATGAGGTAGCAGAATGTGGAAGTGCTACTCACGGAACTGTTGTCGCAAATAAGAATAATACCAATATAGAATATTCTATTACTATTCCAGTTTATAATGACTCTAATAGTAAAACTAAAAGGTGGAAAGAGAGATATTTATCAGACTCTTTAAAAAGAAAAGTTTTGGGAGAATAATATGAGTATAGATAAATTTTATACTTCACCAAGTATAGCAAAAGAGTGTATAAATTTGGTTCCAGACCTTGAATCTTATGACTTAATTATTGAACCAAGTGCCGGAAATGGCAGTTTTAGCAATCAGTTAAATTGTATTGCTTATGATATTGAGCCAGAGGGTGAGAATATAATACAACAGGATTGGTTTACAGTTGAGCCAGTAAAAGATAAAAAACATATACTTATTATTGGAAATCCTCCGTTTGGTCCGAGGTCTACCTTAGCTAAAAATTTCATAAAACATAGTAGAAAAATAGGGGCAGAAACTATAGCCTTTATTTTACCAGATACTTTTAGCAAATTATCAAATCAATCTAAGACACTTTTTCCTACTGAATGGTCTTTAATTGTAGAACATAAATTAAGTGATTGTAATTTTATAATTAATAGTACAAATTATTATGTGCCTTGTACCTTTTATGTTTGGACTAAGAGACCTTCTAAAATTAATCTAAGACAAGTTAAATTAGAGCCAACACAAGATTTTATTTTTTGTAAGCGTGGAGATATGGATGCTGATTTTAGTGTTAATGGCAATTCGGGAAAAGTAAAAGCAATTAATGAAATTACCAATCCTAAAGCAGAACATTATATTAAAGCTAAAAATAAATCAGTGGTAGAATTAAAAAATATATTTCAAAATCTTGATTATAATTTTTTATCTTCAGTTAATGGAAATAACGCTTGGATAGGGCAACAAGATATTTTAAAAGCCTATTATAACTATATTAAATAAACTAATTGTTTTTGAAATTATAAGGATTATAATAGAAAATGCATTGGTTTTACTTTTACTTTTTATAAACTGTCAATTCTATATATCGACTGCAAGCAGCAAATGTATAGCATATAAGTAAAACTAATTTGAAAAATTTATAAAATCTTGCTATAATTAATTGTAAGGTCAAAGAGGAAAAACAAAGTAGGCAGCCTTTCCTCATACTGGAACCCCTACTACCTTACATTTATATCTCGAAGTCGCTGGCAGAGTAGGTAGCTAACTACGTTGGTTCGAATCCAACCTTCGAGCACGTCGCCGTGATAGCTGGGTCAGGCGACACGAAACAATAGACCGAGCGACCGCGGAGTGGGATAAAACGCGGTGCCTAATATAAATGCCCACCCTTGTAGACAGGAGAGCTCTACCGATGGCACCTGCGATAAATCCTCCAGTTTGTATAGAAGTCTGGGTTATCAAAATATACCTCTGCAGAGTTCGCCAAGTCTGCATAACAACGGTTGGCTCTTAAATAGGTTGGCAGATTACCAAGTCCTAGGCTAAAAATCTCTGCTGCTTACAGGTGGCATGCTGAAACCGATAATTCTATAGCAATGCAACGCATTTCGTACTAGTCAACGAGTGCGAGACCACCGCCTGACGTCCCAGGTCACAAGCAGCAGTCGATGGCTGTGATACAACAATACTCACCGTGGAGTCATGACCACATAAATTTCGGAAATGTAGAGAATGGATCCGTAGAATGGGTGGAAAGCTATAGATATGAACCTAGCACGCCTCTAAGGGGTAAGTCAGAAATGGCGAAGCTTCCCTTATGCGGACCACGCTAGGTCGTTAATGGGGCATAGCCAAGCGGTAAGGCACAAGGTTTTGATCCTTGCATTCCCTAGTTCGAATCTAGGTGCCTCAGCCATTGACGCGGATTGGAGCAGAGGTAGCTCGTCAGGCTCATAACCTGAAGGTCGTGGGTTCGAATCCCATGTCCGCAACCATAGGGTTGTCACCCTAACGCTTTTACTGCTGAGGGCAAATCAGCGGCAGACGCATATATCTGTAATATGTATGTCCTGCGGCGCGGCAGGAACCCGCGTCGATATGCTCCTATAGTTTAATTAGAAAAATGGTAGACTTGTAATCTTCAGACCCCTGAGCATAACAGGGTGGGAGCTCCAAATATATGTTCATGGTACACCTCCTTTCATTTAAGGCGGTTGCAGCGTTCGGTGTCAGGCGTTGTAACCGCCTTAAAATTTGACAAATTTTGGGATTTTGGGTATAATATAAGTGAAAGATGAAGAGTCTTTCAAGTCGTTTTCTATAAAGTAAATATAAGTTTAACAAACTAACTGCCGCTGCTAAATTAGTATGCGGCTTTTAGCTTATTTTTTTAAAGTTTATATATGTATTTGCTACTTAATATTGACAATTAAATCCAAGTTACTCGTTAATAGAGTGGCTTTTATATATATCTCTTGGGCGGTCGGTAGGCTTGCCCATTTTTTGTAGGAGGAAGTATGGGTTTTATTAATGTATTACATACTAATACAAAGTATGGATATTTTGGTGATAATTTACTTTCTGGTATTACTAACGATTCAAATGCAATTATACAAAATCGTTTTTTAGCTGCAATTGATAATTTAGAAAGTCAAGAAGCAAATTTTTATGGACAATTTGGTTTTGGTTCTGCAGCACAATTTTTTGCAGCATTGGGAAATTTTATTAAAAAATCAGAATCAGATATGTTAATTTTACAAAAATTTAATGCTACTATATTAGGACCAATTTTAGATAGTTATAAAGATCCTTCCATGAATTTGGATAAATTTTATATGGTGGTAGATAATTCTAAAGCTTGTATAAAATTAAAACCATTATTAGAACAATTAGCTGCACCTGGAGTAGAAATTACAGGTACAGATAAATTAGGAGTTTCCGCAGTATGGGACACAAAAAAAATGAAAGAATTAGTAAATGGACTTAAAACACGACATAGATTTAATACTACAAATAGCGCTGATTCATCAACAGCTTTAATTAAATATTTGCGTCAAGGAGCTGATGGTCTAATTCAAATTTATGAAGATTATGAACATTATCAAAATAATGAAGTTTTAGAATTTGCAAATAGTCCTTTTGCATATAGTACAGAGGATTTATCTAAAATGAACGATAAACAGCTTGAACAAATACGAACAAATATTAAAAATTTTATTTTTGATCGTATAGGAATTAATAGTGGTAGTAAAGCTTTAATAGATGCTGCAGAAACAGTATGGAATGCTACTGAGACCAAACTCTTTGTTGGTGGTGCTGGTGGATTAAAAAGTTGGAAAAGAAATGTAATAGGTAATTTAGGAGAATTTCAAACAGCGGTCTTTTTTCAATATTTTGCTAATGCTTGTCCTAATCGTCAAATGGCGACAAAAATTTCTGAAATTATTGGAAGTGATATGAATCAAGCAAAAGAAAAAATGCGTAGTGACGTTACTTTATTGGGAGCTTTTGGAGTACAAGTTAAAAACTATAATAGCGATGAATATACTAAATATTTAAAAGGAGGGGGTACAGAAACTTTACAACGTAAAATTGATATTAAAATGCACCCAATGCAAGTACCTTCTTTAACATCTGATAATGAATTATTAAATTATGTAATTAATTCTTATTTTAATATAGATTTTGGTCCACCATCTGAAGAAGAATGGAAAATATTTTTTACTAATCATGCAGATGAAGTTTTAAATTTAAATGGTTATAAACCTCAAGAATATAATGACCCTTATGGTTTTGTAAATTTTAATGATAGAGTTACGTTTTATATGATACGAGGCTATTTTATTCCTGGTTCTGTGGTTATGCGAGGAGCAATGAATAGTACATTAAATGTATCAGATACTGAAGTTGCAGCTAAATATAAACACGATACTGCATATTTTTATGGAAAAGATAAAGAAGCTCGTTTGTTGAAATGGTGGATATATAAAGAAGGTGTTAGTCCTGCAGAATGGGAACCAACTGAAGATAATGAATTAAATACGTGGGATAAAAATATTAGTATTAGAACCTCTTTTGAATATCAAAATATTATCAAATCAATGCCAATGTATAAAATATTTTAATAAATAGACCGCACCCATTCTGCGGTCTTTTTAAATTTTGAAAAATTAAAAAATTTTTGCTATAATTATAATATAAGGTAAGAAAAGAAATAGAAAGGAAACCCCTATGTACGAAACAAGACCAGACCCTAAAAACTTCTCCGAACTCGTTGAACTCCTCTCCCTCATGGATTGGAACGAATGGGTTGAAAACGATGACACAGGTAAGCTGCGCGCGGTCATAATCGGCAATATGTGTGGTGGTAAGTATGAGCTTTATGAAGATAGAGAATTCGTTGGCTGCACTCATGATGTTGTGGCGGCCGCACAGTTCGTAGCTGAAGGTTGGGATGTGTATGAAGAAGGGAGAATGTAATGGATAGATGTTTCAATTGTGGATATATGTGGGCAGATTGTGATGACAAAGGTACACCTATTTCACGCGAATACTGCCATTATGATGGTCCAGCAGAGTGGGCGCCTTGTGAACAGGACGACTACTACGCAGCCCTTGAAGCAGAGGAAGCCGAGCTTCGTGCAGAAGCAGAAGCGGCCGCAGCAGAGTTCTATCGTGAAATGGAAATAGAAGAAGCCATTTTAGCAGAGGACTATCGTAGTTCTGTTGAATACTATGGCGAGCCATTTGACTATGGTGATGACTATTATGTAGGCTGGGAAGGCGACGAGTTGTGTTAGGAGGACTTAATGGGAACAAATTATTATGTAGTACCGAATAGACCATCTATTGCTGAGCCTATCCATATAGGTAAGTCTTCTGCTGGATGGATGTTTTTGTTTCATGAAGTCAATGAGCCATATAGAGATATTCCAATTATATGGTGGTCGTATAATGGGGTAATGAATTGGCTTGAAGTTCATACAGTTGATAATCCAGAATATGTGATTATTGATGAATATGATGAGATAATTGATTTCAAAGATTTCAAAAACCTTGTTGATAAAAAACAAGAAAACTGTAAAGACAATCCAGATAATTTTACCTATTGTAAAAATGTTAATGGTTATAGATTTACAGAAGGAGAGTTTAGTTGATGGACGAATACAATGAAAGAGAAGTACGCGTATATCTTGACGGCAGTGAGATGTGCGTATTATTTGACCAAGGTGAAATGTCAGAAGATGAACTCTGGGACGCCGCGGTTAACTACGTATTATCAAATATATCAGTAGAGGTTGTATAAATGGAATTAAAACAAGCATATGAGCGTTTAAAACACTACCATCACATGTATGGTGGTGTTTATGTGTATAAAGAATACGAGAAAGATTTAGATTTAATACTTGACTTTGTTGGAAGAAGTTTACAATCTTCTGAACAAATGTTCGATTGCGCCTGGGGCGACCCAGAAGGAGAATAGGAGTGATTATTATATGTGATTTGATATTCGCTACTATGATTACTATTGGAGTGTGTTGGCAGTATTTTATTTGTCAATCTATGGAGTTAAGTGATTTTCTTATCGCGCTGCTTTTGTGTTATACTTGCGCGCGATATTTGTTGTTTAGTAGTTTAGAATTTCATATAGTTAGTTCATTAGAGTTAATTCAGGAAGAAGAGGAAGAAGAAACAGAATGATGAAATTGCTTTTGAATATTTACCAGTTTATATATTTTATTGGCATACAGTTAGTTTATTATTCTGATGGTATATCACGAGATACATATTATATATGTCTTGGTGTATGGGGCGTGATGTTGGTGTTAGTTAATATATGGAATAGTGACAATGGCAGATGATAAAAATATATGTATGAAATGTAAATGCGCGGGCGCCAAGTCATTGGTGCCTTTTAAGATAATTGAAGATAGAACTGGTGATTCGATAAAGTTCCGTGGTCAATTATGTGAGAAATGTTTCAATGAGTTGGTGGGGTCGGCGCAGAATAAGGAAGACGAAAACAAATAAAAATTGAAATTTTCTTAAATTTCTTATATAATTATAATATAAGAAAGGAAAGAAAAATGGATAGAAATATAGTTAACATGAACGCTGGCTTCATGGCCGCAGATAGAATTATAAATATGGTTGAGTGTGCAGGATTTGATTTGACAGACCCATATACGATTATCAATAGTTATCATAATGATTTACCATATGAAATGGAATATTCTTATGGTGCTTCTCGTTTAGTAATTTGGGATAATGATTACTGTGACTATGTAATCAAGATTGCTCTTAATGAAAAATATGAGAAGTTTTGTCAGCATGAGGTAGAAGTCTATGCGGCTGCAGTAAAAGAAGGGCTTGAAGATAGTTTTGCTTGGTGTGCATGTTTTAGTGAACCAATTTATGGTGATGATGACTACTATTGTCCTGGTATCTATGTAATGGAATATGCGGATTGCAATGAGGACGTTAACATAGACGAAGTGTGGAAGTATGGTTATAGTCAGTATTGCAAGGAAAGAGGGCTTGATAGTTCTTCTTATGAGTATGCATCTGAATATAACGAGTGGAGCTATGATGGTGTTGATGAAGATTTAACACTTGAATTCATTGAGTCGCAGTTGAGTGAAGAACAGAAAAGAGCATTTAATATATTTATGATGAAGTGGTGGATAACAGATATCCATACAATGAATATTGGCTATCTTGGTGGCCGCGCAGTTATAATCGACTATGCAGGGTGGAATTGGTAATGTGTAAAAGTGAGAAAACACACAATATAAATGTAGCGTATGACTTGATTGAAAGAGTGCGCGATGATACTGATGAAGATAAGTGGGCATATGAGTATTTAACAGAGGCTCTTGTGTCTTTAAACGATTGGTTTAACGAAAGTGAGGAAGATATATAATGTCGCATTATACAGTAGCAGTAATTACACGAACAGACGACTATGAAGAGTTAGAACGTCTTCTCGCACCGTTCGATGAGAATATGGAAGTTGAACCATATGTGAGTAGAACGCGTGAGCAGATTATAAAAGATGCCAAGGCGAATAAAGAGCGTTGGGTCGAGAGCATTGAAAAAGAAGGTACAACAAAGGAAGACTTGGTCGAGTTTCTTACAAGCCCAGAGTTTGATTGGCTGCGCAACCTTCTTGCTGCAAAGACGGACGAAGACTTTTATGAAGCCGAAGCCTATCCAGAACAGGTAGGCGCAGATGGTAATGAGTATTCGACTTACAATCCCGATTCTAAATGGGATTGGTGGACTATTGGTGGTCGTTGGTCAGGTAGTCTGCGCGACTACGAAGGCAACTACCATGATACACTGCGCATAGCCGATTGGGATTATAACTATATGTCACCAGAAGCTGTTAAAACCTATGGACGTATGTGGGATATTGCCGTTGAGGGCGCGGAGCCAACAGAAGATGAGAAAGATGGTCTGTGGCGTCTGTATAAGCCGGAGTATTATTTGGAAAAGTATGGTAATAAATCAGAGTATATCAAGTCAATGCTAACATTTTCTACCTATGCAGTACTTACTGCTGATGGTGAGTGGCTAGCGCCAGGTAAGATGGGTTGGTTTGGTATATCAATGGCTGATACAAAAACAGAGGGTGAATGGGAAAGAAATTTCACGCGACTTATTGATACAGCCGATAAAGATATGTATATAACAATCGTTGATTGTCATATTTAATTCCTTTCTGCGAGTGGGTATCGTATGTGCGATACCCACTTTTAATTTGAAAAATTTTTAAAATTTTGATATAATTAATTATAAGATAAAGAAAGGAGAATTTGGATATGTACTTTGACGATGATATTTGCTACTGCGCTGATTGTGATAGATGTAAGAATACGGATTGTTTTAGACACCTTTGCCACCATAGGCGGCCGCAGAGTGGTCCAGATATATTTACTTGTTCACATCTGATGGGAACTGATGTATGTCCTCTGACTAAGGAAGGAGAGAATTGATGTCTTGGTATAGCGACGGAGAAAGATTTAATGAATGGGACCCATCATATTGCAGACATTGTAAGCGTGAAACTACGAAGGAACTATGTGATAGGTGTCAGCGGCTACATGAGGAAATGGAAGTAGAGGAGGACGACGAATGAGTGCATATATACAATTCTTTATAAGAAATGATGAAGCGTTTATGCCGATTGGTGTATACTGCCGTAGTAATAAAATTTATGAGTATTTTGATGAATATACTCCTTGGGAAAAAGTTAGACCTATCACTCGGCCGCTGTTGAATAAAATACGTGATGATGTGAATGAAGATATTCTGTATCATCAAAAGCGTTATGACCGTGCGAAAGAAATGAAAGAGTATGTGGCTTCTATGAATAATTCCATGGATGAGAAAATGGAATGGATAGAAAACATAGAAGCAACACTTGGTGACTGCTGCGAAGAAATAGAACAAGCAAACTATGTGAAGAATTATCTTAATTTTCTTGATGATATACTTGAGTCAGTAGAATATGAAACTCATATAAATTGGAAAGCATATTTATATGTAGGAATTGAAGTAGGTAATCCTACAGTTGAAATGATAGAGGAGTATTAAATGAGAGTTGTTCCAATGAGAGATATAATCTATGTGCTGGAACTACACTATGAGACACCAGAAGTCGCCGGTATAGTGTTAGATTTATTAGACTATGTAGTAGAAGTGGAGGATATAAATGATTGAAGAAACTATTAATCAGTTGTGTGAAAAGTTTCATACTACGATGGATAATTTAATACCTGTATATGCAAAATATATGATAATGAAATATACACTAACTATATTAATCTGTATATTCTTTACGATAATATGTATTCTTATTTCTATTTATATCCGTAATGGTTTTAAGACACAAAAATATGATGAGTATGACGTATTACCATGGGTGGGTGGTGTGATTGCGGCAGTAATAGGAATTTCTTGTATAATTG
>Ga0265301_10007169_pt1 | contig 10495 bp, 4 predicted proteins | sample AusTroGonzalo_MG_2_FD_193488 | JGI IMG/M metagenome (GOLD analysis project Ga0265301, IMG submission 193488) | Bovine rumen microbial communities from tropical cattle in Woodstock, Queensland, Australia - Gonzalo_04 | ecosystem: Host-associated > Mammals > Digestive system > Stomach > Rumen ...
GGGCCGAACTGACAAACACGCTGCGGAGCCTGCTGACGGTGAGGGAAGATCCTTATGAGAACAGCCATATCCGCATCCTGAAAACGACGAAGATGAGCTTTATCGGGAAAGAAATGTCGCCGGTGGGGCTCAAGCAGGAGGAGGATTATACCGTCTCGTATATTCAATGGCTGGACTATAAGGAGGAGCAGGAGAAGCTAATAGCTGAAGACAAAAAAGGCCCGTATTGCGAAGAACGGGGAAAGAACCGGATCGAAGCGGCCTGCGATTTTCTGATTGAAAGGCTGTCCAGAGGACCTGTTGAAAGCAAAAAGTTAATTGATGAGGCGAAAGCAAAAGGAATTCCCCTAGCAACGCTGAACCGGGCTAAACAGCGGGTTCGTGTTCAGAGCAGAAGACAATCTGACAGATCCTGGATGTGGGAACTGAAGGAAGAGGGGATGTTATTTCAGCATGATAATCTTGATAATCTTGATAATCTTGATAATCTTAATTCGGCATCGGATGTGTTTTAAAAAGTTCCTCTCAAAAAAAGTTCCTCTCAATGGTCCGTACAAATTGACGGCTGGAAATGAAAACACTAAAACACTAACCACTAACACACTAACATCGAAAAACGGCTTAAAGCGTTGGAACACAAGGGATTCATCTTTAGTGTTAATTTCTTTGGATTTTGTATACAAAACACTAAAAACACTAACTTGACGCATTAGTACGAACAAGTTTGCAATCAAGGAGATCCTTCGACAGGCTCAGGATGACATGAGATCAGCTTTGACAAGCAATCCGAAGTGTGATAGGATTTTTCTATAACTGAAGGGTTTTATAATAAGAAAGGGGAATCGCCCATGTTCAATCATATCGGACGGAAACTTAAGGCTCTTGCTGTGGCCTGGGGTGTTATCGGTATTGCCGGATCTATTGCGGCGGGGGTACTGCTCTATCTGGGAAAGACACTGGACCTTGTGTGGTGTATCGTGATCGGCGTCGGCGGAATTTTGCTGACACTGGTCGGGATGATGGTGTTGTACGGAATCGGCGATACGCACGTGAAGCTTGAGCGCCTGGAAGACAAGCTGATCCCGAAGCCCAACTATGCCAGCTATCTGAATGATAACCAGGCACTGCGGGGAATGTGCGAGATCTGCGGGAAAACGACGGATCTGATCAACGCCAAGATTGTGGACCAGTTCGGCACCAGGTACAGGAAGGTCTGCAAGGAATGCTACGCGATCAATAATTGTCAGCCGAATGATTGATGTATGACAATAACGCAACTGAAGTATATTATTACGATCTCGGAAAAGGGATCTTTGAACAAGGCTGCGGAAGTACTGTTTGTTTCGCAGCCTTCCTTGACGAGCGCCGTACGCGAGCTGGAGAAGGAACTGGGGATCACCCTGCTGAACCGCGGCGGAAAGGGCGTAACGCTGACTAACGACGGGGCGGAGTTCCTGCAGTACGCAAGGCAGGTAGTTGCCCAGTATGAGCGGCTGCTGGAGAAATATGGCAAGGGCGGAACGCTGCGGAAGAAATTCGGCATCAGCACACAGCATTATTCTTTTGCGGTGAAAAGCTTTGTGGAGATGGTGAAACAGTTCGACACGGATGAATATGAGTTTGCCATCAGGGAGACAAAGACCGCAGACGTAATCGAAGATGTGACGACGGGAAAGAGCGAGGTCGGCATACTCTATCTGAGCGATTTCAACCGGAAAGCCATCGGGAAGTTCCTGAAGTCGAACCAGCTGGAATTCCATTCCCTGATCCAGTGCGAACCCTACGTCTACCTGTGGAAGGGACATCCGCTGGCAAAGCAGAAGAGCATCCACCTGGCGGAACTGCGGGATTATCCCTGCCTGAGCTTTGAACAGGGAATCGGCGGAAACTTCTATTTTGCCGAGGAGATCCTGAGCACGTACGACTATATCCGCACGATTAAGGCAACGGACCGGGCAACGATGCTGAACCTGATGGTCGGCCTGAACGGCTATACGCTGTGCAGCGGGATCATCTGCGAGGAACTGAACGGACCGGACTATGTAGCCATTGCCTTTGAAGCCGAAGAGGAAGAGATCGCGGCCGGCAGGATGGAGATCGGGTATATTGTGAAGGCGAATATGCTCCTCAGCAAACTGGCGGAGCAGTATATTATGGAACTGAAAAGATACCTGAAAGTATAAAACCACCGACAAAAACAGGAAAAAGTCACATCATCGCCAAAAGAAGAAGTACAATCACAATAATACATAACAGAAAACGTTTCCATGTAACCGAAATATGACTGCTGTTTCGGTAAAATTTTATGTGGGAACGTGTTTGTTTTTTCAAACAAAATCGATCCGATGACAACACAGACTTCGCGCCATCAACAAACGGTGGCAATGTCCGGAAGGAAGGGGACTGCACGATGAAACGGATTCAAATGATAATCATGATCTGCTGCGCGGCCGCAATGCTGTTGGGGTGCCTGCCCGCCATGGCGGATCCGGAGGCGACGCCGACGGACCTCCAGGAGCAAGTTGCGGTTCAAGAGGATGAACAGCCTGTAGTTGCGGCTGATGAAGCTGAACCGGAAGAGAGCGGAGAGGCGGAAGCAAGCGGAGAACCGGAAAGCGCGGCGCCTTCTGACGAACCGGGAGAAGCGGAGGAACTGGTGGTAATCGCCGAAGCAGCTCCTGCGGAGGAGCCTGCACAGATTACCGAGCCGGAAACGGATCCGGAGCAGGAACTGCTGGACGCCGGATACATCAAGGTTACGGTGATCCGGGAGAACGGCACCAACCTGTATTTCGGAATGGACGACCGGTCAGACATCGCCGGAAAGCTGGAGATGGGCGAAGAAATCTGGGCTAGGCCGCAGGGCAGCTTCTGGGCCGAGAAACTGAAAGAGAACCCGAAGGACAAGCCGGTTTATTTCAACCTGAACAACACAGCCCTTCTGCTGGGCGAGATCGGGTATGACCTCCCGATGAGAAAAGTGACATTAAAGTCCACACTGGACGGAATGACGGAGATCGAGGAAGGAACCGAAGTCACCCTGACCGCAAAGTATAAAGGCTTCCAGGGAGACGAAATCACGGAGATCCATTGGCAGTACCGGCCTGAAGACGATCCGGAAGGCGAATTCCGGGATATTGACGGAACCGACGGATTCACCTATACCTACCAGGTCAATAACGAAAACATCCATCACGAATGGCGGATTATCCTGGTCCTGAAACCATAACGGGCCGTGAAGCACACTTTGACTGACTGACGCTAGATCCGGGAGGGAAACATAAAGATGTTTACGATGAAAAAAGCAATCGCTTTCATGCTGGCCATGATCATGGTGCTCTCATGCGTGCCGTTCTCACTGGCAACGGATGGGGACAACCGGGTGACGGACACGATACAGAATCCGGAGGTCCGGCTGATTCCGAAAGAGGCAGATGCGACCGCGGAGGGCGAGAATCCGGAACAGCCGGCAGCGGATGCGGAAGCGGCAGAAGAAAAGGAACTGACCTGCACGCTGCCCGGCGCGCAGGATGTTTCCCTTTCCGACGTCATCGGTGAACTGGAGCTCACCGGGGAGCAGGAAGTATCCTCCTTTATGCAGGAGATCGCGACAGTCAGCGTATCCAACCCCGAGACAATCACCTTGACCGAGACGGAAGGCGACTGGACGATCCGCGCCACGAAGGAAGCGGAAGAGCCTGAATCCGTGACGATCTGCATGCAGGACGGAACGGAATACAGCATCACTGCGGCGAGCGAAGGGACCACGGAGATCAGCACAGAAAACAACGACCTGGTGATCAGCACGGTGAACGACCTGTATCTGCCGGAAGAAGCGAACGCCTATGCCGAGACGCTGACGGAAGAACAGGAAGAGGCCGCGATTTCCGCTGTGCAGGAAACCGCGAGCGAGACCGACGAACAGGCAGCCTACCAGGTACTGAGCATCGGGATGGAAAATGTTGTCGAAGAAGAATACGAAGGGTTTGAGGTTTCCGTTAATCTGGGAGAAGATTTGAAAGGCAAGGACTTCAAATTGTACCAGATTCAGGACGGAACCGCGACAGATATTACCGACACATTACAGCTTAACAGCGAAACGACTGAGAGCGGAGTGGAGTCTGTTTCCGGGTTCAGCTTTACGACGGATGGCTCCGCGGATTATGTACTCAGCTACACGCTGGAAACCTATTATACCGCTTTTGACGGTACCACCTTTAACATTCGGGTGGACTATGATGAAGATTCAGGCATTCCCTCCGGAGCGGAACTGCAGGTCCGGGAGATCCTGCAGGGCGGCGAAGAATATGACCGGTATCTGAGCGACTCAGCGGCACAACTGGGCATCAGCAGCGACAGCGTGACCTTCGCCAGATTCTTTGATATCGAGATCGTCAAGGAGGGTGAGAAGGTTGAGCCGAGCAAGCCGGTACAGGTAAAGATTACCTATCAGGATCCCCTGGAACTGACCGGCAGTGCTCAGCTCAGCGTGGTTCACTTCGCGGATGAGGGCACGGAAGTCATCCAAGACGTGGACGTGACCGAGGACGGCACGGAGCTGACCTATGAACAGGAAAGCTTCTCGGTGACGGGGACGATTGTGACGGAAACGATTGGAACACCGCAAAAAGGCGGGAACCGTTATGCTGTAATAATCAAGAATCCTGCTGACAATTCCTATTATGCAGCCCAAAATAATGGTTCACTTGTTCAAGTCGATTATGATTCAGATAATAATACTGTGGCTTTGGATTATCCCTTCATGTGGATCTATATTTCAGCCCATGACGGTTTAAATGAAAACGCTAAGGGTTATAATGAAGCTAACGACCATCAGGACTGGGAACCTTATAATATCCGAGTAACCGCAGACGCAAGGGGATATGATAGCAACCAGTTACCAGATGGTTATTATTATAGGTATATTTCTCCTGTTTCAGATAATGGTATTGATCAGGAGAGAACAGCAGGGGATCACTATAACAAAAAATGGACTAATGCCCTGAAGTATCAGAACAATACAATTGTTGGTATGTATAGTGAGAATAACAGATGGTATTCAAATGGAAAGTTTATTGGAGCTGATTTTGATAAACTCCATCTTACAGGCAATAACGATGAAAACAGTGCAGCGACTGTTTATCTGGCTGAAATCAGAGATGTTCCGACAACGTCCTCCAATAATGAAACAGTCAGCCATATTGACATTGCTATTATAGGGGAAGGATATCTGGATGTACCGCTGGCATACGGAACTTATTATGATGCAAGCGGGATTCAGTTACTGCAAGTATCGGCGGATAACAATGTTACATTACATCTGGAAAAAGATGTCGATGTCACAAAAGAGGACATCATGAAAGCAACTGTTCAGGCTTTTGATAAGTATGGTAATGAACTAGATGATGCTTTCTATATTACAGGGTATTCATCCAATGAATCGAACGAGCACAGCGCCGTGCAGGTTCGAATGGAAGGATCCTTCAAGGTAGATACCCTTGGACAGTATCAAGGTAAAAATTTGTGGGATAGATCCAATGATGATGCAAATTGGAAAGCCCGGAGATTAGAGAACCAGGTATACTACAAAGTATCTGTTCTCAAGGACGTGGAATTTGATCTGATTTACAATGGTGAACAGCTTTATGATCAAAATGGTAACCCACTGAAGATTAAAGCAAAAGCGAGTATGTCTGCTGGCTTCAGCTATTGGAATGAGGGCAACGAATGTCCACCGGTCCTGGAAGATTTTGAGCAAAAATACGGCTTTGTTGGACCTTCTCAGGCAGCAGGACAGAACAATGCCAATTGGATAAGCGGCGCCATTATTGATAATGATTGGGGAACCCGAGGTGAATACCCTCCGTATTCTTATTCTTATATAGGCGACAGCGGAATGGACTTTGTTCTTGGCAACAAAGAAGACAGCCAAGGAAAAACAGTGGCTGTTGAGATTGTTAAAATGATTGAAACAGAGAATGGAGAGCAGATTCATCCAAAGAATGACATAAAGAATTCATTCAGCATCTATTACAATCAGCAGAAGAATTCTGCCAGCATACATGACCTGGCTGTATATCCGTATTCAATTACAACTTCTCAATTGCAGAACTACTATGGTGGATATAGTAAAGTTAGAGATCACGACCTTGTCGTGGGAGAGGATGGTATAGGTGTCCTTTATGATTATAACGTAGAGGAAGGCATGTTCTATATCACGGAAGACAACTCCTCACTGATAAATGGCGGAGAGAATGCAGATATCATTGATAGTAACGGCAAGAAGTGGTATTACAGCGAAACGCGTATTGAAACAGAATACGTATGGAGAGATAACCAATATAATAACAAGCGTCATAACGCTGAAGGTTATTCAGCTGTTCCGGAAGTGCTTGGCGACTATACAGATGATAAAGGCGCAAGCCAACGGAATAAATTCCTGGAGTTCTATGTACATAATACCTATGTTCAGTTGGGTAGTCTGAAAATTAATAAAATTGCGATGGTTGGCGATACAAAAGCGTCTGACCTGACTGATGCCAGAAGAAATCTTGCTGATGGTATCTACACCTTTATCGTTTATACTGACGATACGGCAAGTACTCCAGCCACAAAAGCCGACGGTACACCGGTAGGCAATGTGACAGTAGAAGTCGAAAACGGCAAGGCGAAAGCTGTTGCGGAAGTAACAGATCTCATGCCGGGGACGTACTATGTCAAAGAGATCAATAGCTCCAATCCGGCAGTTTCTGTTGATACTACAGTTTATCAAGTCGAAGTTGTCGGCGGACAAACAGGAGATGAAGTAGCGGATGGCGGCATTGCCACTGTGACCAACACGTTGCCGGTGGGCAACCTGGCGATTACAAAAACGCTCTCTTCCACCGGCGGGGAGGAGATGACACAAACCCCGACCTATCCGATCACCGTGACAGTTGAACTGGACGGGAAACCTTACTATGTGCAGAACACTGCCGGCGCACTGGGAATGGAAGCACCGTTCAGATCGCTGACAGTAACACCGGGCAGCACGCTGACGATCAGCAATCTGCCCTATGGGACGTATACTGTAACAGAAACCGAGCCAGGATCAGTAACGATCGAAAACTACAGCTTCGTGGAAGAACAGAGCGAACCGATAAAGACCGCTGACGTCGGTGAAAACGGCGCGTCGGCAGCCTTGGCAAACAAATATATCAAAGATACATCATGGACGCCCGAGGTTAGCAAACTGCTGAACGGAAACGAGTTTGACGGCGATCAGTTCAGGTTTACCATAACGGGAAAAACAGGAAACGGTGATTACACGGAGACTGTCAGCACCGCAATGGGCGGAACCGTTTCTTTTAGACCGATTCCCTATACATTGGCAGATGTCAACAAGACATACAGATATACCATCACGGAAGCAGAGGGCACAGACGCTGATATGGCGTACGACGGCACAGCGATCTATGTTGAGGTTAAGGTGGTCAATGAAAACGGTACATTGAAAGCAACGGCGACGTATTACAGCGACGCGGGGTACTCCACACCGCTTCCAGACCCGACCTTCAACAATAATCATACAGGGCGACTGACCATCACCAAGAAGGTTACAGGTACCTATCAAGCGACAGCAAGTGATGAATACCCTGTGACGGTCAAGAGGAATGATAAGTACGTTTCGGCTGCGGTGGACGGAACAACCTATACGTATGCCGGTCTGACTGATGTTGAAACAATATATTATATCCACGACAATGAAACCCTCCAATTCGTTGACATGCCGATCGGTAAGTATGTGGTGACTGAAACAGGAACCGAAAGGGACGGGCATATCCTTACCACGACGTACAGGATCGGAAGTGCAACAACAGGCTCCGCAACACCGGCAACAGCTGAGGTGAAAAAAGGAGAGACCATCGCAGTTGAGATCGAGAATCACTACCGCACTGCGGAACTGGTGATCACCAAGACTATCAGCGGCGGTATAGATACAGCGTTGGCAGGGGAAAACATTAGGATTACTGTGAAGTACAGCGAAGATAACATTCTGCTGAATAGTGTGCCATTAACGGAGAGTCCGTTTGTCCTTTCCGGAAACACATACACGGCGACGCTGAAGAACTCGGATGATGCCCCTTATGCGGCGTTTATCGTCCCCGACGGTATCTATACCGTTACAGAAACCGTAACTGAACCGGACGGATACGGTCTGGAGTCTATGAAGTATACCGTGGCCGCAAAAGAAAATGTTGTGCAAACAACCGCTGTAAACAACCGTGGATACAGATTACAACTGACGGATACTCCGGCTTCAACCGGAAGAATCGACTATACGAATGTCTATCGGCAGTACGAGCCGGAGAAGAAAGAAACCGAGCTTAACGGAGTGGCGGATCTGGCTGCGTATACCGGCACAGGGACGCTTGGTGCTGTTGAAGTCGGTGATGTGCTCACTTATGTAATCAGCTACAAGAACTATAAGAGCTATGCGACAAACATTACGATTACCGATACGCTGGATGACAAAGTTCAGTTTGTTTATGCCAGCGATGATGGAACCGATCCCCAAACGGAGCATGGTGGAACAGTAATTTGGACGTTGACCGATGTTCCTGCCGGCATAGAAGGTACTGTCACACTGAAGGTGAAAGTTCTGGACAGCGCGAGAAAGCCGGGCAAGGTAAAGAACTCGGCCAGCGTCCAGATTGAAGGGGATTCTGCTATTGATACAGAAGAAGTGGAGAATCCCGTGCCGGAACCGCCGCATAAGCAGGAGATAGAACTTAATGGAATCTCAGGGCTGCAGAACTATACAGGCAACGGTGTGCTTGGCGCGGTGAAGGTTGGCGATGAGATTACCTATGAGATCAGCTATAAGAACTATAAGAATAAAACCGCGACTGTTACAATTAAGGATCAACTTGATGGGAATGTGGCATATGTGAGGAGTACCCCTGCAGGTTCACATACCGACGGGACCCAGATAGTTGTTGACGGTGTAACAATGTATCAGGGCGGGACTGTCACATGGACTATTGAAAATGTTGCTGCGGGCGAAAACGGTACCGTCACATTAACGGTGAAGGTGTTGGAAGGTGCTTTAGAATCGAATAATGGCAACGGCAAGGTCGTTAACGGTGGCGATACGGCGACGGTAAAGGTCGGCGACGATAGAGAGTTCACCCTTGAAACGGTAGAGAATCCTGTGCCGGAAGAACCGCACAAAAAGGAAGCGGCTCCCTATGATCAGGAATTAGTAGAACTCGGCGCGGTCCAGGTCGGAGACGAGATTACTTATGAGATCAGCTATCAGAATTACAAGAGTGAAAAGGCAAACGTCGTAATCAAGGATACGCTTGATCCGAATGTGGAGTTTGTTTCAGCCAGCGACGGCGGATGGAACAATGCGGGTGTTGTGACATGGAACCTTCAGAATGTTGCTGCGGGAACGAAAGGCAGCGTTATGCTGACGGTGAAGGTGCTGGAAGGCGCCCTGGTAAGCGAAAACGGTCCGGGAAATGTTGTTAACGACGGCACCAAAGCGACCGTGAAAGTCGGCAACGACAGCGAGTTTACACTCGATACAGTAGAGAATCCTGTGCCGGAAGAGCCGCATAAACGGGAAACGGGAGTGACTTACACTGATTCGAGTTCCGCTTCAGGCGAGACGGCACGGATGGGCAATTATACGGGGTACGGTGTGCTTGATCCGGTGCAGGTCGGAGATCTGATCACTTACGAGATCAGCTATAAGAATTATCAGACGTCTCAGGCAACGATTATCATCAAGGACAAGCTTGATCCTCATGTGAAGTATGTTTCTGCTGCCACGGGAACCCATACCGGTTTGATTGAAGGACCGACCGGAGAAGCAGGCGGTACTGTGGTCTGGACACTGCAAGCAGTTCCTGCCGGCGAAAGCGGAAATGTAACACTGACAGTGAAGGTGCTTGAAGGCGCGCTGGAGTCTAAAGGTGGTCTTGGTAAGGTTGTCAACGGCGGAAGCGGGGCGACGGTTAAAGTCGGGAACGACAACGAGTTCACGCTGGAAACCGTGGAGAATCCCGTACCGGAACCGCCGCACAAGAAGGAAATCCTGCCCTATGAAGGAACGGGTGTACTCGGTGCGGTACATGTCGGGGATCTGATCACCTATGAGATCAGCTACAAAAACTACAAAACAGTGCCTGCTATGATACAGATCAAGGATAAGCTGGATGCCAACGTGGAATATGTTAAAGCAAGCAACAGCGGTTCCTATAATGAAACAGAGCGTGAGGTTACCTGGAACCTGACCAGAGCCGCCGGTGCGGAAGGCACTGTTACTGTGACAGTAAGGGTTCTGGAGGGCGCACTGGAGTCGAAGGGCGGACAAGGCAAGGTTGTCAATGGCGGGGAAACCGCAACGGTCCAGGTGGGAAATGACAGCAAGTACACCCTTGAAACGGTGGAGAATCCTGTGCCGGATAATCCATACAAGACCGAAACTGAGGTTAACGGCGCTGCC
>Ga0265301_10007171_pt1 | contig 10494 bp, 15 predicted proteins | sample AusTroGonzalo_MG_2_FD_193488 | JGI IMG/M metagenome (GOLD analysis project Ga0265301, IMG submission 193488) | Bovine rumen microbial communities from tropical cattle in Woodstock, Queensland, Australia - Gonzalo_04 | ecosystem: Host-associated > Mammals > Digestive system > Stomach > Rumen ...
CTCTTGCAGATATGATAAAGGAAAAATCAAAAGCTGATTTTATATCATTATGTGCGAATGAAGATAGTTCAGAAAAACCGAAACAAGTAAAAAAATATTGCTCTAATTGTAAATGATGTAATTTTGATAAAAATTATGATATGTGGAAAATCAATTGTAAACCTTGTCATAATAAAAGTAATTGGGCTGATGGAAGGAGCGAAGAATTAAACAAAGAAGAAATTGTAATTGGCGATGAAGTAGCGATTAATGATCAGCGTATTCCAATGAAAACCTTTGTAGTTACTAATATTTTAAAAGAAAATGGAGAGAAATGGTATAGCGGAATATTTTTAGATGGATGTGCTTCAGGTATTTATCGTAATTCAGAATGGTTGGTAAAAACTGGTAGGCATTTCAAACAAGTAGTAGAAATGTTGAACCAAATGAAAGGAAGTGACTTATAATGAATATTGATCGAATTGATTTAGGAGATATTCTTAAAAACAAAATATCTGGGCGTATATATGTTGTTATAGATATAAATGAGACTTATGGATATAGCTTAATGTATTTTGGAGAATATTATAATCGTCCTTTAATAAATAATAAAAAAGATAGAGTTCCCATGATAAGATTAATGGATCCAAGTGAATCTTTTGATAATTTTGAATTAACTGGAAATGTTAAAGAGATAATTCAATATTTAAGACTTTTTCTTGTAAATACGCAAAAGAGAGAAGATATCGAATGGGAGGTATTTAAAAATTATGAGTAATCAGATCTATCTTCTTGGTGATATTCACCAAAGTTTTAAGCCTATTAGGGATTTATATAATACTCTAACGCATGATATAAATATAGAAAAACATCCTGACAATACAGATACTTTAATTTTACTTGGAGATAGCGGAGCGAATTTCTTTTTTAATTATCGTGATCAAAATTTTAAAAAGAAATTAGGGAGATATAATTTTACATATTTTATCATTCGCGGGAATCATGATGCGCGGGCTTCGGTTTGTGCAGACAGAGATCCCTCTGCGTGGCATGAAGAAGAGTATTTTGGGAATACGGTCTTGGTTGAAAATGATTACCCCTACATTAAGTATGCACAAGACAAGCCCGCAATTTATTATATTAATGAATATAAAACTCTAGTTATTCCCGGTGCATATTCAGTTGATAAGAACTTCCGTATTAAGTATGATCTTGGTTGGTTTGAAGATGAGCAGTTGACTGAAGAGGAAATGAGCTTAGGAGAAGCACTTGCCGCAGATAATGATATAGATATGGTATTAAGTCACACTTGTCCTCTTATTTATCAACCAACAGATCTATTTCTTTCTGCTATTGATCAATCTACTGTTGATACCACTATGGAGAGATATCTTGGTAAACTAGAAAGAGATCTTGATTATAAACTTTGGTTTTGGGGACATTTTCACAAACTAAGAGTTTATCCTAAATTTGAAAATAGACAATGCGTCATGCTTTCAAATGATGCTTTTGTAAACTTAACAGAGTATCAAAAAAATCTTAATTTAAATATTTATGACAATATTTATCTTATAAAATACTATGAAGAATAATCAATGAGCATCTTGTAAAAAAGATGCTTATTGATTTTTTTAAAAAAATATGATATAATATTTATATAAAGAAAAGGAAATAAAGAAAGGAAGTGTTTTTAATAGGAAAAGATATACATATGTTTATTGTTAATCATCAAAAAGAGATTTTAAAGAAAGAAATATTTGATGGTAGAAACTATGAATGGTTTAATCAACTTTGCGGAGGTGGAGATGAAAGATATGATGAGTTGCCTATTGTTTTTGGATGGTCTCCTTTCACGCCTGTCTCGTTTAAGAAAAAGTATTCTAATGAAAACTATTTTGATTTTTACCACATGAAAGTAAAATTTTTTATATCTTGGTTTGAAAAAGCTAGACCCGATATTGATGCAGGCTGGGTGCGCACTTATGAAAAATGGTTATATGAAAATAAGGGCATTATACCAGAGATTCAACATTATTTATATCCTGAAGAAAATTTTATACCTCAGGATTGGCATTTTATTACTATTGAAAAGCACGACTGCTTTAAATGGTTATATGATTATTTAATTGAAAATGACATTGATAAAAATGCTGATATAACTTATTGCTTTGATTGTTAGGAGTTAAAATGAATAAATTTTATGAACAAATTGATAAAGCGATTCGAGAGTATGAAAACTATAAGCTCTGCCCGCTCAAAACAATAGAATGGATATGTGATAGGATTGACTGGTGTTGGAAATGGCGGAAAATTAATAAAGAACAAATGCATGAATTGGCAGATAGAATATGTAAAGTAATGGAGGATGATATAGATGTTAGATAAGAATGGTGTAAGACAGCTTTGCTATTTAGTTTGGATTGATGACATTGAACCTATTGTTGGTTCTGATAATTGTGAGGCTGCGATTGTTGGTGGCTGGAAGGTTATGGTTAGAAAAGGAACTTTTCAACCAGAAGATATGGCAATTTATTTTGAGATTGACTCTCATGTAGATACTAATAAGCCAGAATTTGCGTTCCTTGAAAAGAAACACGGAAATATTAAGACTCAGAAATATACCTTCGGTGGAAAGAATCCCGGTTTTTATTCTCAGGGCTTGCTAATGTCTATTAAAGATTTTGGCTGGCACCCTGGAGAGCTTGAACGCACTGATGGAACTCACTGTTTAATTGCAGTGACTCCAGAAGGAGAGTATTTTGAAGTAGGAGATTTTCTTACTGAAAGACTTGGTGTAACCTATTATGAGCAAAATGATATAAAACGTAAAGCGACTAATTCAGATTTAAAAATTAATTCTGTTTTAAATAGACATCCAAAAATAGCTAAAAAATATGGAAAATTTATTAAAAAGCATAAAATAATTAAATGGTTATTTTTAATTTTATTTGGAAGAAAAAAAGACAATAAAACCGCTTTTCCTACAAAATTTTCTTTTGTTAAAAAAAGTGATGAAGAACGTTGTGAAAACATGCCTTGGATTTTAGAAAATAAAACTCCTTTTGTTAAAACAACTAAAATTGATGGTACGTCAACTCTTTTTGTATTAGAAAGAAAACCCTTTAATAAAAGAGAATTTTATGTATGTAGTAGAAATGTTAGACAATTAACTCCAAATCAAAAAACCTATCATTCTGATAATGTTTATTGGAGTGTTGAATTTAAATATCATATTAAAGATTTTCTTGAAGATATGTTAAAGCAGCATCCAGATTGGAATTATGTGGCTTTACAAGGAGAAACAGCTGGAGTTGGAGAAGATGGCGGAAAAATTCAAGGAGACCCACATAATTTTGGAGAATTACGATTTTTTGGTTATAATTTTATAGACCCAATAAAAGGAAGATGGGGTAGTATAGAAGCTAAAAAACTTGTTTCAGAATATAAAATAGAGTGGGTACCTATAGTAGATGAAAATTATATTTTGCCTGATAATTTTGAAGAGTTCAAACTTAGTGCAGATGGTCCTTGTGAGGCTCCTGGTGCATCTGGTATGAGAGAAGGTTATGTTTATAGAAATATAAATAATCCAAATCTTTCTTTTAAAAATGTAAGTAGAAATTATTTATTAAAACATTAAATTTTATGCCCAATTTTATTAAAAAATTGGGCATTTTTAATTAAATTTTATATTATAATTTTTACATAAAATATGGGAGTTATTAACACCAAATTTTTATGTAAAATAAAGGAGAATTAAAATGTCAAAAGTTATAGATATAACTAATCAAAGATTTGGAAGATTAGTTGTATTAAAAAGAGAAGAAAATAATAAATATGGTAGAGCAATGTGGTTATGTCAATGCGATTGTGGAAATCAAACAATAGTTGAAGGTCATAGTTTAAGGAAGGGGGTGACACAAAGTTGTGGTTGTCTTCATTTAGAAACTATTAAAAAGCATGTTGAAGATTCTTTAATAGATGAAGTAGGCAATAGATATGGTAGATTATTGGTTTTAAAAAGAGCAGAAAATAAAAAAAATAATAATAAAGCATATTGGGAATGTCAATGTGACTGTGGAAATAAATGTATTGTAATGGGTACATTATTGAGAAAAGGAAATACTCAAAGTTGTGGTTGCTTGCAAAAAGAAATAGCAAAGAAGCATTTAGAAAAAGTTCAAAAAGATTCAACAATCAATGAAGTGGGTAATCATTATGGAAAATTAATTGTATTAGAACAAGCTACTTTTGAGACTCCAATAAAATGGAAATGTAAATGTGAATGTGGTAATATATGTATAGTAAATGGAAGATCTTTACGAAATGGAGAAAGAATAGATTGTGGCTGTTCTCATATTTCAAAAGGAGAATTTTATATTTCTAAAATATTAGAAGAAAATTTAATTTCATTTTCACATCAATATACACAAAATATTCAAGGACATATATTGCGTTTTGATTTTGGTGTTTTAAATAATAATCAAATACAATATTTAATTGAATTTGATGGAGAACAACATTTTAAATCTATAGATTATTATGGAGGTTTAAAAAAATTTGAAGAAACTCAAAAATATGATATGATTAAAAATCAATGGTGTAAAGATAATAATATACCTTTAATTCGTATACCTTATACTCATTTAGAAGATTTATGCATTGAAGATTTGCAGCTTGAGACAAGTCAATTCATTATTTGACTTTTGCAAAATTTTATGTTATAATGTTGAAAACAAGAGAGGAGATGTTAGTGTGGCTATTAAAAAGACAAAGAAAGTTGTTATTATGATTAATGGCGTTCATGATGTATATGATTTCATTAATGAAGCTAGTAAGGTAGAAGGAGATGTATTATTATCGAGAGGTCGGTTTGCGGTAGATGGTAAATCCTTTTTAGGTGTTTTTGCTATTGACCCAAGTCTCGGTGCGATTATAACATATCCAGCTTCCGCAACAGAATTTGAAGAATATATTTCTCAGTTTGTAGTAAATAAGCAGATTGATTAAATCAATCTGCTTATTTGATTTTTATAAAAAAATATGATATAATATTTATATAAAGAAAAAAGAAAGGAAGTGCTTTAATATGTTAAGAGAGTTGTCTTATAAAATTATAAAATTTTTAAAGTGGAGTAAATGTGAATTTAATGCTCTTTTATATTGGTTTGATTCAGGACTTTGGATTGACCATAGATATAAGAAAATTAATTCATTAACTACTAAACATGAAATTAAAGATGTTTATGTTAGTACTCGCGGGATCCGGGTTGTAGATGACTTAGCTGGACCCAAGTTGGATGATGAGATCCTTTTAAAAGATATTCCTATTGATAGATATATTTGCAGAAAGTGCGGTAAGATTTTCGTAAGATTCGTTGATACCGATGGTGTAAAGTAATGAGATATAATGAAAGTGAATTTTATTGCACCCAATGCGGAAGTAGAGGAATACCTGTACTAAGAAAATGCGGAAATGAAAGAGAAGCTGGTCATTTAAAAAAATTATTTTGTTTAAAATGCCAAAAAGAAGTAAATCATGTAGAATGTAAACCATTAACAAAATATACACATGAAGATTTTTTAATTGAATTTGAAGAAAAGAATTTTACACCAGAGGGTCAAAGGATTATGACCTATGGACAATTAAAAAGCAAGTTAAATAAGGAAGGAAGATTGCATAATGAGTAAAGAGTTGATTTTAATGATAGGAGTTCCGGCATCTGGAAAAAGCACTTTTGCGGCAGCCTGGTGCAAGCATACCAATGCTAATGGTCGCAAGTGTGAAGTAATTTCTCGTGATGCAATTAGGTTTTCTCTTTTACAAGAAGGAGAAGAATATTTTGCCCACGAAGATGATGTGTGGAAAAATTATGTAAATGAAGCGGTTAGATCTTTAAATGAGAATGATGTAACTATTCTTGATGCTACGCATATAAATAGAGCCTCCCGCAATAAAATACTTTCCGCAGTAAGAGCAAAGTATAGAGGAGAGCCTTTTAAACTTATTGGTGTTATTATGGATGAGCATATTAAAGTTTGTATAGAAAGAAATGCTAAGAGACCAAAGAAAACCTTTGTGCCTGAAAATCAGCTTATGCAGATAAATTTTAATAAAGAATATCCTACAAAAGCAGAAAGATTTGATATTGTCTATCGTGCTTGTTTTTTAAATGATATAAATTCATATGATATGGAGACTTACCACTATGACTAAAATATTTATTACTAGCGACACTCATTTCTGTCATAACCAGCCCTTTATCTACGAACCTCGCGGATTTCACTCGGTTGAAGAAATGAATGAAGCAATTATAAAGAATTGGAATAAGGTTGTAAAACCAGAAGATATTGTTTATCATCTTGGCGATGTTATGCTGAATGATGACAGGGGAGGAATAAATTGTTTGCGGCGGTTGAATGGTAAGATATATATCTTGACTGGTAACCATGATACCGCCAACCGCATTCAAAAATATGTAAATATTAGTCCTAATATTCTGCATCTTGGTTTTGCTACAAAAATTAATTTAGGTAATCAAGGTTTTTATCTTAGCCATTATCCCACTATTACTTCCAACTATGATGTAGATAAACCCCTCTCCCGCAGAGTAATTAATTTGTGTGGACATACGCACACACAGGATAAGTTTTATGATTGGAATACAGGGCTTATTTATCATTGCGAGCTAGATGCTCATAATAATACCCCAGTTCCATTTGAACAAATTTATGAAGATATAAAGGAGAAAATTAATAAATGATTATACTTGCTTTTATAGTTGTTTGTGCTTTATCAATTTTGCTATCCAGTCTTCTTTCTATTGCAATTGGATACATTTGCGGCTGGATTGCTTCTGTTCTTTTTGGAAAGATTATCTGCGCCGGTTTTGCTATTTTTGGAATTATGATTACTCCAGATAAACTTCCTTTAATTGGAGCATTTTTATGCTGGATTGGATCATTTTTTAGAAGCACTAACAGTGGTAATACTACTATTGAAAAGCCCTCAAAAGATTGAGGGCTTTTGTGTTGGATCAGTATGTTTTTTAAATCAGTATATAATAAAAATATAGATGGTTAAGATTTTATAGTCTTAACCATTTTTCATTAATTTTATTGAAATAAATTTCATATTATTATAAAGGTAAAAATCTTAAAAAGGAGGAATCAAAATGGGTACTACCTTTAGTAAAATTAAATTAAAAGATGGTTCAGTTAGAAACTTTAAAGATGCTGAAGCTAGAACTGAACTTGCTAAAAAATTAGAGCAAAAAACTACTATGCCCGTAGCGGCTGCTGAATTAGTAGGAAAAATTTATCAATATATTGGAACAACCGATGCTAATTATACTAATGGTTATTTTTATAAGTGCGTTGCAAATTCAATTGTACCTACTTATGAAGCACCTGATGGAAATTTATATAAATATCATTATACAGGTGAAACTGTATATGGCAGTGGTAATATGACATATGATATTTATTCAAATTATAAATTAGGTGCAATATCTAGGAGCTATGCTTATTTATGGAATGCCGATAATGAAACGATTTTTGGTGCTGCTATTAGTTATCAAGGAACAGAAACTAATAGATATTATACCTATACTCATCAAAATAGTTATTGGATAATGGGGGGAAGTTTATATAATCAAGCAATAGTTGCTAATGATTATGAAAGTTCTAACTTAATTTCTAATCATAGTACAATTTCAGTTTATCCTGATAATCAAGCATTAATTGCATATTTAACTTCTCCAGAAATAATTTATTCATGGGAAAGAGTTGATGTACAACCAACAGCGCCAGCACAAGAACAAGCCGACTGGAATCAAAGTGATAATACCGCAGTTGATTATGTTAAAAATAAGCCTGAAATTCAGACTATTCAACTTTCAACCATGCCTGAAGCAAGTGCATCCACCACAGGTAAAATTTATCAATATATAGGTACAACTAATGCTAATTATACCAAAGGATACTTTTATAAAGGCTGGGTGGACCCATCTAGCGGTGAGTATCCAGCTCCTAATGGAAATACTTATAATTATTATTATGAATTTACTGCTTCTGCAAGTGGAAGTGGAACATATAAAATATGGATAAATTATAAATTATGTGTATCTGAAAAAAATAAAGTTAGTGGCGGTGGTTCAGATGGACATTATAAGCTAATGAGCTGTTTTGATTATGCTACTGCTGCAGATGGCAATGCATTATTTGAAATAAATACAGTTCAAAATTCTAGTAATATAACAGTTGGTACTAAAATAGATGGAAGTACTTCAAGTAGTCAACCAGTTGCGGTTGGATATATAACTTATAATGATACTGTTGCACCTTATAACTGGACAATTAATATGTCTCCTGAAGAAGTAGAAGCAGCTAATATCTCTGTTTTTGATTATAATTGGGAAGCATATTATAATACATATCAAAAAGCTTATCGTTGGGAAAAGCTTATTGTGCAACCACAACAATATATAACACTGGGACAAGTAGAAGGCACCACTCCAGGCCAGTCTGCAACAGCTGAAGGTTTTAGCACAACAGCTAGCGGTTCTTGTTCTCATGCGGAAGGTTTAAGCACAACAGCTAGCGGTTCTCGTTCTCATGCGGAAGGTAATGGTACAGTTGCTAGCGATTATAATTCTCATGCAGAGGGTGAAAATACAACAGCTAGCGGTAATAATTCTCATGCGGAAGGTAGTGGTACAGAAGCAAGCGGTGAATCCTCTCATGCAGAAGGTAATGGAACAGAAGCAAGTGGCAATTATTCTCATGCTGAAGGATACTATACAGCAGCAGGCGGAGCAGGTTCTCACGCTGAAGGTAACAATACAACGGCTAATGGTACAAATTCTCACGCTGAAGGTGAAGGAACAACAGCAATCGGGACTGCTTCCCATGCTGAAGGTATAGAAACTTATACTTATGTTAATTGCTCTGCCGCACATGCTGAAGGATATCATACAGGAGCTAAAAATTGTGCTCATGCTGAAGGAAGTTATACAGAAGCTAATGGCAATTATTCTCATGCTGAAGGACACTATACAGAAGCTAATGGACCATGTTCTCATGCAGAAGGATGGGGAACTATCGCTAATGGTATATATCAGCACGTGAGTGGAGCATTTAATATTGAAGACGAATCTAATATGTTTGCAGTCATTGTTGGTAATGGTACTAGTGCTGATGATCGCTCTGATGCTCTTACACTTGATTGGAGTGGTAATTTAACAGCAACAGCTTATGGAACTTTCTCTTCTAGAAAATATAAAGAAAATATTTCTGATATGACAGAAGAAGAAGCTAGAAAGATTTTGCAGCTAAATCCTGTTAAATATAATTATAAATCAAATAAACTTCCTAATAATCAATATGGTTTAATTGCGGAAGATGTTGAACCAATAATGACTTATCCTATCGTATATAAAAATAATGAGGCGGACAGCATTGATTATTCAAAATTTGTACCAGCTTTAATTAAAATGATTCAAATTCAACAAAAGGAAATTGAGGAATTAAAAAATAAATAACAACTAAGAGAGCAGATATAATCTGCTCTCTTTTTTTTATTACTTTTTTGACAATCATAAAAAAATATGATATAATATAAAAAAGAAAATAAAAAAGGAGTTATTATATGAAATTTATAGATAGTTATTATGATGAATCAACTGGAAAATCTAGGGTTGTAGTTCAGCATCTTGGAAAGAAATTTGCAGGAGTTGCTATTGTTCATCCCGATGATAAGGAAAATGCTTCTTCATATGCTGGCTGTGAATATGCAGAAATAAGAGCTACAATAAAAGCACTTAAATATGAACGAAAAATTTTAAAAGAAAAAGCAGATGCCTCGATTGATTTTCTTCATGCTTGCGAATGTTATAAAGACTTTGTTAAGGATAGTAAAACTGCAAGAGTGATGTACAGACAGGTCAACCGCAGAATTGCTAGAGTTAATGAAATTACTGATCAAATTAATGATTTATACAAAGAACTTGAACAAAAGCAAATGAGAAGAAAAATTATTATTAATGCCGTAAAACACTATAAGACAAAAAAGAATAAATAATTATAAATAAATTTTATATATAAGGAATAAGAAAAAGAAGGAGTGAACCTTTATATATGACTAAATTTTATGACACTTGTTCTTTATTATTTCTTCAACAAAAGATTTTTGAAGACAAGTCTATATTTTATATCTCTGATATTTCTTTAAGAGAACTAGAAACAATTAAAACTGCATATGGAAAAGATGAAGATACAAAGTATAAAGCCCGCAAACTTATTCATCTATTAGATGAAAATAGAGGTCAATATGAAATTGCTTTTTATCATGGAGATGATAAAGGAAATAATGATTCTAAGATCATTAGCTGCGCTCTTGAATTGAAAAAAGTAATTCCAGATATTATATTTGTAACAGAAGATCTCTGTTGTGAAGCGCTTGCTAAAATTGTAGGGTTAAATACAGAATATTGCAAAGAACAATCTCTTGATGAT